>Ga0209810_1001188_pt1 | contig 42378 bp, 40 predicted proteins | sample Coa_R1_7_FD_187159 | JGI IMG/M metagenome (GOLD analysis project Ga0209810, IMG submission 187159) | Surface soil microbial communities from Centralia Pennsylvania, which are recovering from an underground coalmine fire - Coalmine... | ecosystem: Environmental > Terrestrial > Soil > Unclassified... | reverse complement strand
GACTTTCACCAGGGCGAGGCTACAATGCGGCGCCGTTCCACTCGTTTCATGGGGCCGTTAGCTCAGCTGGTAGAGCAGGGGACTCTTAATCCCAAGGTCGCAGGTTCGATCCCTGCACGGCCCATCACGAACTGCCTGCAAACCGGCTGATCGCGCAAATCGCGCTGCGAGGGCCGACCGCCAAGGGTCAACGCCAGGTCAACGTGCCCGCCCTCGTGCGCTTGCAGCCACCCATGATAGACTCCCGATTATGGGCGGTCTCACTTCGCAGACACACGCGGTGCTCGCTGCGCTTCTTTGCGATCCGACGGCGCCAAAGTACGGTCTTGAAATCTCACGAGAAGCCCACCTTCCGGGGGGCACCATCTATCCAACACTCGCAAGACTCGAGGCCAGGGGCTGGCTCGAAAGCGAGTGGGAAGACATCGATGAGTCACGCGAAGGTCGCCGGCGCCGGCGCTACTACCGATTGACAGGTGAGGGAGAGCGCGCCGCCCGTCGCGAGCTCGACGCGGTGGCACAGTCCCTCGAGAGGGCGCTCCGTCGTCCCGTCCCGAGCGCAGGGGTGTAGGCAGCTAGATGACGGCCTGGCTGGCAGCTGCAGGGATCACGGTGGCCGTCAAGATTCTCGCCGACGAGTTGCTCGACTGGTTCCCTTGGCTGGCCGAGCGGGTAGTGGAACGGGCCGCTGGTCGCATGCCTCCTCAGCTGAGCGAGCGCTATCGAGAGGAGTGGCTCGGCGAGCTTGGCGCCGTTCCCGGGCGAGGTGTCTCGAAGCTCGTCTTTGCTCTCAGAGTCCTTCTGCGTGCAGGCTCGACAGCCGGCGCGCTTGAAGGCTTCGATCTCCCAATCTCGGCCCGGCTAACGCAGCGCGGCGTCGACATCACTTTGGCTCTCGCCCTCCTGCTGGTCGTTCTGCCGCTCTTTGCTCTAGTGGTGCTGGCGATCAAAATCGACTCCCGCGGGCCGGTGATCTTCCGCCAGACGCGCGCCGGGCAGGGCGGGCGGCCGTTCCAGATAGTCAAGTTCCGGACGATGATGGCGGACGCCGACGCAGTGCTGCCGCCGCTGATCTTGAACGACGCGCTGAGCGATCCGATGTTCAAGCTCCGCGCCGATCCACGCGTAACGCGGCTAGGCCGGTTTCTTCGTCGCACGAGCCTCGATGAGTTGCCACAGCTCCTGAACGTTCTCCGAGGCGAGATGTCCCTCGTCGGCCCGCAGCCCGAGCCGCTCGAACTCGTGGAGCACTACGGGCCCGAGCACCAGTTCCGGCTCAAGGTCAAGCCGGGCATGACCGGGCCTTGGCACAAGTACGGTCGCGGCGAGCTGACTTTCGAAGAGCAGCTCGCGCTCGAGCGGGAGTACGTCGAGAACCTCTCGCTCGCACGCAATCTGAAGATATTGCTCATGACGCTGCCCGCCGTACTCGGGCGACGGAAGTAGCCGGTCTGGCGGTCATAGGCGGTTTCCGGCCATCTTGAGACCTACGATGCGCCGGTGCTCTCCGTCGATGGACGAGCCGGGCGTCGGACGCAGACGACCGGTTCGCCGTCGAGGTCTAGGTCGCCAAAGCAAGTGGCCTGACCTCGGAGCTCCGTCGCCAGCCGAGCCGCTCGGCACCAGCGGAGCTACTTGCTCGCGGCTACTCGCTTGAATGCGCCACTGACCCGGCTGACGAGCTCGTCAAAGGAGATGACGCGCACCGGTCGCCCACTTCGCACGAGCGCCGGAATCTCGTTTGGATCCGTGACGACCGTGACCTCGCGGTAACCCAGATCAACGACCATGTCGAAGTGGGCGAACGGGAGTTGCGGAGCAAGGAGCGGCTGAAGTTCCAACCACACGATGCCGCCGTCACGCGGGCCGAGCAGGTCGTGAAGCTCCCGGGCGATGGCCAGGTGCACGACCTGCAATTCGCTGAGCTTCGCTCTTCTCGTGGGCTGATTGAGGAGCCCCCTCTTCACCCAGTCGCGCCGCTTCGACGGCGCGAGCCCCGCGATTTCGCAGGCGAGGTTCTCAGGGATAAGCGGTTCGTCCGATTCGAGAGGCATGATTGCTGCGGATTTTCTAGAAATCTCGCAGCAATGGAAACCCTGTTCGCACCGGTTCTCTATGAGCCAGGCATCGCGCCGCGGCGGCTTCGCCTTGGCGTCGTCCGTCCACCACGCAAGGCTGACTCCCGCACATGGCCCGGCCCCGCGCACCGTTCCTCGATCGCCAGGAGTGCCTCGGCTTCACCCACGGCGCGATGCGCTGGCGTTCTGCTGATCGGAAGCGCCTTTACGAGTGGGATGAGACACACGGCCACATCGAGGCGTACAACCAGCGCGGTCGACACGTGGGCGTCCTCAATGGGGAGGGCGTCGTGATCGGTGATGCCAGGAAAGGGCGGCGCATCGATGTCTAGCCGCGTGACATTCATGGAACTGTGCCTCGCCGGACGAGTCGTCCAAGACGAGATCGACGACTACATCGACCTCTGGCACGAGGACGAGATGGCGACCGAGCCCCTGCACGACTTCCTCGGGATGACTAAGGACGAATACGACCTCTGGGTCGAGCAACCGGGCGCGCTTCGGTTGATCCTCGCTGCTCGCGAGGAGCACGACCACAACCTTTACGGCGCGATCGAACGCTACGCCGACATGGCGCCGGTCGCGACGAGAGCAGCGGATTCCGAGGCCGCTAAGGTCGTGGTGCGATGGCTTCGCAGCACCGGCCGGATTTAGGCGGCCTTGACCGACCTCGCCTGATCGGCCAGCGCATCGCCGAGCGCTTTGGACTCATCCCGCCGGTCGACATCCGAGCGTTGCTCGACCAGTACGCCGAGGTCGAGATTGCCGAGATTCCGGCCGATTGCGATGCACTCGTTATCGGCTTGAACGACCCATCGGTCGTCCGGCCGAAGGTCATCGTGAATCCTCGCAAGCCGCCGCGGCGGAGGCGTTTCTCCATGGGCCACGAGCTGGGGCACATCCTCATCCCAGGCCACATCAGCGGCGAGGCATGCTTTATGGACGAAGGGTTCTACGGAGCGTCAACGCGGGAGCGTGACGCTCACTCGTTCGCCTCCGAGGTGCTAATGCCGACGCGCTGGCTTGCTGAGATCATCGCGGCGAGCGCCGACGCTGGCGAAATCTTCGAGGCGGCCGAAGTTGCGGACGTCTCGGCCTCGGCAGCGATGCTGTCGATCAACCGGCTGCTTCCACCTGGGCACATCGTCGTTCTGATGAAGGACAAGATCGCCGAGATGGTCCTCGCATCTCCTTTGACAACGGCGAACCTGCCAGAACAAGGGAAGCCGCTTGATGCGCGCGTGATCACGCCTCTCGCCGGCGATCACGGCAGTTTCGCCTTTAGCGGCCGGAGAATCATGTGGTGGGCGTTCGACGAGACGGCAAACGTCACCCCTGAGGCTGACGGGCACACGTCGAACGATGTACTCGCTCAGATTCTCCTCGATGTCTTCCCAGACGAGCCGGGTGCCCGGGCGCACGCGTTGGCAAGCATCAACGGAGTGGCCGGGTGGGCGAAGGGCGGCTTCGCTGCCGCGGCGAGCGTGGAGGAGATGGCTGGACGGCTGAGGGGACGGTTCGCGAGCCGCCCCAAGCACGCCAAGGTGATCGCTCATCCCCTGTTCGAGACTTACCTCGCAAAGAAGGCGCGCGAGCTGAAGGAACGCCCCTAGGCCGACGGCAACGCAGTCGCTACCGAGCTGGCAAGGTGGTGGAGGTGCTCTGGCGCGAGCTCGCCGTCCTGTATGAGGCGATCACCAAGGACTCTGGGCCAGCCGATCCAGACGCCACCGAGCTCGAAGGGCTTCGGGAACAGCGACCACTCCGCCCCGACGAAACACAACGCCGACCGGATGTTGACGTTGAACTCCCAGATCACCGCCTCGCCTAGCGCGCCGCGAATCGCTTCGACCTGCTTCGCCATCCCGTGCACGAGTTTGGTGCAGTCGCGCCGGCCTACGTAGAGGCGTAGATCCGTCGAGAACCAGCCGCCCCTGTCGATCCGCTTCACCTTCCCTGTGTAGTTCTTCGCATCGATCGCCCAAACAGCACCGCTGCGCGTCACCGCTATGTGATCAATGTTCGCGCGCGTCCCTGGAATCCGCCGGTCGTGAAGAACAACGACGACGCGATCGTCCTGGATCTTCTCGAGGTAGTCACCGAGCAGTCGTTCACCGCGGCTGCCCTGCGCCCACGCAATGGTCGACTGGGGATCGCTTGTCAGGGCCAGATAGACGCCGCCTAGGCGTCCGAACTTTTCACGGGCTCGCTGGTCCCGCCGCATGTGCAAGCGCTCGTACCGACGTCTCGCCGATGCACCGGGAACACCGCGGTCGAGAACGACCTCATCCCCGGCAGCCTCTCCGTTCGACGATGAGCCGTCGGCGCCGCCTAGGCACTCCAGGCACGTGACGGTCTTGGCGTCTGCATCCCAGAACGCCATCGTCCCGGGAGCTAGGGCGAGATCACAGGCCACGCAGCGGTCTGGCCGCCGGAGTTTCAGGCGTCGTGACCCGGCCATTCTTGTTCCGTCGACCCACATCTCATGTTTCCGCCATCCTCAGGCCGAGCGATTCAGTCGCCCCGGCGAGGTCGAAGGCGCTTGCACCTGCCGACTGCAGCGCCTCAGCGACGCCGAGGTTCACGATCGCGGTCAGGGACAGATAGTCGACGACGTTCATTGGCTCGGAGCCTCGACGCCACCCACGGACCTGTTCCGGCGTCACGTCCAACACCGCCGCTGCGTCATGCTCGCCGTTCCATCGATAGAGACGAAAGGCTGCCTCGAGCAGAGGGATTGCCCCGAGCGCCTTCCTCGGCCTCGCCTTCCCCGCAGAGGAAACGTCCGACTGCCGCGGGATGCAAGGGGTATCAGCCGTTACGGCCGCGACGAGCTCGTCGTACGAGATCTGCAGGAACTTGGCCAGGCGGAGCGCGTCATGCAGGGGAGGTCGCTCGACACGACCAAGCTCCCAACCCTCGATCGTTCCTGGGCTGATTTCGAGCAACTCGCCGATCTTCGCCCGCGAGTAGCCGGCGCCTTCCCGGTGCTCCTGAAGGAGCTGCGCCACTGCGGTTCGTTCACCGCGCATCCCCGGTGAAGATACCTCTTCCTGTGGATTCACGTAAGGAAGCGAGCGCGCACCGTAGATCTGCGGGCAACACAATGAACGTCGCGTGGCATTACGCCTCTTCGGCGTTGGCCTCGCTTGCGAGTCCGACAAGATCGGAGAGCATCAGGCGCTCTGCGGCTGTCATCTCGACGACGCCCAGACGCCATGCCTGTACCTTCGTCGGCGAGGTCGCGAGAGCTTCAGCGATCGCTTCCGGTGTCCACCCTTGGTCGGCAATCGCATCTTCGATTACGGGCGCCGCCTCGTAGACCTCGATCGGATCGCGTGGCAGGCACCGCGCCTGACCGGAGAGCGCCGCATCCAGCGCGGAGCCAGGAATCCCCAGAACTTCCGCAACCGCTACGAATGACTTCGGAGGCGGTATCGGTACACCCAGGATCTCCCAACGCTCAAGCTGATCGACCGATAGCCCACCACGTTCGGCCAGAGCGCAGCGCGAGTAGCCGTGCCACTTGCGGGACTCCCGGAGCAGCGAGCCGACTGCGAGCGATCTCGGTTCGCGCGCGCTCCTCATCCCTTCTCTCCGCTTCCGCGCCGGAGCGCGTTCCCGACGGCGTCGACTCCAGCGCGATCGTCGAGCAGGTGGACGTAGGTCTCGAGCGTGAAGGACGCCGACGCATGCCGGAGTCGGCGTTGCACGGCACGGACGTCGTGGGTCGCGTCGGCAACGATCGAACCGTGCGTGTGGCGCAGCACGTGGAAGCCGATCGGGGGAATGCCGGCACGAACGCACGCGGGATCCAGCACGCGCCGCCGGTAGTTCGCCTCATCGAGCCGCGCGCCGTCCTTGCCCGTGAACACGAGCTGGTCAATCGGGGGCCGACGGTTGCGGAGCTGATGTTTTTTGAGCTCACGGGCAAGGTCTTGCGTGATCGGGACTGTGCCGGTGCTTCGCTCGCTCTTCGTCTCCTGCTCGCCGTCGAGAAGCCGGTGGCGGCGCCGGACGGAGACGAGCGGATCGGCGCCGAGCTCCAGGTCGCACCAGCGGATCGCTTTGAGCTCGGAGATCCGCAATCCGGTCTCGGCCAAGAAGCGGACGAGCAGCCTGTCTTGCGGGGTGGGCATCGCCGCGAGAAGCCGCGCGAGCTCCTCGACCGACAGATGTCGCCGCTTCAGTGGGTCACGTCGCGGTGCCGGCAGCCGTGGCCACGGCTTGGCCAGAATCACTCCGTCCTCTGCCGCCGTGCCCAGCATCACCGACAGTGGCGCGAGAATCCGCCGAACGGTCGCCCACGAGCGCCCGTCGGGAGCACGCTTCGTCGTCTCGTCGCGCAGGTCGTAGGCGATCTTCCGTATGCGACGCGCGTCGAGCGCTCCCATTCTCACGCCGCCGATTCGTGGAAGGACATACGCCTCCAGGTCGCGGCGGTACTCGATGGCAGTCGCCGGCCGCACACCGGCGAGCACCTCCAACCACTCCTCGGCGTACTCCGAGACAGTTGGCCCGCTTCTCGGCGAGACTGCTGCCGGATTCAGCGTGACCTTTGCCCTGAAGCGCTTCGCCTCGTCGAGCGTAGGGCACGTCTTTTGCCGCTGGCGGCCGCCCAGGTCGCGGTAGCGAACGATGTACGCCTTGTCGGTCTCGAAGATTCCAGGGTTTCGGGTGCGCTTCAGGCGATCGGTCATGGCGAATCCTCCCCAACCAGTCTCTCGAGATCCGAACGGCGGACGACTGCCCGTCCGCCTTCGACCGTCCGCGGCAACCGACCTGCGCTTCGCAGCTCGTAAATCCGCTGCGGCTTGCAGCGCAGCACCTCTGCAGCCTCCGGCACGTTCAGGAGCTCCGTCTGGGATCGCGACTCGCGCGCATCGAGACGATGAACCACACGATCGGCGACGCGATCGACGAACTCGTCAATCAGTAGGTCAAGGGCGGAAGCCGGCAGGGCGCTATTCATGACTCCGGCCTCCACCTCTCCAGATTACGCCCGACCTCGCCCGAGGACCAGAGCGCTGGCGCACGACCGGCATACGCCAGCTGCCCCCGAGTAATGAAGTCACCGGAAGCATCGGATGGGCGGCCGGACCGCCACGCCGCTCGCGCTCCGCGGAGGGTCGCAAACGTGACGGAGTAGTCGTGACTCTTCGTCAGTGTGTGACCGCCGTAGCCGAACTGATGGGCCCAGCGCCGCGCTCCCCGGAGCCCCTTCTCACCGCCGATGAGCCACGCCGCCTCGACGAGTCGCTTCGCGTGAGGCGGCGCCCCGAGGTTCACGACATCGCTCGCTGTGCGGAGGCGTGGCAGTAGGAGCCCGTCTGCCGCGACCTCGGTCGCCTTGGTCGCGTACTTCGCGATGTAACCCGCAGCCCGCCCGATGTCCTCTTGAGCGAGGTGAACAATCTCGAGCTGCCTACCCCAACAAATGCAATAGCCGCTCGCCGACACCTCCACCGACTCGACTGAGCATCTGACGATGTGTTCGAGCAGCTTGGCGTTGCAGCGGCTCGGCGGCGCTGACCCAACGTCGACTGGCCCGTCGAGCCGAATGACCGCGTGGTAGTGGACGACGCCCCGTCGCTGGAACTCGGACGCCTTCACGAATCGCACTCGCACGACGTCGCGTAGCCGATGACGAGCGACCCCGAGCTCGCGCGCGAGAGTCCGTCGGATCTCCTGCACCGTCCGCTTCCAGAGCATGGGCGCGAGGTGGTTCCACGTGGCCTGCTCGAGATAGCCGTATCGATCCGGATCGACCGGCGCACCAAGAGCCTCGTCGTCGGGCAGATGGCGACCGCCGCATGGGCAGCCGCCGTCGCGGTCCCGGATCGTGTGGACTGCGCCGAAGGAAGGAGCGGTCAAAGTCACCATCAAAGCCGGGTGCTCGCCCACCGCCTCGGGGACGCCCTTGCCACCTCGGACCCCGGCCGCGACGAGCTGGAAGGCGTCGCGTCTGTAGATCTCCGCACACGACGGGCAACTCGCGACGCGACGGTCGCCGCATGCGACCAGGAGCACGCCTCCAGGCTCACGGGCAGTAACTACGCGTGAAAGGAGCTCGCCTGTATCGGCGTCGATCCGCTCATGCCAGCCGCGCAGGCGAATCGGGTGCGAGCAGGTCCTCACGCGAGCTGCACCGCCACTTCCGCATCGGCCGAGGTTGGCCCAACATGCTCGAGACCTTGGGGCCGCGTCGGCACTACCTCGGCGCGCGCCTGTGTTTGCTCGAGCCATGCCACCTGGCAAACACTGGGGCGCGGGTCGCCCGCGAAGCCGAGGCAGACGGCGCGCCCCGGCGTCCCGTCGAGGGCCAGCGCAACCGGATCGGTCGAAGAGACTCCGAGCATCCGCAGCCCTTCGGCGTCCAGACTGCCGAGAGCGAGCCGCGCAGTCAGGTTGTTGCGGAGAGCGCCACCTTGGTCTCCCAGCTGAGCGGTCTCCGGACGCTGAATCGCCACGATTAGGTGGATCGCTGCGCTACGGCCCTTGCGAGCGAGCTCGGCGATCAGCTCTCCGGCCTTGTGCTGGAGAGCCGCTCGCATCCGGTCCTCGCCGCTCTTGCCTTTCGTCGTCGCCAGCAGATCGGCGGCCTCGTCGACGACGAGGAGCACGGGGCCGAAGGCGACGCGCTCGTCCCCCGGCAGGTCGTGCCAGCTGTCGACACCGCATGCGCGGACGAGACCCTGCCGCGCCTGTCGTACTCGGACAAGCTGCTCGAGCGCCTCCACCTGCTCGGGGAGTGCCGTAATCACCGGCACGCCGAGGAGCTCGAGCCACGCGTACTCACCCGCTTCCTTGGGATCGAGCACAACGACGTGCCAGCCAGCCTGGAGCGCCGCAGCCGTCGCCGTTCGGATGGCGCCACCCTTGCCGCTGCCCGTTGCGCCGGCGAGCAAGACGTGCGCCGTGGACCTAGAGTCGATCACCAGGTCGCCGCCACCGTGTCGCCGCCCGAGGAGAAGCTGGGTGCTCGGCCCAGGACATCCCGGCCACGGCAGGAAGTCCGGCAATGGCACTCGGCCGACGACGATCCGGAGCGTTCCGTGGGACTCGCGCCACTCGACGCTCGCTCCGCCGACGAATCGTCGGAAGGCGTCGGCCATGGCGTCCCACGAGCTTGCGTGCTGCTCGGCCAGAGGCGCAAGGGCGAGGTTCACGTGGGTCGGGGCGTCGTGCCAGGACAGCAAATGCGGGACGAGGATCGCGCCGCCGTCGAGCTTCCGGTACCAGTGCAGCCCGAGGCAGACGTTCGGCCAGCAGCGCCGGCACCTGTACGCCCGAGTTCGCCCGCGGCAGCGATTCAGCGCACCGAGGGAGAAGCGGGGGCGAACAAGTGTCGCGAGTGCAACCGCGCCGGCGAGCAGAGTGGCGAGCGACAGTGCTGTCGCGCCGCCTCCCATGGCCCACGCTCCGTAGAGCAGCGCCAGCGGGAGCGTGAACTCCCGCCAGCGCCAGAACCCGCCGGCGCGGTTGCAGAGGAAGCGGAAGAGCTTCCTGCGCAGCGACAACGGAGCGACGATCTGTCCCGCTGATCCGACGCGTGCCATCGCCGCTCCTCTAGCTATGCCGCCTGCGCGGTCGCGCTCGAGGTCTTCCGCCCGCTCGGCGAGCCGAGCTGATCTGCCCGGAACGAGAGCCCGGCGATGGCCTCGCCGTTGCGCTCCATGCCCCAGAAGAAGACGACGAGCCCTGTGGCCTCGAGCCTCTCGCCGAACTCGACGACCGGTGCGTCGTCCCCTTCAACGGTCACCTGGACGATCTCGCTCCTGCGGAGCTGGTTCGAAGTGCCCAGCATGCAGGGCACCTTCCACAGTCGCCGCTTTCCGTCCTTCGACCGACGTTCCGTCACGCCGTCGTCCTCGAGCACGATCCGCGGCTCGCCGGCGCAGACGAGCCTCACTGCGTCGGTTGCTACTGGGATCGCGGGATACCGCGGGAATCCTGCGCTTGCCATCGCCGACCTCCTTTCATCTCGACATCTCGGCGATGGGAGACATGGAAGAGCAGCGAGCGGTACGGCGGAACGGCTCCTTCGGACACCTTCGACCGGCTTTGGCACGCTGCGAAGACGTGCCGTCGCGTCCTCGCCATTCTTGAGACGTCCAGGGGCGTCCCGCAGCCGTGCGTTCCGCACCTGTACATCCCGGGACGTTTGCGGACATCTCCGGCGTGCAAAGACGTCCATGTGAACGAGCGCCTCCGACGGGCGCTAAACGAAGCCGACGTCGACATCGACGACGTCGCTCGCGCTACCGGCGTCAACCAACGCACCGTTCAGCGGTGGCTCGCGGGTCGCGTTCCTTACCCGCGCTATCGCCGCACGGTCGCGAAGCTCGTCCAGACCGACGAAGCAGACCTGTGGCCGGACGTCGCTCCGCAGACCGCTGGAACGGCGGCGAGCGAGCTCGTCAATGTCTACACAGCGCGAGCGCACGTTCCCGCCGGGCTCTGGAGGAGCCTCGTCGCGGACGGACACGAGCAGATCGACTTGCTCGGGTCCGCGCTCTTCCACCTTTTCGAAGACCCCGGCTTTGTCCAGCTCCTTTTGGACACAAGCTCCGATGTCAGGATCGCGCTCGCCGACCCCGACAGCCCACTGGTAGCCGCACGGGACCAGGAACTACGTCTAGGAGGGGCCCTCACTGGCAGGATTGACGCCTCGCTTCGGAACCTGAGACACCTCAACGTCAGGCGCTTGGACGGACGCGGCCTGGAGGTGCGCCTCCACAGCGCGCCGATGTATTGCTCGCTCCTCCACGTCGACGACGAGATGCTCGTGACGCCTCACGTTTACGCCCGATCCGGGCGAGTCGACACGCCCATCCTTCACCTTCGCCGCAGAGAGCCATTCGGCCTCTTCGCTAGCTACCTGCAGCACTTCGAGGACGTCTTCTACAAAGCTGCCCAGCCGCTCAGCGCTCGCGGCGAGCCGCCATCGGATCAGACCTGACACCGCGCCCTGCGCGGTTCCAACTTTCTCTACAGGATCAAGGGCCGGCGCGCGACGCGCGCCGGCCAATGACGTCGCTGAGTCGGACTGGCTCCAAAGCAGCAGTGGCGAACGCCTGGCGTCCCGCTCATCTAGCCCAGAGCGAAGTACCGGTCGAAGAATGCTGCCAGCCTGTCGAGCACCGTCTGCTTCTTGATTCCGTAGATGTCGTCCGCCGCGAAGCGCGACGTCGGCGGGAGGATCTCCGTCACCGCTGCGCCCGTCGTCGGGATCGCACCGTCGCGGAACGCTCTCTCGACGAACGCCCTCGTCGCTTGGGGGCTGAGCCCTTCGTCGGTGATCAGTTGCTCGAGTTCCTCGTCCCGCCTTATCTCGACGAAGCGACGCCAGTCCTCCTTGATGTCCGAGTCGACCGAGATCGAGTCGACGAACGCGAGGATCAGATCCTTCTTGTTGCGCAGCGAGATGCTCGAGTCGATGGCGCGCTGGATCTCCTTCCGTGTCTCGATCGCGCGGTCGCTGCCGTCGCCGCGCTCTTCGCGGTACTTCTCGACGAGCAGCAGGATGTAGTCAACGTTGACCTCGACCTGCTTCACAAGCTCGATCTCGAAGACCACGTCGTCGATGATCGACTCCTTCTCCGAGTCGGCGGCGTGGCGCAGCTCAGCGTGGAGGTCGAGGTAGTACGACTGATAGTCCTGGTAGTCGCGCTCGCTGAGGATCTCGTTGCCAGCGAACTCGTCGAACGACATCAGGATGTTGCGCAGCCGCAAGATCCTGCCGAAGAGCACGATGAACATCTTGTCTGCGCTCTCACCGAGCCACCGCGTGCTCAGCGGGAAGAGAGTCTGGAGCTCGGCGACTCGCTCGGCGTACTCGTCGTAGTAGTCGGCGTACGGCTTGAGCAGGACGATGCCGCGCGCCTCCTCGTTTCCGAAGAGTGCAAGCGCATCGTTCGTAGCCTGCTCCAAGTCGCGGAAGGTCACGATGTTCCCGTACGTCTTCACCGAGTTGAGGATCCGGTTCGTCCGCGAGTACGCCTGCAGGAGGCCGTGCGCGCGGAGACCCTTGTCGACCCAGAGCGTGTTGAGCGTGGTGGCGTCGAAGCCGGTCAGGAACATGTTGACCACGATCGCGACGTCGAGCTCGCGGTTCCGAAGCCGCAGTGAGAAGTCCTTGTAGTAGTTCTGGAACCTTTCGGACGAGGTGTCGTAGCTCGTACCGAACATCGCGTTGTAGTCCGCGATCGCCTTCTCGAGGAAGTCGCGTGAGCTCGAGTCGAGGTCCTCTGTCTCGAACTCCTCCTCCGCGAGGAAGTCCGGGTCGTCCTCGTTGACGGCGTAGCTGTAGATCAGCCCGACCTTCAGCCGCTGGGCGTCCGGCAGCTCGGCCTGCTGGCGCGAGAACTCGGCGTAGTAGCGCTTCGCGGCGTCGATCGACGCCGTGGCGAACAGCGAGTTGAAGCCTGTGAGCCGCTTTTCCCCCACGGTGTAGGCAAAGCCGCGCTTGGTCTTCTGGTCGAAGTGCTCGCGGATGTACCCGACGACCTGGCTGATGCGCTCCGGCGCCAGTAGCGCGCGCTCGGTGTCGATAGCGGAGACCTGCTTGTCGGTCAAGTGCTCCGGCAGGCTGATCGTGTTGACAAAGTCGAGCCGGAACGGGAGCACGTTCCGGTCCTCGATCGCGTCGACGATCGTGTACGTATGCAGCCGCTCGCCGAACGCCTGCTCCGTGGTGCGTAGCCGCGGATTGCCGGAGGTGCCGGCGTTGTCCGCGAAGATCGGCGTGCCGGTGAAGCCGAACAGGTGGTACCGCTTGAACGCCTTCTCGATTGCGATGTGCATGTCGCCGAACTGGCTCCGATGGCACTCGTCGAAGATCAGCACGACGTGTCCGTCGTAGATCGCGTGGCCCTTGTTCCGGTCGACAAAGCGAGCGAGCTTCTGGATCGTGGTGATGATGATCCGAGCCGCCGGATCCTCGAGCTGCCGTTTCAGCACGCTCGTCGAGACGTTCGAGTTCGCCGCGCCCTTCTCGAACCGCTCGTACTCGCGCATCGTCTGGTAGTCGAGGTCCTTGCGGTCGACGACGAACACGACCTTGTCGACGTCCGGTAACCGGCTCGCGAGCTGAGCCGCTTTGAAGCTCGTGAGTGTCTTCCCCGAGCCCGTGGTGTGCCAGACGTAGCCGCCGGCGCCGATCGTGCCGAGCTGTCCGTGGTTGGTCGAGATCTCGATCCGCTGCAGCATCCGCTCGGTCGCCGCGATCTGGTACGGCCGCATCACTAGCAGCTTGCGGTCGGCGTCGAAGACGCAGTAGCGCGTGAGGATGCTGAGCAGCGTGTGCTTGGCGAAGAACGTCTGTGTGAACCCGGTCAGGTCCGCGATCGCCCGGTTCTTCGCGTCCGCCCACCAACTCGTGAACTCGAAGGTGTTCGACGTCTTCCGCCTGCTCCGGCCACCGGTCTGCTCGGCCAGGTGCGAGTCGCGGGTCGTGTTCGAGTAGTACTTCGTGTGCGTGCCGTTGCTGATCACGAAGATCTGCACGTACTCGAACAGGCCCGAGCCGGACCAGAAGCTCTCGCGCTGGTAGCGGTTGATCTGGTTGAACGCCTCGCGGATCGCCACGCCACGCCGCTTCAGCTCGACGTGCACGAGCGGCAGGCCGTTGACGAGAATCGTTACGTCGTAGCGAGTCGCGCGCTCTGCCGCGTCCAGACCAACCTCGTATTGGTTGATCACCTGCAGCCGGTTGTTGTGGATGTTCCGCTTATCGATCAGCAGGACGTTCTTGAACGTCCCGTCGTCGCGCACAAGCACCTGGACGTGGTCCTCTTGGATCCGTGCCGTCTTCTCGACGATCCCCTCGTTGGCGCCCGCGATCTTCTCTCTGAAGAAGCGCTCCCACTCTCCGTCGCTGAACTCGACCCCGTTCAACGCCTCGAGCTGCACGCGCAGGTTGGCGAGGAGCGCGGACTCGCTCGTGACACGCAGGTACTCGTACGCCTGGCTCTGGAGGAGCTCGATAAACGCCGCCTCGAGCTCGGCCTCACTCTGATACGCAGTGTCCCTGGCGCCGTCAGAGACGAACTCGGCGACGACAGTGCTCTGGTCGCCGACAGCGATCGGCTCGTAGTGAGGCGCCGCCGGCGCCTCAGTCATGCCGCCTCCGGGAACGCCAGCAGCCGATCGCGGTAGTACTCGTACTGCTGGCGGCGAGCGCTCAATTCGGCAGGGATCTCGCTCGAGAGATCGGTCATCAGCGCTTCGAACTTGTCGAGAATCTCGACGGTACGGGCTTGCTCCTCGAGCGGCGGCAGCGGGACGGAGACGCGGTTGAGGTTCCCCTGGTTCAGCTTCTGCTGGGTACCACCGGTCACGTACGGCGTAATGTCGATCGTCTGCAAGTAGAAGTAGAGGAAGCGGAGGTTCGCTACTTCAGCTCGCTCCCCGAGAACATGAGCGTGGTTGTTTACCCAGATCTTCCCGCTCGCCCAGTTCACCACCGGTGCACGGTCCTTGCGCACAACGCTGCCGTCTTCGCCTATCAGCAAGAACGTGCCATCGAAGATGAAGTCGTCCACGTAGTCCTGCACGCCGTTCGCGCCGTAGTAGGGAAACGGGCCTGACCGGCGTGCTGAGCGAGTGACCGGTCGACGCTGGCTATCTAGGTTCGAGACCACATCGCCCAGCGGAGCCCACTGGACGGTCTCCGGAGAGAAGGTGAGAAGCAAATCGCCGTAGTGCTCGTGCTGCTGCCTCCGCGCTTCGAGCTCTGCTTCCAGCGTCGCTTCCAGCGCTCCTTCCAGCTCCTCCATCCTCGTCAGTGTTCGTCCGATCTGCTCCTGAATGGCTAGCGGCGGGACGGCGATCCTGATCTTCGCGAGGCCGTCTCCGGATAGACGACGGACCTTAGTGCCGGTGATGAACCTCCGTTTCTGGGCTCGAAACTGATTGGACTGGAAGAAGTACGAGAGGTACGTCGGGTTGAGGCTGTGGCGATAGATGTATGCGTCGCTACTTACAGCGACTTCCTTCTGGCCGAGCCACGCGACTGCCTTGCCAACGGCGTCATCGTCTTCGCTAGTAGTCGCGATCACCAGATCGCCCACTTTGGCCTTTCTCAGCTTCATAGCAAGCGCCTCGGAGACGAAGGACGTCGTCTCGGTCGCTGAAGTGCCGTAGTGCGTGTGGATCTGCCCGTAGTGGATCGCTCCGATTCCGTCGTCGGTCAGATCTTTCTTCTGGAGCCCGTTACCGCGGATGAACTCCCCAAGCTCGCCCAGACTCTTGTGCTCAACACCACGGGGACAGAGTTGGGCGACCAGATCGTCGATACGGCTCATGCTTAGTCATCCTCGAGGTCGGCGACGATCGAATCGATCTGACGTCGAAGCTCAGCCTGGCGCGCAACAATCTGTGCAATCTCGGCGTTGAGCGTCGCGATATCGACTGTCTCGCGTGTGTCCTCGGCCTCGACATACGACGAAACTGCGATGTTGTAGTCGTTTTCCGCAATCGTGTCGTTGTCGATCAGAGCCGCGAAGTGCTCGGCGTCGGTACGCGCCATAAACGCAGCGAGAATCGTCTGCCGGTTCGCCTCGCTGAGTTTGTTCTTGTTGCCCTGGCGGACGACCTCCCTGGACGCGTCGACGAAGAGAGTCTTGTTGTCCGCCTTGCTCTTCTTGAGGACGATGATGCAGGTCGCGATCATCGTGCCGAAGAAGAGGTCCGGCGGGAGCTGGATCACGGTGTCGACGTAGTTGTTGTCGATCAGGTACTTCCGGATCTTCCGCTCGGCGCCGCCACGGTAGAGCACACCGGGGAACTCAACGATCGCGGCGGTACCGTTCACAGCGAGCCAGCTCAGCATGTGCATGGTGAAGGCGAGGTCGGCCTTCGACTTCGGTGCCAGCACGCCGGCCGGCGCAAAGCGGGGATCGTTGATCAGCAGTGGGTTCGCATCCCCGTCCCACTTGATGGAGTAGGGGGGATTGGAGACGATGGCCTCGAACGGTTCGTCGTCCCAGTGCGCGGGATCGGTGAGTGTGTCGCCGTGGGCGATGTCGAACTTCTCGTAGTTCACGTCGTGCAGGAACATGTTGATCCGGCAGAGGTTGTAGGTCGTGAGGTTGACCTCCTGACCGAAGAAGCCGAGCCGCACGTTGTCGCGGCCGAGCACCTTCGCGAACTTCAGGAGCAGCGACCCGGAGCCGCAGGCCGGGTCGTAGACCTTGTTCACCTCGGTCTTGCCGACGACCGTGATCTGGGCGAGCAGCTCCGACACCTCCTGCGGCGTGAAGAACTCGCCGCCGGACTTGCCGGCGCTGGAGGCGTACATCGTCATCAGGTACTCGTAGGCGTCGCCGAACGCATCGATCGTGTTGTCGGCGTGGCCCAGGTCGAGGTCGCCGATCGCATTGAGCAGCCTGACGAGCTTCTGGTTGCGCTTCTCGACCGTAGGGCCGAGCTTGCTCGAGTTGACGTCGAGGTCGTCAAACAGCCCCTTGATGTCGTCCTCGCTCCCCGTCCCGATCGCCGAGCCTTCGATACCACGGAAGACCGCGGCAAGCGTCTCGTTGAGGTTCTCGTCGTGACGTGCTCTCTCCCGCACGTTCGCGAAGAGCTGGCTGGGGAGGATGTAGAAGCCCTTCTCGGAGACGGTCTCGCGTCGGCCGCGTTCGGCCTCAGCGTCGCCGAGGGCCGCGTAGTCGAAGTCCGGGTTGCCCGCCCTGCCTTCCTGCTCGTTCAGGTAGGCGGTGAGGTTCTCGGAGATAAAGCGGTAGAAGAGCATCCCGAGCACGTAGGCCTTGAAGTCCCAGCCGTCGACGCTGCCGCGTAGATCGTTGGCGATCCGCCAAATCGTCTTGTGCAGCTCCGCCCGCTCCGCCTCCTTGCCCACTACGGCCACGCCCGCAGTTTGTCAGGGAGGACTGACGTGTCGACCCTCCGAAGAACTGTCAGGCCTAGAACCGGAGTTCTCCGCTCCGTGGGCTCCCCGCATCACAGACCGAAAGGAGCTGGGATGTTCGAATTCTCGCGGCCCGACGTCACCAACGAGGGGTGGCACACCTGGCCAACGGGAGAGGTTAGTCAGGCGCTCGTCAGGGCTTCACACTCGCGCCGCTTCCTTGATGTGCACGCAGCAGCGGAGCTTGCCGCCGCTCCCGACGATGTGGCTGTCTTCCGGCTCGCACCGGTGGTGCGCGACCTTGTCGAGAGCCTACTCCGGAACGGTGAAGCCGACGAGCTCCGCGAAAGCCTCGTGATCTACGCGCTGTCCCGCGTCGACTGGTTGCAGCTTGCTCAGTCGGTGGTCGAGGGCGTGGCTCCCGAAGATGAACTGGATCGCGGCCAGCCGCTAGCAGCCTGCGCTTCCTAGCTGAGAGGGCCCGCGGGACTAGCGGGCCCCTCATTGCTACGGCTCGTCCCGGGACAAAGGATGCGGGCTTGCTTGGCTCATCCCCGGGGTTGCCACCGCGCCCGTCCGGAATCGGCTACCTCGCTGTAGGAACTCCGAGTGAGCGAGCCGTCGCTAGGAGGGAGAAGTCATTCAGTGATGCTACGTACGCAGCCACGTCGAGCACCGTGTGTCCGGTACAGAAGCGCTCCGGCAGCGCGCTCCCATCGGCGACGAGGCGCGAAAAAGTCTCGTGGATGACGGCTGCTGCCTCGGCATCCGCAGAATGGACCTCTTCGCTCCGGTAGTACCTGCGAACGAGAAGGTCGAGCAGGCCCCGGGTCGTGGCCTCCCACTCTTCGTCCCCGGTCACCATCCGGTCGGGCGCCGCCCGTACCGATTCGGGGCTCGCTTCGATACGACCAAGGCGTGTATTCGACTCCTTCTCGACAGCGCGGCATGAGTAGGCCAACAGCCTGGCAACGACTCTCCGTCGGATCACCGTTTCTCGCTCCTCATCGGGCCATACGTGGCGGCCCTCCTCTCGCCATGCGCGATCGGCGTCTTCAGCTATTCGCGCTGGCGGCCCGCCGAGTGCGGCAAGCTCGTCGAGCTCGGTGAGGCCGGCTGCGAGCGCATCGTCGAGGTCATGGGCCGTGTACGCGAGGAAATCGGCGACATCGACGATCTGGCTCTCAAGTCCAGACGACGGGGTTCCGGCAAACTCGCCCTCAGCGGCCGGCACGTCGAACGGCGTAGCGTGGCGCGCCAACCCTTCGCGCGTCGCCCACGTCGGATCGAGGCCGCGGAAGTCGACGAAACTGCACTCGAGCTCGTCGATGACCGTGAGCGAGTGGAGGTTCGCGTTCCAGGTGTCGTCCCCGTGCTCCCGGACCGCGTCGTTGAGCGCCCGTTCGCCTGCATGGCCGAACGGGGCGTGGCCGAGGTCGTGCGCTAGTGCGATCGCCTCGGCAAGCGGCTCGTTCGCCCCGAGCGCCCGCGCGAGCGTGCGTGCCAATTGAGCTACCTCAAGGACATGGTTGAGGCGTGTTCGAAAACGCGGCAAGGGTGCATCGGGACTCAGGAGTGCCGTTGGACTGCGAACCGCCGTCTTGTACTGCAGCTCACGGAAGCTCTCCGAGTGAACGATCCGGTCGCGATCGACTTCGTACGCGCCGCGAGTAGCTCCAGACGAGTCCGCATGCTGTCTCAGCGACCACGGAGGTGCGTCTGGCGTTGCACCGCCGTGTGGAGAGGCGCGGCCCTCAACTTCGCTGTCGCGGGTCGCGGGCATCGCGAGCGATGCTAGCGAGGAGCCGGGTTACGATCGAGATCGCATGCCGGAGCCGCAGATGCACGCTTACCTCGAGGAAGGTCTGAAGAGCGACCGCGCGGAGTTGGAGCACCTTCGAGGACTGGTTGACGAGACCGCGGCGATGCTGCTCCGGGTTTGCAGGAACGGCCGCTGGCCGTATGTGGTTCGCGACCGAGAGACGGTCAACCCTCCGAAGGAGGTCTCAGCTAGCACCAACTCGATGATCGCGTTCTCCTTGGCCGCTGCATCTGGCACCGCCCTGAAGAGCCCTCTCGCGCCGCGCGCGCCGGCTGCGGGCCTGCTTGGAGGCCAAAGCGCCACCGTCCTCGAGGCAATGCACAAAGGAGACCTGCCGAAGCTCCTCACCCGTGCGACTCAGGCCGTAGTCGATTCCACCGACAGTTCCGGCGCCCTCTTCTCCAGTACGTATGGACCCAACGATCCGTTCACCTTGGGCTGGCTAGTTCCGCTTCTTGCTGCCCTACGGATTCCCTGGAACAAGCAACTCAACGTTCTCGGAGACCGGCTGAGCCGAGCGTGGGAGCCGGAGGCTGGCGATGAGCGCGTTCTGTTCGAGCCAGAAGAAGGGGATGCTCTGCCGCATGCATTCCCATTGCTGCGAGTCGTTCACCTAACGAATTCTGCGGCCAGCTTGAACCTCCCCGTCGGTACGGACTTGCCTGCTGATCTCGCCGACGAATTCCTGACCACTGTGCATCGTCAGCTCTCCAACAGCGAGATCGGTGATGCGTCGTTCGATCCGGCTCAGCTGATCTTTGCCTTCGAAGGCCTCTTACTGAGTCCAGGCGGCGAGCCGTCCGCGGCGCTCATAACACGCCTACTAGACGTCGTCGGCAGAGCCCAGGAGCGAAGCCCTTCGTGGAGGCCGTTGAGCCCGTTCATCAGGAAGGAAACCGGCCTGGTTCTCCTTCCGCTCAGCATCGAGGGGGCTACCTCCCTCGCGCGAATCTGCCGACAGCTCGACACGCAGGACACCCGCGACCGTCGCTTCAGCCGGCTGATCGATCCATTCCGGACCTACTTCCAGTGGCTCGAGTCGCAACGAGTCCACATCACCGTCGACGGGGAGAAGCTGAGCGGCTGGCACTCGGAGCACGTCCGTGAAGCGAAGACGATCTACACGTGGCAGACAAGTCAGGTCCTCCTTTTCCTCCTGCTGTACAGGGAGCTGCTCGAGGTCCATGTAGCTGAGCGTGCTTTAACCGCAGCGAACCTGTCGATGAAGCGGAATCCTGAGCGCGGTCCGGCACCGGAGGCCTCGCAGTCGTGGCAGCGCGTGTGGGGGACCTTCTTCCGTGGAACTGAGAACGATTCAGTTGAAAGGACCGCTAACCGTTCGGCGGTGCTCTATGGACCTCCCGGCACGGGGAAGACCACGCTGGCGGAGTGGCTCGCCGCAGCACTCGCATGGCCCTTGATCACGATTACGCCCAGCGATTTCATGGCGCAGGGCACTGCCGCGGTGGAAGCTCGGGCACAGGCGGTGTTCGCGGCCCTCCAGGTGCAACGAAACGCGGTCGTGATCTTCGACGAGATCGACCGGCTGGTCCTCGACCGAAATCGCCGCGAGTATTTTCGCTCAGAGGGTGCCTTCCAGCTCATGACGCCGTCGATGCTCACCAAGCTCAACGATCTCCGAAAGGGCGGCGGCGTCGTCTTCCTCGCCGCGACGAACTACCGCGAGCGTATGGACAGCGCGATCATCCGTCCGGGTCGGTTCGACAGGCAGCTCCTAATCTCTCCCCCGAACGAACACGAGCGCACTGAGTACCTCCAACAGCGGTGGTTGAAGGAGACCGGTAAGACGACGCTCACCGCAGCAGATAAGAAGACCTTGGCCAGGCTGGGAAGAGACACGTCGCTCGCAACCTACGGAGAACTGAAGAACCTCGTACAGAACGCATCAACGCTCAAGGAGCTGCGGGAGGCGGTGCACAAGTTCTCACCCGCGATCTCGATAGAAAGCTACGGGCCGCGCATGCGCGAGGCGCGTGCCCCCGCGGACGAGGTGTTGGAGCTCGCCGCGTTGTCGCCGCCTGAGACGGAGTCAGCAAAGGAGATCGTCGTCCAGGCCGAAGCCTGCGTGAGCGAGAAACAGTGGGAAGGAAGCCGCAGTGGACAGGCTTAAGGACGAGCAACTCGTTGAAGTCGCTCAGCTCGGCAACGTGGCGCAATTCGTCAGTTTCGACCCGCGCGGTCAGCAACGCCACGCTCGAATCGCCGGATTCGCCGAAGATGAGCCCTTCCGCTCCGTTGACGACGCCGTCGCAGCACTGCTTGCGGTCTCGCCTGAGCGATCGGTCAATGTGCGCGCGTTCTCTCCGACCTCACCGAAGGGCAACGAGTTCCTCTACGGGTTGAGGAGCGCGGACGAAGCGGCCGCACACGTCCGACGGCTCGCGTCAGACGGGCTCTTCACCATCGTGAACGAGACAGTCGACGTCAACGATGGCGGCGTTTCGGGAGTCGCACTAGGCCACGTCGTTGAGTTCGTTCCAGGAGATACGCCGCGAGGCGTCGAGAAACCGGGCGTTGCGTTGCTCGCCCGCCAGGTGGCAATACGGCTCCTTGAAGTGGTGTACGGCGTTGCGCCGGAGCTTCCTTCGCTCGACGGCCGCGTAGAGTTCAGCCTCCACCCGCTTCGCCGCGGCTACCGACACGGCCACACGATCGTATGGGAGATCGATTCCTCCGCCGCAAGCGCGGCGGCGCCGACCCCAACCTGGCCTAACCACTTCAGCTCCATGCTTGGTGACAAGGTCTTCGGACTCTTGCTGGGCGTACTACTCGGCGCACGAGTGCCATATTCGACCGTCATCTCAAGGGCCCTAGCTCCATTCGTCTTCGGCGACCCCACCGGCTCGACGGAGCGCTGGCTTCGCACCGCTCCACGGGTCTCCACGCCCGGTCGCTTCACCACCGTTCGGGGCTGGACGGATCCTTTCGTGCTTCTCCAGGCGGAGGACCCGGACTCGGAGATCGCATCCGTTCTCGTCCAGGACTCCGTTGAAGCCCAATTCTCCGGTGCGGCGATCACGCAGACCGACAACGAGCCGCTGGTGGAGGGCGTCGAGAACGCAGGCGATGAGTTCATGCTCGGTCGACACGCACCGGGGCCAGTGCCGGCGGACGTGCGTGCCTCAGTGCGGGAGCTGCACGACGAGCTCGCGTCAAGTGTCGGGAGCATTCATCTGGAGTGGGCGCACGATGCCTCGTCCGTCTGGCTGCTCCAGCTTCGGCAGGTTGCCCCTCTCACGGACTTCTCAGTGATTGTTCCCGGCGAGCCGGCGCGGTTCCGGCGATTCGATGTCGCGCACGGCCTCGAGACGCTTCGCAGTGAGGCCGAAGCGGCGCGTGAACGGGGTGAAGGGATCGAAGTCATTGGCGATGTCGGCATAACAAGCCACTTCGGCGACGTGCTGCGCCAGGCGAATGTTCCGTCCAGGCTGGTACGCGTCAAGGAGATCGCGGGACGCGAACGCCGCTGATTGGCGGGGCGCCACCAACTTAGAAATGCTCGTCGTTAATGCCGTGGCTGGAGCGTGCCCGGCGAATTGGCTAGATGCCGAGATTCGCCACGCGGAATCCCATCGCTTCCTGGCTTACGTCATACCGCCGCGCAAGCCGTGGGAGAGATGTCGTGCGCGCATCCCTCTTCACCATTTCGGCCGGCATCAGAAGCTCGGCCGCAAACTGGTTCGCCGCGCGCTCATGCTCCCAGTCGTAACCCGGGACCTCTCCTTCGACGCCGCCGGCGTAGTCGATGAAGTGGTGGTCGGCGTGGTGGAGGACGAAGTGCCCCAGCTCATGAGCGACCGAGAACCTTTGCCGGACAGGCGCCTGATGGCTATTGATCCCAATGAATGCGTTTTTCCCGTGTCTGAGGAGGAGGGCCGATAGCGCGTTTGGGAACGGTCGTGCGAAGACTGCAACGCCCAGCTCGCGCGCGACCGCATTGACGTCAATCGGCGGGCGGGTCTGATTCGCCTTCGTCAGCGCTTCTTTGGCGGCAGCAGCTGGCTTCGATGCTTTCACCGTCACGCGGGCCGGCGGCAACGGGGCGTCCTCGATCTCGTCGACGAATGCGTTGATGGCAGCCGCGAAGTCGGGGAGAGGCAGGTCTGCGACCTCTGCCCGCAGAGTTACCCCAACCGGACCGCGCTGCTCGCGCGTCGACGCGATGAAGTAGTCAACGTCCTCGCCTAACGTCCGGCTAATTCCAACGAGCTCGTCGACTCGCATGGGCCGATTGCCAGCCTCGAGGTTCGAGACAGCAGCCTGAGAGACTCCGATAGCGGCGGCGAGGTCGACCTGTGACAGCCCACGCGTCTCGCGCGCGCGCCTGACGCGCGAGCCGATCTGCTTCATCAGCTCGTCAGCCAAGACTCACGAGTTGCGTCGCGTGTACGCACGGGGCGAGCGGGTCGCGACTCACGGGCGGAGGATACCTCTGACTTCGGAGCACCAGCTCCGTCACAGCTCGACGTAGCCGAGGTTCTCGGCGCCCTCCCAGTCGGCCGCGCAGGCCATTCGCGCCCGCGAGAGATCCCGTAGCGAGAGATCGAGCACCGTATGGCGTCGCTTGTCGTCGGCGTAGTAGCGAAGCAGTTCAGAGACCGCGACCGCCGACGCGAAGGCGCCGACGAAGGCAGCGCCGACTGCGCGCCCGGCGACCATGATCGCGCCGCAGCGATCGCCGAGCCGACGCTCGAGTTCCTGATACGCCGGTAGGTCGAGCACCGTCTCATCGAACGTGCCGCTTCGGCCACCCCACTGTTCTTCCGGTGTGCGTTCGGCCGGGAAGGAGTGCAGGCGCGCGTCCAGGTAGTCGCCGGCACCAGCTCCGAGTCCCACGTCGAAGATCAGCGACCATCCGGCGTGCCCGAGAATCGCGCGCGTATGCGGGTTGTCGACACCGACGAGGGCGATCTGCGGGTCTTCCTCCCCTACTTGCTCGTACTCCTCGAAGCGGCGCTCATACAGACGCGTCTCGAACCCAAGCTCCTCGGCCGCTGCAGCGACGATGCGCGTCTTCTTTCGTTGCAAGTCCGCCTCGCGAGCGAGAAGCGAGGTTGCGAGGTTGGCGCGCGTCAGCACATCCGCGTCCTGTAGAACCAGCTCAACCTGATGACGATCAGGATATTGGAGCCAGCCAAGCGTCCAAACGTACGCTTGGCCGAGGTGTCCGAGGCCGAGCAGGTGCAGCTTGTTCGGCGCGAGCAGGCCGGACACGGCTGGACCGAAGGCGGCCGGGTGCACCCATTCGAGGTCAGGCCGCCACAGCGACAGGCCCTGGTCTCGTCGGCCGGCGCGCACGTTCCCGCGGATGGCCTGGAACGCCTCGGCGACGCCAATCGAACCGGCGGCAACACCGGCCGGAGGGAACTCCGGCCGGCGAGACAGGTTCATTCCCGGCCGCGAGATAACGCCGGCCGCCCAGCCGGCGTGGGTGACGGTCATGCACAGGCCGCGGGTCGGCCATTCGGTTGGTGCCGTGCCGAGCACCAGCGTTGGGTAATCATCCGAGAGCTTCGTAACCTGCTCGCAGCCGTACGCTGAGATCACGTCAGATGCTGCTCGCCCCTTCACCCATCCCGTTTCGAGCAGGGAGTCCTTAATCAGCCGTACCAGGACGCCGCCTTGGAAGGCGCGCGGTGCGGCGTTCATGATCGTCGTGAACGCCGCCTCGGCTGTCGCCCCGTTCAGCCCGTCCTCACGTACGTCGACCTGCAGGACGTAGCGCGAGAAGATCTGCGCCGCCTCCTCAAGGGTCGTAGCGTCGCCGGTGTCGAGGGCAAGTTTCTGAATGCGATCGAGTAAGTCGACGTCGACCACGCCTATGCCGCCCCCTCGATCATGAGCGCGTCGGCAGCGTCGGCGCGGAACGTCGACCGCCACTCGCCGTCCCCGAGGTACTCGTGCATGCCGACGTCGGCCGGGTCGACCCGTCCCTGAGCGAAGTTAGGAACGATGAGCGCGACATGGCCGCGCTCGGCGAGCATCGGGTGCGCGCGATCGATCGAGCTCTGCGCGACGTGTCGACTGGGATGCGTGTGCACGTCGGCCACGACCGCCAGGCCTCGCTCGTCACAGACGTCCCACAACCGACCGTAGGCTGAGCCAGAGAACGAGATCCCGCCGGTTAAACTGGTCGGGTCGAGGTCGTCGTAGTAGGCGACCTCTAGCGCTCGCCGGGGGGAGCTGTCGACGGGCGGAGGGCCCAACAGGAAGGCGCCGCTTTCGCGGACGCCACCGCCGCGGGCGGCGAGCTCGCGCAGCAGTTCCCCCCAGAGCACCTCGTTGATGACAACGAGGGGACGGCCGCTGGCGAAGCGACGCCGCAGCCGGTCAAGCAGCCTGCTGACGTACCCCTGCATATCCCGGCTCCCGCAAGACGTCGCGGACGATCCGAAGGTAGTGGGTTATGTCGCGGCTCGCATTCCAGGCGTAGGCCGGGTGCTGGGTCAACCACGCCTCGTGGCCGGCGAGCGCGTTTCGATCGCACGGGATATAGAGAGCGCTTCGGTTCCACCCCGGGTTGAAGACCTGGCTGACGCGGTCGCCGATCGGCCAAAGCGCCTCGGGCAGCGGCGCGTTCGCTCTTGCGTCCCACGGCTCCGCCGTCGGCAGTTGCTGCGGATAGCCGGACAGCTCGAAACGCAGCGCGACCTCGCGCGGGGCATTCGCTCGCGCCGGTGCCGTCACTGCGATGACGGCGTGAGGCCACTCGATGGAGATCAACCTCCAGTCGCCACGGTCAACCCCGGCCTGGAACGGCCCAGCCGCGAGGTGCTTCCGGAACGTGCGCTCGTCAGGAAGCATTTATCCCTGGAACCGGTCCTGCAGGACGAGGTCGAAGGCTGCGGCGCAGTCGTCGTTCGCGAACACGCCAACGTGGCGGGAGAGATCAGGCTGTTCGTTCGCGCCTTGCACCTGCAGCGTGTACTGCGCGCGGTCTGCGTCACTCAGCCCGAAGCCTTCGCCCTGCGAGGAGGCGCGGACGTAGATCGACTGCAACGCTGCCGCCGGCGGAACCTCGTAGGTCTTCGTCTGCTGGTTGTAGCGGACGGATACGGTGACCTTCATGCAAGGGCCGATGTGCACATTCGCGCGATCGCCGATCCCGGCGTCCGCGAGGCTCACATCCGGCCGCGCCGGCTCGTCCTCGCCCTCGAGAAAAACGTGGGCGTCGGGGTGGCCGGCGCTTTCCGCGAATTCTTTGACGGTCGCGGTCGGCTCCGGCTGCTGCAGCTCGACGTCCTTCCCGCGAGTGTGAACGAAGATCTCCATCTCTCCTCCTGATCGCATAGCCTGGGCCATACTATCAGGTCTGCTGGGACGGCTCGGAAGGCGACGCGCAGATCTCGGCGCGGCAAGCTCCGTCTTCGCGTGGGCCCTTCGCGCCACTTCTCCCTGACCCGCAGCGTCCGCTGCAACCAGCCCGCTCGGGCTCGCCGCGGAGTGAGCTAAACGCTAGCCAGCCTCGTTGCCAGTGGTAGCAACAACATGGGTCAACGACAGGTCAACACGGTTGCCCTATCGATCCCAATCTCAGCAGAAGCGATTTGCCTAGCGGTGCGGCTCTGCGAGTCCACGCAAGACCATAAGAAGTCGCCTGCATCCACTCTTAATCCCAAGGTCGCAGGTTCGATCCCTGCACGGCCCATCCCGCTCTCAGAGTTTTCTGGCCTTCCGCCGATAGATCGTGCAGACTGCGGCCAGCAAAGAGCACGGACAGGGGGGCAGACCAGCGAGCAGCGGCACGGAGCCACTCGCGACCACTGCTGAGAGTGTCGACGACGCCGTCCGCCGGCTCGTCGTCGAGCGCTCGCACGACCTCGTCACGCTTTGCGACCCGAGAGGCGAGATCGTCTACGTCTCTCCTTCCTGGGCGAGCCTCGGCTGGGAACCCGAGCAGCTCGTCGGCGTCGCGGTGCTCGATCTGATCCATCCCGACGATGCGGCCCTTGCCATGGAGGCGTGGAACGAGGTCGCCGGCGGGACCGACCTCGATGCCGTGACCGTCCGGCTGCGCCGCGCCTCCGGAAGCTACGCGTGGTTCGAGGTGAACGGCTCGTCCGTCCACGACGAGGAGGGCGAGCTTCGCTTCATGCTCGGTACTGCCCGCGACGTGAGCGAGCGCGAGGAGCTGCGATCGCGCCTCCGCGATCTCGACGCCGTCTATCGCTTCGCCGACGCCGTCGCCGGCGCGCAGGCACTCGACGAGGTGCTCGAGGCGGCGCTCGACGCGCTGCAGGAGGCGACCGGAGCCGACCGCTCGTCGGTGCTTCTGGCCGACGACGAAGGCGTGCTCCGCTTCCGTGCCTGGCGCGGGCTTTCCGACCGCTATCGCGCTGCCACCGAAGGGCACTCGCCGTGGCCTCCCGACGTCGTCGATCCGCAGCCCGTGCTCGTGGCGGACGTCGGGGACGCCGGCTTCGAGCCGGCGCTCGAGCGCGTGCTGCGCAAGGAGGGCATCGGCGCGCTCGCCTTCATCCCGCTCGTGCGCGGCGGGCGTCTGCTCGGCAAGTTCATGCTCTACCGCGACGGGTCGCACCGCTGGACCGACCGGGAGGTGCTGCTCTCGCGGACGATCGCGAACCACCTCGCCTCGGTCACCGAGCGGACGCGCACGCAGCATGCGCTGCGCGAGTCGAGCGAACAGCTCGCGAGCATTCTGCGCACCGTAGAGGAGGGGATCTCGGCGACGAACCGCGAGGGCCGCTTCCTGTTCGCGAACGACGCGGCGGCGCGGGCGGCCGGGCTCGGCTCGGCCGACGAGCTCGTCGCGCTGGCCCCGGGGAAGCTCTCGTCGCTGTACGAGGTGTTCGACTCCGACGGGGCACGGGTGGCGCCGGACGATCTCCCCTCGGCGAGAGCGCTGGGCGGGACCGAGAGCTCGGCCGTCGTCCGGCTCCGTCCTCGCTCCGGCGACTGGGAACGCTGGCTTGCGCTGCGCTCGACTCCCGTCTTTGCGCCCGACGGCACCGTCGAGCTCGTGGTCAACGTCACGCGCGACATCACGCAGGAGACCGTCGCAGCCCGGCGCGAGGAGGACGCACGGCGCGAGGCCGAGGCGTCCCGCGCGCGGCTCGCCCTGCTGCTGGAGGCGACGGAGGAGCTCAGCCAGACGCTGGACTACGAGGAGCTGCTCCGCCGCGTGCCGCAGCTCGTCGTGCCGCGAATGGCCGACGGCTGCCACGTCTACGTCGCACGGAACGAGAAGGAGCTCGTGCGTGTCGCACACGCTCATGTCGACCCGCACATCGCAACCCTTCTCGACGAGATCGACGCCGTCTACGACGTCGCGCAGCACCGGCGCATCCCCGTCGTCGAGGTCTTCCGCACGGGCAAGCCGATCCACCGGCCCGCCCTCTCGCGGCCGCTGAAGAAGGTCGCGCGGCCGGGCGAAGAGGAGCTCGTCCGGATGGAGTCGCGCTCGCTGATCGTCGCGCCGCTCGCGGCGGGCGGCACACGGCTCGGCGTGCTCGTCGTGACCTCGGCCGAGCCGGGCCGGCACGGCAGCGAGGACTTCGAGCTCGTCTCCGAGCTCGCGCGACGCGTGTCGCTCGCGCTCGACCTCGTCGGCCTCCACCGCCGCGCGCAGGACTCGCTCGCGCAGCTGCAGGCTGTGATCGCGCAGCTCCCGCTCGGCGTGGCGATCACCGACGCCGAGCATCGGGTCGTGCTGCACAACGACGAGCTCGAGCGCGTCTGGGGCGGCCCGATCGCCATCGGGTCCGACCACCGCAAGACCGGCACCAATACGGAGGGCTGGCCCCTCGAGCGCGCGATCGAGACCGGCGAGGTGACGATCGGCGAGCGCCGTGAGCTGAAGGCGGGCGATGAGGTGCGCACGGTGGAGATCAGCGCGGCCCCGGTCCGCGACGACGACGGGACGATCGTCTCCGCGGTCGCGGTCGTCGCCGACGTGACGCGCCGCAGCCGCGCGGAGGAGCAGCTCCGCTTCCTCGCGCAGGCCAACGAGCTGCTCGTCGAGAGCCTCGACTGGGAGCGGACGCTCGCCGCGATCGCCGAGCTCGCCGTGCCCGCGCTTGCCGGCTATCTCGTGATCGATCTCATCGACGAGGACGACGAGCTTCACTGGGTCGTCGCGGTCCACGCCGATCCGGAGAAGACCGAGCTCGTGCGCGAGCTGCGCGGGCGCTATCCGCCGACGCGGTCCACGCACCCGATCCAGGTTGCGCTGCGGACGGGCGAGCCACAGCTGCTGCCGGACCTCCAGGCCGAGGCCGACGCGATGGCACACGACACGAAGCACGCGCGCGCGATCCGGCGGATCGCGAACACCTCCGGCATCGTCGCGCCGCTCAGCGCCCGCGGGCGGACGCTGGGGACGATCAGCCTCGGCACGATCGAAGGGCAGCCGCGGTTCGACGAATCGGATCTCGCGATGGCGACGGAGCTCGCACGGCGGATCTCGCTCGCCCTCGACAACGCGCGCCTCTTCTCGGAAGCGCAGGAGCGCGCGCACGCGGCGGAGGCGCTCGAATACGTGGACGACGGGGTCATCCTCGTGGACGAGGGGGGCGTGGTGCGGCTCTGGAACCCGACGGCGGCGATCAGCCTCCGCCGCACCGCGGCCGAGGCCGTCGGCCGGCCGATGGCGGAGCTGCTCGGCGACTGGCAGTCGCTCCGCTCCCGGATCCCCGTCGCCTCCGAGCCGCAGGCGGGCGGAGCGTCGCGTGCGCAGACGCTGCCGGTGGAGGTGCAGGGTGAGGAGCGGTGGCTGTCGATCTCCGCCGTCCGCTTCCCCGGCGGAACGGTCTACGCCTTCCGCGACGTGACCGACGAGCGGGCGGTCGAGCAGATGAAGACGGACTTCGTCTCCACCGTGTCTCACGAGCTCCGCACCCCGCTCGCCGCGATCTACGGCGCGGCGATGACGCTCAGGCGGCGGGATGTTTCCGTCGATGAGCCGCAGCGTGACCGGTTGCTCGAGGTCGTCTCGAGCGAAGCGGACCGCCTCGCGCGGATCGTGAACGACATCCTCTGGGCGAGCCGCCTGGAGTCGGGGCGCATGAGCATCGCGATCGAGCGTTGCGACGCCTCGGCGATCGCGACGGAGGTGGTGAACGTGCTGCGCTCTCGCTCGCCGGAGGGCATCGAGGTCGTCGTGAGCAAGTCGCGGGCCCTGCCGCCCGTCGCCGCCGATCCGGACAAGCTGCGGCAGATCCTCACGAACCTGATCGATAACGCGGTCAAGTACTCGCCCGACGGCGGGCGCGTCGAGGTCGAGATCGGCCGCAGCGGCGGCCGCGTCCGGTTCCGCGTGACCGACGAGGGGCTGGGCATCCCTCCCGCCGAGCAGGACCGCGTCTTCGAGAAGTTCTTCCGCCTCGACCCGAACTTGACCCGGGGCGTGGGCGGCACCGGTCTGGGCCTCTACATCTCCCGCGAGCTCGTGACGAGGATGAACGGCCGGATCTGGGTCGATTCCGACGGCCGCAGCGGCTCGTCGTTCTTCCTCGAGCTTCCGATCGCGTAAGGGACTTGCTCATGCGGACACGGCCGGTGTCCGACACCGGCCGTGTCCGATCGAGACATGTGCTGGTCTAGTAAGGGGGACCGGCGGGTCCTGCCGGGCCCTCGTCATAGACGGTCCGGCGGCGGCTGAAGTAGCCCGGGCCGGCCCACGAGGACCAGAAGATCAGAGACAGCAGGATTCCGACGATGCCCACGATCAGCAGGATCCAGCCGATCGTGTGGATGTTCACGCCCGAGACGTCAGTGTTGACGGCGAAGGCGAGCACGGCGCCTACGGCCGCGAGGATTAGTCCTACTCCGAGACCCATGCTTCCTCCTTTTGGCGGGGTCCGGGAGAGAAACGAACGAAGGCCGCTAAGAGATTCGGGGGTCGGACGATTCGTCTAGGCTCCGAATCGGATGCGCAGGGGCTCCATCGTCGCGCTCTTGGGGATTGCGTTGATCGCGGGCGGGGTCGCCACGGCTGTCGCGCTCCTGCCGACCTGGCTCCCGGAAGCCGCCTCCCGCGAGGCCGGACGCATCGATTTCGTCTTCTGGTTCGTGATCGCGATCTGCATCGCGATCTTCGCGGTCGTCGTCGCCGCGATGGTCTACGCGGTCGCCCGTTTCCGCGTCCGCGAGGACGACTTCGAGGACGGACCGCCCATCCACGGGCATACCGGGCTCGAGATCACCTGGACGGTGATCCCGTTCGTCCTCGTGACCTCGATCGCCATCGTCAGCGCCATCGTCCTCTCGCGGAACGACGCGCAGGCTCGGGACACACTCCGCGTCAACGTCACGGCGCAGCAGTTCGCCTTCACGTTCAACTACCCCGACGCGAAGAACGTCACGAGCCCGGTGCTCAGGCTGCCGGAGGGACGCTCGGTCGAGCTCTACATGCGCTCACTCGACGTGATCCATTCGGTCTTCGTGCCGCAGTTCGGGCAGAAGGAGGACATCGTGCCCGGGCTCGTCACGCAGCTGCACATCACGCCCGACCGCCTCGGCACCTTCCCGCTCGAGTGCACGGAGCTGTGCGGCCTCGGCCACTCGCTCATGCGCACCGAGGCGATCGTCATGAAGCCGGCCGCGTTCGACGCCTGGCTGCGTCAGCAGGGGAAGGGAGCGGCGCCCGCGCCGCCGACCTCGACGACGTCCACCACGTCCACCACGTCCACCACGTCATCGCCCTCGGCGAGCGGCCTCTCGGTCTTCAACGCGAACGGCTGCTCGACCTGCCACACGCTGTCGGCCGCGAAGGCGTCGGGCAAGGTCGGGCCGGACCTCGACAATCTCGTCGCCTACGCGAAGCAGGCGCACCAGCCGCTGACCGCCTTCGTCCACCAGTCGATCGTCGATCCGAACGCCTACGTCCAGCCGACCTTCCCGAAGGGCGTCATGCCGCAGAACTTCGGGCAGACGCTCTCGAAGACGCAGCTCGATGCTCTGGTGACGTTCCTCGTTCAGTCGGCCCAGCATTCCGGTAAACAGAAAGGGAGCAAGAAGGGATGAACCAAGCGTGACGACGACTGCAGCGACCGCCCACGACGTCCACCACGCGCCCGCCTCGACCGGCGGCGGGGGTGGCTGGCGGATGCTCTACCGCGGCGGGCTGCTGCGCGCGGCGTGGATGTTCGTCCTCTTCGGCGGACTGGGCTTCGGCATCGTCGTCCTCATCCGCTGGGGGGCGGGCTGGCATCCGATCCTCGCCAGCGAGCCGCTCGTGCTCGTCGCGGCACTCTTCCTGGCTCCGGTCGGCTTCCTCGCCGGGATCGGCGCCTTCGACTACTGGGCGTACTACGCGCTCGGCTTCCCGACGCGCGCCGAGGACCACTCCGGCCACGGAGCGAGGAGCTGGCGCGACTACTTCCGCGTCAACACCGACCACAAGGTGATCGGCGTCCAGTACCTCGTCACGACCGTCTTCTTCTTCCTTGCCGGCGGCATGCTCGCGCTGCTCGTGCGGGCCGAGCTGGCGAAGCCGGGCACGCAGTACTTCGACCAGCAAACCTACAACGGCCTGTTCTCGGTCCACGCCGCGCTGATGATCTTCCTCTTCATCATCCCGGCCTTCGCGGGGCTCGCGAACTTCGTCGTCCCGCTCATGCTCGGCGCCGCGGACATGGCCTTCCCGCGCCTGAACGCGCTCTCGTTCTGGCTGCTGCCGATCGCCGGGATCATGATGCTGAGCTCGTTCTTCATGCCCGGCGGCGCCTTCGCGTGCGGCTGGACGGGCTACGCGCCCCTCTGCTCGAGCCACCAGCCGATCGGCGCGATCTTCTTCAACCAGGGAGTGCAGTGGGCGGGTGCGTCGTCGATCATGACCGCCCTCAACTTCCTGGTCACCATCATCACGATGCGCGCGCCGGGGATGACGTTCTGGCGCCTGCCGCTACTCGTCTGGGCGAACTTCACGACCTCGCTGCTCGTAGTGATCGCGACGCCGTTCATCGCCGGCTCGCAGTTCTTCTCGATGTTCGACCACGTGATGCACACGTCGTTCTTCAACGCGGTGGGCGGCGGCTACCCGCTCGGCTACCAGCACATCTTCTGGTTCTACTCGCACCCAGCCGTCTACATCATGATGCTGCCCGGCTTCGGGATCATGAGCGAGGTCATAGCCGTCTTCAGCCGCAAGCCGATCTTCGGCTACCGGCTGATGGCGCTGTCGCTGATGGCGATCGTCGTGCTCGGCTTCTCGGTCTGGGCGCACCACATGTTCGTCAGCGGCATGTCGTCGTGGCTGCGCGTGCCGATGATGATCACGACCCTCCTGATCGCGGTGCCGACCGGGATCAAGATCTTCAGCTGGCTCGCGACCATCTGGGAGGGGAAGCTCCACCTGCGAACGCCGATGCTCTTCGCCCTCGGCTTCCTCTCGATGTTCGTGATCGGCGGGCTCTCGGGCGTGATGCTCGGGGCCGTCCCGATCGACATCCACGTGAGCCAGACGTACTTCATCGTCGCCCACATCCACTACGTCCTCTTCGGCGGCTCCGTGTTCACGATCTTCGCCGGGATCTACTACTGGTTCCCGAAGATGACGGGCCGGATGTACGACGAGAAGCTCGGCAAGCTCCATTTCTGGCTCACCTTCGTCGGCTTCAACCTCACCTTCTTCCCGATGCACATCCTGGGCACGGAGGGGATGCCGCGGCGCGTCGCCGACTACCTGCCGCGGTTCGCCGACCTCAACATGTTCATCTCGCTCGCGTCGTTCGGGCTAGGCGTCTCGGTGATCGTCTTCCTCTACAACATGATCACGAGCTGGCGCTTCGGCGAGATCGCGCCCGCCAACCCGTGGCGCGCGATGACGCTCGAGTGGCAGGTCACCTCGCCGCCGCCGATCTTCAACTTCGACGAGATCCCGCAGGTCGTCGGCTCGCCGTACGAGTACGGCGTCCCCGGTGCGCAGCACGCCGTGCTAGCGCCGTCGAAGGCCCGCGAGATGGAAGAGGTGCCCGTGTGAGGCACCTGCTCGTCGTGGCGAACGAGACCGTCGACGCGAAGTCGCTCCGGGACGCGCTCGCGGCGCGCGGCGACGATCTCCACGTCACGGTCGTCTCGCCGGTGAACGAGCCGCAGCGGGGCTACGTCGTCTACGCGGACAGCAGGCGTGCGTCGGCCCGTCGGCGGCTCGATCGAGCCCTCGGTCACCTCCGCGAGGCCGGGATTCCCGCCGACGGCTACGTGGTCGAGGCCGATCCGGCCGCTGCGGTTCGCGACGCGCTCGCGCAGCTAGAGCCGCCGGTCGACGAGGTCCTCGTCTCGACGCATCCGGAGGAGAAGTCGGGCTGGCTGCGGCGCGGCGTCCTCGACCGAATCCGCTCCGCTGCAGGCGCGGTGCCGATGGAGCACCTCGTTGCGAGCGCCGACGGGCCGAGCGAGGCGAACGTCCTCGTGATCGCGAACGAGACCGTGGTCGGCGACCCGCTGCTCGCGAAGATCCGCGAGCGCGCTGCCGCGAGCCCGGCGAGCTTCCTCATCGTCTCGCCGCAGAGCGATCCGACGGCGGGGGATCATCCCGAGGCCGAACGCCGGTTGAAGCGCGCGCTGTCGCAGCTTCGAGGCGAGGGGATCGACGTCCACGGCCAGGTCGCCCATCCCGACCCGTTCAGCGCGGCGATGGAAGCGGTGCACGACGAGCGCGTCGACGAGATCGTCGTCTCGACCTTCGAGCCGCTGAAGTCCGGCTGGCTGCGCGGACACGTCGTCGAGCGGCTGCAGAAGGAGACCGGCCTGCCGGTCGAGCACGTGGTCGTCGAGAAGGCCGACGCGGGAGTACCGGCATAGCCACGTACTCGCACGCCGAGCCGATCGGGCACGACGAGCACGAACATCACGGGCCGCCCGAGCCGCACTACAGCTCGCGGATCAAGCCCGAGACGCTCGGGATGTACCTCTTCATCGCGTCGGAGATCATGCTCTTCGGCTCGTTCTTCACGGCCTACTTCTTCGTCCGGATCGTCAACGGGACGCCTTGGCCGACGCCGCCGTACCACCTGCCCGTCTTCGTGGCGACGATCAACACCTTCATCCTCATGACCTCGAGCGCGACGATGCACTGGGCGACACAGTCGATCAAGCGCGGCAACGTCTGGGGGATGCGCGCCGGCCTGCTGCTCACCTTCCTGATGGGCCTCGCGTTCCTGATCTCCCAGCTGTACGAGTACCTGCGCGCCGGCTTCAACACCGCGAACGGGGCCTTCCCCACGATCTTCTTCTGCCTCACCGGCCTGCACGGCTGCCACGTGTTCGTCGGGCTCTCGATCCTCGCCTTCATGACGATCCGTGCCTTCCGCGGCCACTTCTCCGCCGAGCACCATCACGGTGTCGAGATCGGCGGGATCTACTGGCACTTCGTCGACGTGATGTGGATCGTCGTTTTCACGACGGTCTACATCCTCTGACCGGCGGGTAGAAGGCGGAGATGCGCAATCCGCTCCGCAGCGAGGCCGAGGCGTACCGCTTCCTCGGCGTGGTGATCGTCGGGGCCGCGGTCATCATCGGGGCCGCCTTCATCAACACGTGGCTCGGCGTGGCCGTGGCGGTGATCGCGTTCGCCTGGCTCGGGTGGTGGCTGATGAAGGAGCCCGTGCCCGGGGCAGCCGATCCGCCGCGGCCCGTCGTATCCGAGACGCCCGTGGGCACGCGGCGAGTGCTCGTCGTCGCGCCGCCGGGGACCGAGAACATCGCGGCGCCGGACGGGGCAGAGCTGCTCATCGTCGTGCCGGCTCTCGCCTCGACGAGCGAGTCGCTGACGGGAGCAGTGGACGACCGCCGGGAGGACGCCGAGGCGACGGCGGCGGCGCTCGGCTCTCGCCTGCCGGGGGCCCGGGTCGAGGTCGGTGCGGACGATCCCGCGCTCGCGGTCGAGGACGCGCTGCGCGTCTTCGGCGCCGACGAGGTGCTCGTGGTCGGCGACGACGGGATGCTCGAGGCGATCCGAGAACGGGTCGCGTTGCCGGTCAGTCGCGCCTGAGCACCCTCCCTTGCGGCGCATCACGTCGGCTCCGAGGCGGCCTGCAGCGGCTGGGGTTTCGTCGGCAGGAGGGGGTCGGGTATCCGGTTTCCGAGGCGTAGGAAGCCGGCTCCCGTCAGTGCCAGCGCCAGGGCGCCGCCCCACCAGATGGTGTCGGGCGACGTTCCGAGCAGCACGCCGCCAACAGCGGGACCGAGGGCCACGCCGATCATGAAGCTGAGCTGGTAGAGCGACATGTAGCGGCCGAGCAGATGCGGCGGCGCGATTTCGGCGACCAGTGGGCCGAGCACGATGAACTGGCCACACTCGGCGATCGCGATCAGGATCGCGACGCCGACCAAGACGGTGGTGGCGGCGAGCGCCGAGCGCGTGAGCGTTGCGAGCAGGACCGCGAGGAGGCCGATTGCAAATATCGCGCTGGTGACGGCGAGAGCGTGTGTGCGGCGCATCCGCGCCACCACCCGTGTCGCCGGTACCTGCGCCACGACGATGAAGAAGGTGTTGACGAAGACGACGACACCGATCTCACCGGCTCCGACAGGTGTACGCGCCACCGCAAACGGCGGGAGGATGTTGGAGAAGAACGCGCCGCCGATCAGCACGAGAGCGAGGTTGCCGGCGATCAGGGCGAGCAAGAGCCGATCCCGACCGACAGCTCGGAGACCCCGTGCGCCCTCGCTCGCCGACGGAGCATCCGCGAGGCCAGGATCCGGGATCCAGACGAGCACGACCAGCGCGAAGACGACGAACGTGACTGCGTCGAAGAGGTAGAGGCCCTGGAACGCCCGGAGGTGATGATGGGTGCCCGCGACGATGAAGCCCGCAACCGTCGCGCCGAGGCCGAGACCGAAGTTGCCCGAGACTCGTCGGAGCGCGGTCGACGCGGCGCGCTGCTCCGCCGGGACCAGGGTCAGGCTCATGACCTGGCCGGCCGTTCCCACGAATCCGAAGCCGGCACCGCCGACGGCCGAGCACAGGAAGCCTTGCCAGGGACGGTCGACGAAGGCCAAGCCCCCGTAGCCGAGTGCGTTCACGACATTGCCCGCGATCAGGATCCGCTTCGCGCTGAAACGATCGAGGAGCGCACCCGAAGGGAGCGTTACCACCGCGGCGGTGCCCATGACCGTCGCGAGCACCAGCCCCGCGGTCGCCGTCGAGAAGCCGCGGACCGAGTGGAGGTAGATGATCTCGAAGGGAAGGATCAGTCCGGTGCCGAGGTAGTTGAGCGCGTTCCCGCCCTGCAGCACGAGGACAGGTCTCGGTAGGCCCGTACGCCAAACGGCGAACACACGTGCGAGCGCGCCGCTCACTCTGTTAAGCGACCGGTCGCTCCACGACGGCGAGCGAGGCGCTCGAGCTCCTGGCGGCAGGCGCTCAGCCGCAGCTTGATCGCCGTCCGGACGAGCTGGGGCGGGGGAATGTGGGCCTCCCGGGCAAGGCGATGCCGATCGGCATCGCGCTGGAAGCGGGCCGTCCGCTCGAGCACCATCTGATGAATCAGCTCGGGGTACATCGGAGGTCAAAGACACCGCGATGCCGCGAAACGGACCGCGGTCCGTTTCCGGCGGACCTGGTGTCATTAACGCGATGACCGTCGACTTCGAGCAGGCCAAGGCAGCCGACGAGCGCGCGTTCGCGTCGCTGGTCGAGCCGTTCCGGCGCGAGCTCCAGCTGCATTGCTACCGGCTGGTCGGCTCCGTGCAGGACGCCGAGGATCTCGTCCAGGAAACGCTGCTTGCAGCCTGGCGTGGACTCGACCGTTTCGAGGAGCGGGCGTCCCTGCGCTCGTGGCTCTACCGGATCGCGACCAACCGGAGCCTCAACGCGATTCGCGAGCGCGGGCGCCGCCCAACCACGGAGAACACCATGAGACCGTCAAGACCCCGCCGCGCCGTCGAGCCCAGCTGGCTCGAGCCCTACCCGGACAGCGCACTACCGGATCCCGCTCCCGGACCTGAAGCACGCTACGAGCAGCGCGAGGCGATCCAGCTCTCGTGCATCGTCGCGCTGCAGCAGCTGCCTGCGAAGCAGCGCGCAGCGCTCGTGCTGCGCGACGTGCTCGGCTTCCACACCGACGAAGCCGCCTCGATCCTCGAGACGACGCCGCAATCGGTCAAGGCCGCGCTCCAACGCGCACGCGCAACGCTCGACTCGTACACCCCCGAACGCGAGCAGGCGCCGCTGCCCGACTCGCCGACCGAACGGAACCTTCTCGCCACCTTCAGCGACGCCGTCGAAGTCGGCGACACGGCGCGCCTTCTAACTCTGCTGAGCTCCGACGCTCGCGTGACCATGCCGCCGCAGCCGGGGGAGCTCATCGGGCACGAAGCGATCGGCGCGTACCTCGACCACGGCGCCGAGGTCCGCGGCGCCCCGCTACAGGTACGCCCGACCCGCGCCAACGGCCAGCCGGCCCTCGGCTGCTACCTGCACTCGCAGCCCTGGGGCATGATGGTGCTCACCCTGAGCGGCAACAAGGTCGACGAGATCACCCTCTTCGCCGACCCCGCGCTGCCCCGCCGCTTCGGCCTCCCCGAACACATCTAGCCGGCCCTAACCTTCAGCGGTAGGGGTGATCCAGATTTGGGAGGGCTCTGTCTCGATGGCGAAGCTGAACGACAAGCAGGCGGCGCTCTTCACCGGCCGCAACTGGGGTGTGATCGCGACCATCCGTGAGGACGGGTCGCCGCAGGCGACGCCCGTCTGGATCGACTACGACGGCGAGGACGTGCTCGTCAACAGCGCCCGCGGCCGGTCGAAGGTCACGAACATCGAGCGCGACCCGCGAGCTACCGTGACCGTCCTCCCCGCCGAGGACCAGCAGAGCGGCTACGTGATGGTGAGCGGCCCGGCCACGATCGACGAGGAGGGCGCCCGCGAGCACATCGACAAGCTCGCGAAGAAGTACTTGGGCGAAGACAAGTACCCCTACCTCGGGCCGGGCGAGCAGCGCGTCATCATCCGGATCCGTCCCGAGCGCATCGACGGCTTCGGCGCGGGAGGCTAGTCGCTACTTCTTGCCGGCGTGGGAGGCGACGAACTGCGCAACGGCCTGGATCTGGGCCGCGCTCAGCTTCCCCTTGAACGCCGGCATCACGGCACCGCCGTTCGTCACCTGGCGCACCACGATGGCGAGCGCCGGCTTCAGCTGATCGAGGTTCGGGCCGACCGTGCCCGTCGCCCCGGCCGCGGCGAGCGTGTGGCACCCGCTGCAGCCGGCTCCCTTGAAGATGGCCATTCCGTTCGTCCCGAGCGACGCAAACGAGGCGGATGTCGAGTAGCCGCCCGCTCCCGCCACCGAGGCGACGTACGCGGCGACGTCCACCGCGTCCTGGCCCGTGACGATGTTCGCGGGCATCGGGGTCCCGACCGTGAACTTCTTGTTCGTCGTGTACGTCGCAACCTGGCCGGAGCCGAGCCGGATCTGGTCGAGGACGAGGTTCTCGATCGAGCTCTGCTTATAGCCCTGCTTGACATCCGCCGCGAAGGCGTTGTCGAGGTTCGGGCCGATCGTCCCGCTCGTCCCGGCAGCGGACAGCGTGTGGCAGGAGCCGCAGTTCTGGGTGAAGAGCTGCTGGCCGCGCGAGGTGTCCGGCCGCTGTCCGCCGGCGCTCGCGACCCCGCCCGTGCCACAGCCGGCAGCGAGCAACGCCGCCGCCACCAGCCCTCCGCCCCAAGCGACGACCCGGTACGGGGGCTTCAACCCTGTGGGACTCCCACCGCCGACACGGCCTCTTCTCGAGTGGGATAGATCGTGAAGACCTTGTCGAGGCCCGTGATCTCGAAGATCTTCGTGATGTTGCGGTCGCTGCAGACGAGCGAGAGCTGACCGTCGTTCGTCCGCAGCCGCTTGACGCCGCCGACGAGCACGCCGAGCGTCGTCGAGTCGATGAACGTCGTGCCGCTGAAGTCGACGACGACCTCTTTCCCGCCCTGTCCGATCACCTCGAGCAGCTGCTGCTTGAACTCGGGCGCCGTGTAGAGATCGACCTCGCCGGTGAGCGAGATGACGTACGCGTCGCCTGAAAGCTGCTCGGTCTTGATGTCGAAGTTCATGCAGATCCCCCGAAGTCGGTCGCCGGCCCCCTCTGGCGGGCCGCTCGGGGTTGAGTCTATCCGCGCGGCCGACGCCGCAATCGCCTAGCCGAGCGGGGCTACTTGCCGGGCTGGGGCGGGGTGCTGATCTTCGGCAGGCTCGTCGCGATCTGCTTGATCTCTGCCTTCACCTGCTTGCGCACCGGTGAGTTCGGATAGAGCTTCAGGTACGTCTTCAGCGCCTTGATCGCGACGGGGCCGTTGCCCGCGTTCACGGCCGCCGTGGCGAGCTCCTCCTGCACCGTGGCGCTGCGCGGCTGGAGCTTCGCCGCCGTCTTGTAGTCGGCGACGGCGGCCGTGAAGGACGACGTCGCCTGCTGCGCGAGGACGGAGGTGGCCTGCGTCGCCTGCTGGGAGGCTCCCTGGAAGGCGCTGTTGGGGCCGATGGCGGCCGCAAGGCTTCCGCCGGGGAGGAACGGCGCGCTCGGGTCGGCGTTCTGAGCCGTCGCCTGCTGGCTCTGGTACTGCTTCGCGAATGTGTTGCCCTGGGACAGCTCGAGGCCGCCGAGCTCGCTCCAGGCGTTTGCGTCGTGCTTCCTGACGGCGAGGTAGCTCTGGAGCGCGCTGATCGCCTGCACCGTGTTCCCGTTCGTCTCGTAGGCGGTCGCGAGGTCGCGGTATCCCTTCGCGGGATTCTTCTTGATCTCGTCCTGGGCCTTCGACACGGAGCTGCCGCCGCCGCCGCCGAAGAGCCCGGTGTAGAGCTGGCTAAGCCCGCCGCCGTTGCCGGAGCCGACGCCCACGAGGACGAAGCTGATCATGAATACGACGGCGAGCAGGGCGTACACCCACTTCTGGTGGCGCCGCATCTTGACGAAGAACAGGTCCTGGTTCGGATTCCCGCCGCCGCTGTGGCGCCGCTTGCCGCGCGGGCGCGCCGCCGGCTTCGCCGCGTGCGCCTTCGCCTGCTGCTTCGCTTTGACCGCTGCCCTGGCCATCAGCCGCCCAGAGTAGCCGAGGCCGGGGTCACCTTTGCTCTGCGCCGCTCGACGAGGAACGCGAGCCAGATCGATCCCTCGAAGAGCACCCACATCGGCAGCAGCTCGAGGAAGGTCGTGACGGGATCGGGCCCCGGCAGCGCAAGCGCGATTGCCGCCGTCACGAGATAGCCCATCCGACGCTGGCGGCGGAGGGTGCGCGAGCTGAGGACTCCGAGATAGACGAGCCCGAGCACCACGAGCGGCGTCTGGAAGACGAGCACGATCCCCACGAGCACCGTGACCACGAAGTTGTAGTAGGACGACGCCCGCGGCAGGACGAGGAAGTGGCGGTGGTCGTAGTGGACGAGGAAGTGGACGGCGCGCGGCAGCAGGACCCAGTACCCGAAGGCGACGCCCGATGCGGCGAGCAAGACGGCGAAGAGCGCGAGCCCGAGCACCCTGCGCTCGGCGGCGGGGTCGAAGGCGGGCGCGAAGAAGAGCCAGAGTTGCCAGAGGATGACGGGCAGAGCGAGCACGAAGCCCGCGTAGATGCAGACCGTGATCGTGACCGTGAACGGCTCCGCGACGCCGGTCGTGAGCAGCCTGTGGTGGTGCGCCGGCAGCGGCCGGTTCAGCCAGTCGAGAACGTGCCCGTGGAAGGCGAAGGCGACGGCCGTCCCCAGCACGAGCGCTCCGAGCATGACGAAGAGCCGACTGCGCAGCTCCTCGAGATGCTCGCCGAGTGTCGCCTCCTCGGCGTGGCCGAGACGGCGCGGAAGCCTCGCCATGTTCCCGCTAGAGGGTCTCGTGCTCGGCCGGCGGCGCCATGGTCTCGGTCGCCGGTGGCTCTACGGTCGGCTGGGCGGGCGGGAGCTCGGGGTGCGCGTCGGCTGCGGCCGGCGAGTTGCCGGTCACCGCGTCCTTGAACTCGCGCATTCCTGACCCGAGCGCCTTGCCGATCTCGGGCAGCCGCTTGCCGCCGAAGAGGAGCAAAGCGATCACGAGGAGCAGGATGATGTGCCAGGGCGTCTGGAAGTAACCCATAGGTGCACGGAGAGTAGCGCGTGGCCCGGTACCCTGAGCGTCGTGGCATTGCTCAAGCTCGAAAATCTGCACGTCGCGCTCGAGGACGGGACCGAGATCGTCAAGGGCGTCGACCTCGAGGTGGATACGAACGAGGTGCACGCGATCATGGGGCCGAACGGCTCCGGCAAGTCGACGCTCGCCTACGCGCTCATGGGCCACCCGGCCTACGAGATCACCGAGGGCCGCCTCGTCTTCGACGGCGAGGACGTGACGGAGCTCGGCGCCGACGAGCGCGCGCAGCGCGGCCTCTTCCTCGCCTTCCAGTATCCGCACGCGATTCCCGGCGTCACCGTGACGAGCTTCCTGCGCAGCGCGATCAACGCCGTGCGCAAGGCCCGCGCGGGAGGCGTCGACGACCCGATCGCGATTCCGGAGTTCCGCAAGGAGCTCCTCGCGCAGATGGACCGCCTCAAGGTGAGCCGCGAGCTCGCCTCGCGCTACCTCAACGACGGCTTCTCGGGCGGCGAGAAGAAACGGGTCGAGATCCTCCAGATGGCGATGCTGAAGCCGCGCATCGCGGTGCTCGACGA
>Ga0209810_1001187_pt1 | contig 42414 bp, 35 predicted proteins | sample Coa_R1_7_FD_187159 | JGI IMG/M metagenome (GOLD analysis project Ga0209810, IMG submission 187159) | Surface soil microbial communities from Centralia Pennsylvania, which are recovering from an underground coalmine fire - Coalmine... | ecosystem: Environmental > Terrestrial > Soil > Unclassified... | reverse complement strand
AGGGGTATCCCGCCCATGAGCACGGCCGGGACGGCCGTGGCACCTGGGCGTAAACCGTGGGGTGCGGCCGAGACAAAATGTCTGTAGGTTGCGCAGAATTCCTTTGTGTGGCAGGGGCGTCCCGCCCGTGAGCACGGCCGAGACGGCCGTGGCACTTGGATCCAAACCGTGGGGTGCGGCCGAGACAAAATGTTTGGGGGTTGCGCAGAATTCCTTTGTGTGGCAGGGGCGCCCCGCCCGTGGGCACGGCCGAGACGGCCGTGGCACCTGGACGCAAACAGTGGGGTGCAGGAATTGTCTCCCGTCTTGATGAAGGCGGCAGCTTCGCGGCCGCACTCCAAGGCTGGCCGCACTCCAAGGCTGGCCGCTTCGGGCTGAACGGCTATGTCACTTGACCACCGGGGCGAGGGCGACGCAGATCAATCCAACAATGAAAAACGCGAACATCAGGGCGAGCAGGCGTTTTGCGGAGCGGTCGGCGCGGGCGAATTCTTTCCACACGAAAACTCCCCAGATGGCGGAGACCATGGTGGCTCCCTGCCCAAGCGCGTAGGAAGTGGCCGGGCCGACCATCCGCACGTAGGACGCCACAAAGTTTGAAATGGTTCCGATGCTCCAGACCATTCCTCCGAGCACGCCCCAGAAGTGCAGCGATTTGCTCCCCCGCAGGTAATCCATAAACCCGACCGGAGGACCGGAAACGGGCTTCCGCATGAAGATGTAGTTCAACGGAACGGTGCACACCAGTACTCCGATGCCGAACACGTAGGCCACGGTGTAAGGCCCCAGGTGGCGCTCGCCTGTCAGCGCCTTGGCGACAAACGGATAGAAAAGCCCCATGCCGATGCCGCAAAGCAGGCTGAGCAGAATTCCCTTTGTGCTGAGCTTCAGGTCCTGGGAGATTTTGCGGCAGGCCATGGCGTCAAGAACGATGGCCACGCAGACGAGGGAGATTCCGCCGAACAGGAGCAGCGGATTGCCCGCCGGCGTGACGATGTAATTCAATATCGAGCCTGTTACGAGCGCCAGCCCGATGCCGATGGGAAATGCGACGGCCAGGCCGGCAATTGCAATCGCCGCCACCAGCAGGATGTTGGCAATGTTGAAAACAATCCCTCCCGCAAACGCGAGAAGAAGCTTGTGGACGTCCGCGCGGGCGAGGTTGGTCATAAAACCGTCAGGGCTTGCGGGATTTGTATTCCCCAGCGTGAAGCCTGCCAGCACGGCCATCAGCAGAATGCCCCAGACGTAATCCCAGTAGAAAAGTTCGAAGCGCCAGTTGCGGCACAGCTTCTGAGTGTTGGCCCAGCTTCCCCAGCAGATCATGCTGAGGACCATCATCGCGAGAGCAACGGAATAAGTCGAAGGAACAAACATCGAAGGTGCCTTTCAGATGAACGTTTCCGTGATTTGAAACATATGTTGTTCGCCCGTCTTCCCGGGTTCCGGAGATGTCATCCTGAGCAGGACGAAGGACCTCGGCCTTTTTATCGCAAACTGCGGAAATCCTTCGTTGCGTTCAGAATGACGTCGCTCCGGCGGCGCATCATTCCGCGTCCACCACGCAGCGGAAGCCCACGGTGCCGGAGCGGTCAGTGCTGGGAGCCATCAGAAGGAATTTGCCGTGCTCGTTCAGCTTGAATGCCTCAGGAAAGTACCATCGCGAGCCCTGCGGATGATAGTGGCTGCCGCCGCGCAGAATGGCCGCGCGTGTGTGGAGATCGCGAAATTCGTCGGTCCATTGCCAGACATTGCCAACCATGTCCATCACGCCGAAAGGGCTCGCGCCCCTGGGATGAGCGTCAACATCGGACGGCGGCGGAAGGTCTCTTCGCTTGTCGAGCGGGGGAACGGCCGACGGGTCCCAATCGTTGCCCCAGGGATACAGCCGGCCGTCCGTGCCTTGCGCGGCGTACTGCCATTCCCATTCGTGCGGGAGACGCTTGCCGGCCCAGGCAGCATAAGCTCTCGCGTCCTCGAGCGAAACCCACGTGACGGGCTTATTGGCCCAGCCTTCGGGATACGTTCCGTTTTTCCAGTCGCGCAGGAAGTTGTGGTCATCGGCCGGGTGATAGTGCGTGGCGTCAAGGAACTTCCTGAATTCGGCATTCGTGACGGGATAGCGGTCAATATAAAATGCGTGGACCGTCATGCGACGGTGATGATAGCGCCGCGGCGAATCTTCCCAAGGCTCCTGCACGTCCACGCCAATATCGTTCCCGCCTTCGATTTCGATGCCATGCACGTCAAAGGTGAACTCGCCGCCGGGAATCAGGACCATGCCCGGAGGCGCGTGGGCGGCGGGCTTTGTCGGCGGAATGTCCACGATGTGCTGCGGCAGGAATTTCCATTGGTGGGAAAACGAACTCAGCGGTTTTTCGGCAAACCTGTGCATTGTGGCGAGCAGCGCTTCGAGCTTCGGGTCGGGCGCGCTGGTTGTTGCGAGCACAGAGCCGAAGCCGTGCGCTTCGATCACAAAGCTCAATGTTGCGGTATTGCCGCTGATTTCCGGTTTGAGTTCAACGCCGCGCCACAGGTCGAAATAACGCGTGCCTGGTTTATACGGAACGACGATCTCTCGGCCTTCCACGTCGTAGTCATTTCGACTGACGATCGTCCAGAGCGTTGCGTTTGCGCCCGGGAACATGCTGGCGAACACGCCGTAGCGGAGCGTCGGGATATGCGGTGTCCAGTCGCGGCTGACCAGCAAATCAGGAAACGCGCGCTCAAGGGTGGCCACGCGGCGAAGCGCTTCAGCATCGCGCGGAGTGATCTGGTTCCAGATGCCCCAGATGTTTTCCCAGCTTTCGTAGCCAACGCCGTTGAAAAACGCAAACTGAAGGTCATCGGTCTTGTCGCGTGCCCAGCGGTTGCAGACGTTTACCATGTGCCGGGGTTCGAGCCACTTGTAGAGGCTGACCATCGGCTCAAAAGAGTATTCCCAGTAACCCCAGGTCATGTTGTTCCAGGCGAGCGCTTCGCCCGGGCTTTCGGGGGCTCCTTCCGGCTCTAAGGCCAGCGGATGGCCCGTTGCGTCCGAAGCCTTGCGGAAGGCAAGCGGGACTTCGCTGAGGGTGTCACCGTTAACACCGTCCGCGCCGATTTCGGCCAGCAGGCGTGCCGTCGCGTCCCAGTTGGGCACGCCCTCGTCGCGCGTGCCCTGGTCCCAAAGCATGACGGGAAACAGCACGCGCACGCCATGGCGATGGAAATCCTCAAGCATTTTTCTGACGCCAGCAATGCCTCCCGGCATGTCGCGGAGCCAGTCGTACTGGTTGCGATTGTCGATGCCGATGTTGGGATATGTGTGCCAGATGAGGACTGCATCAATGCCGCCGTAGCGCTGGTTGAGATCATCCAGGTAGCGCTCGACGGTGTAGCGGCGAGAGACCGGATCGTAGAAGAAGCGGTCCTGCATCATCATCTGCGGCTGTATGAAGGAGCTTTGCGTCCACTTCAGTTCCGGCCGTTCGTACTGGGCGCCGTCATAGCCCGCACGAATCAGGCGCTCCATGCGGAAATGGCGGATGTCCTCAATCCATTCTTGAAAAACTTTTCGGGAATATTGCTCCTGCTCCGGGCTGTAGCAGCAGTGGCTTCCGCGTTCGATGTACCCGGGTGGGCCGGGGATCAACTCGCCTTTGGGCGGATATTTCGTGTCCTGGGCGAACAGCATTGGCGCCGCCATCAGTCCCATCGCAGCAAGCACCCAAAGACGCTTTCCAGGCATAAGCGGGCGTTCTCCTTCCAGTTGCTCCGGCTACGGTGAGCAAAACCTTCTTCGCGCATAATTAAACCCGAGAGCCATCCGGAGTTCCAGCGTTATTTTCCGGCGTGCTTATCGGGCGAGCTCCTGCCGACAGGCAGACGAGTGCGTTGACTGCGCCTGCTCTTGCGAAGTCATCGCGCGAAAGAGATTCGTGTCGGGATAACAGGAAAGCTGAGGGTGTGCTTTTATATGGAAGATCTGCGGAGGAAATGATGGAAGGACGGCGGCGAAACTGTGGCAGACGGGTCGCGGTCGCTAAGACTTCTGGCCGTGAAGTTGGAGCATCACAAGGTCCACTCGCCGCCTGACGTCGAATTTGGCAAGCAGGTTTGACACGTGAAACTTGGCCGTGCGTTCGGAAATATTAAGTCTTTTGGCAATCTCTTTATTTGAAAGGTTCTCGAGCAGGCACTCGAGGACCTGCCGCTCTCTTGGGCTTAGCCGATGGGGACGTCCCTTCACGACCCGCCGGCGAGCGCTGTGGACTATCGAGTCCATAAAGCGTGAAAGCAGTCGCCGTTCAACCCAGTACCCACCTTCCATGACGGTTTTAACCGCTTCCGGCAGGTGGTGCGAGGCTTCGGAATAATCGAGGAGCCCTTTCGCGCCGAGTTCGAGCAAGGGAAAAGCAATCGAATCGGTGATCTTTTCGGACAGCACGATCACCTGAGAGTTGGGGAAGCGGTTCACCAGTGCGCCGACCAGAGTCGCGGCGAAAGGGTCGTGGCCGTCCACAACGTAAACATTGGCACTGGGGATGGCAAGACGATTGATATCCTCGAAGAAAACCTGCCGAAGACGGAAGGGCCTGGCTGTGAAATGGGCGCGAGAGAGCTTCCGCGTAAATTCCTCGAGGAGCAGAGGATGGGTTGAAAGCAAACACACAACGGGATGATTGTCGCTATGCGTCCCCCGCTCCATAGCCAGGCCTCGCAAATCCGTTTCTGCCGACGCCGTCAGTTTTTGATTAAAAGCCAAATCCTGGAACGTTGATGAACAACGCCCTGGGCTTCAACTGCCAATGTTAGGGCTTGAAGCGATAAATGCCAATGAAGTGTTTTGATTATAAGCCGCGAGTGACGCCTTCCCGCCAGCGAAGCGCACCCCGTTACCCACCATTCCCTGCATCCCGGCGAGCGACCTGTCCGCAGGTCCCGCCGCTACCCTGACCCACATCTAGCCCTTCGTACAGTTGTTGCTCGAACTCCGCCCTTAGTAGTCTATGGACGGTTGTTGATCGGTCAACTAGACCAAGGCATTGAGTCCAGGGAGGGGGACGCCCGATGCGCAGTAAAAAGGTTCGAGCAAGGAAGGGCAGACCCCAATGGGCAAGACGAGCCCGATTTCAGGTGGTTACCAGCATCATTTACTCGTACTTGCAGCACTGGTTGCTTTGTTCTGTTCTGGCGCCGCGTACGCAAGAAAAAGCAATGGTAAAGCATGGGGGCGGGCAACGATCCAGTTTGCCATCGCCAGTATCACGCCAGACTCGGGGCCGACGACAGGCGGGACGAATGTAATCATAACCGGCTCGGGGTTTGACAGTTCTGCCTCGGTTTCATTTGGCGGTGTTGCCGCCGTTAGCGTTACGTATATCAGCTCGACCCAACTGCAAGTTGTCACTCCCGCACACGCAAGTGGAGTCGTAAGCGTCGCTGTCAATCAGAAGCAGAATCAGTCGGCAACACTGGCTGGAGGGTTTACTTACAGCAACACTCTGAATATTTCCGGAATCTCCCCGACGTCGGGCCCGGCAACGGGAGGCACAGTGGTCACGATAACGGGGACAGGCTTCCAGACGGGAGCAAGCGTGGCGTTCGGCGGCGTCAGCTCGGCTGCGGTCACGGTAGCAAGCTCTACCGAAATTAATGCTGTCTCGCCGCCGGAGAACACGGGAACCGTCTCCATAACCGTGACGAATGCGGACAGCCAGTCGGCGTCTTTGCCGTCGGCATTTACGTTTACGTCGGGGCCGTCCATCTCCTCCGTGACGCCCAACTCCGGGCCGGTGACAGGCGGCACGACCGTGACGATCCTTGGGAGCGGTTTCCAGAGCGGGACAAGCGTTGCGTTTGGAGGAATTTCGGCGGCTTCGGTAAAGTTTGTCAGCTCGACCGAGCTTCAGGCCTTGACTCCGAGTTCACCGGCGGGGACGGTAGCCGTCGCGGTTGCAAATTCAAGTACTCAGACTGCTGCACTGGCGGCAGCCTTTACTTTCTTTCACACGGTGAGCCTGGCGTGGGCGGCCAGTACGTCCAGCGTTTCAGGCTACAACGTCTATCGGAGCCAAATCTCGGGCGGCCCTTATACGAGGATAAATTCCAACCTGGTTTCCGGAACCTCGTTCACCGATAGCAACGTGCAGGCTGGGAACACTTACTTCTACGTCACAACGGCCGTCAACAGCAGCAACGTTGAGAGCGGATATTCAAACCAGGCGACGGCTTTAATTCCTTCTCCCTGAGCGTGCGACAGCCGGCACGCGCTTACTGGCGCACGGAGCTGGAGCAGGACGGGGAAACGGAACGAGCGATGGCCCGAACAGGGAACCGCAGGCAGGCCGAATTAATGCCTCACTGCGGATGTTCTCCCGCTGCAAGGCCGGCCAAAGTCTGATGGAGTCAGGAGAAATTGTCATGAAGTCAGGCGCACTCGAACGCAAGATTTTCGCGTGCCTGGCCGCTTTGATGGCGGCTGTGCTTCCGATAATACTCACGGGATGCGGCGGCGGTATTATCTCTCCCATTGGCGGATCGCAGCAGAGTTCCACGCTGTCCGTTGTCTCAGTGATTCCTGATACGGGTCCGACGTCAGGGGGAACTACGGTCACCGTCAACGGATCAAATTTCACGAGCGGCCCGCAGCCGAAGCAGCTTTCTGTCAGTTTTGGAGGAGTCCAGTCGCCTCATGTTACAGTCATGAGTTCCGACCAGTTGAGAGTCGTGGTACCACCCCATGCGGCCGGAAGCGTCAGCGTGCACGTATCCGATTCGAGCGGGAATTCGGCCTCGCTTCCCAGCGCGTTCAAGTACACATCGGCTTCGATTACGATCAACAGCGTCTCCCCCAATACGGGATCTATATCCGGGGGAACGCCGGTGGTCATAACAGGGTCGAACTTCGCGAGCGGCGCGACGGTCTCATTCGGAGGTACCCCGGCGACCGGCGTTTCGTTTGTGAGCTCAACCCAACTCAATGCCACGACGCCCGCGCACGCCGCAGGAGCGGTAAGCGTTTCAGTAACCAACCCGAACGGGACCAGCGGAATCCTTCCGAACGCTTTCACCTACAGCTCATCACCGTCGTCTTCGTCCACCGCAGTAAGCAGCGTTTCTCCCATTTCCGGCCCGGCGGCCGGAGGGACGCAGGTCACTATAACAGGGTTCAATTTCCAGGCCGGCGTGTCGGTGACTTTCGGGGGGCTGGCAGCGACCTCAGTGACGCTCAGCAATTCAACTACGATTGTGGCGGTTACGCCTGCGCACAGTGCAGGAGCGGCAACAGTCACCGTGACAAACTCGAATGGGCAGTCGGCGTCATTGCCCTCCGGCTTTACATTCCACAGCGTCGATTTGGTCTGGAGCGCGCCATCCTCGTCCTCTGCGCCGATTGCAGGTTACAACGTGTACCGGGGGTCAGCTTCGACAGGCCCATTCGGCAGACTCAACGGCTCGACACTGGTAATCAGCACATCTTTTACCGATCCGACCGTGCAGGGGAGCACGACGTACTACTACGAAGTGAAATCAGTTGATCCAAACGGCGTTGAAAGCCCGCCAGCAGGCCCGGTAGCGGCGACGATCGGCCCGTAAAAATGGCCGCCGGTACTTTCGTCTGAGGAAGAACCGGGGCGTGGTCAGAAAGGATTTGCGCCTCACATCGTAAATGTGCCTAAACACTCTTCACATTCTCGGGAATTTGCGAAACCGTTGACATATCTTCCGATGAGGGGGATTCAGAGAAGGCACTCTTGCGATTCATGATCTTCCTCGCGGGGACGCCCCAAGCAATTGCGCCATCAGGCACATCCGATGCAACAGTGGATCCGGCGCCAATCACCGCCCCTCTACCAATCCTTACGCCACTCAGGACAGTGACCCCGTGCCCGAGCCATGCTCCATCCTCCACAACAATATCCCCTTTAACATCGAGAGGCTGAGAACTGATGGGATTTCCGGCTGCAGTCCCATGGTTGTGCGGATAAAATGCACAATAAGGTGCTATACCCACATTAGCGCCGATCCGTATCGACCCCTGGGCCGCGGAGAGAAAACAGTTCGCCTGGAACCGAGTGTTTTCACCGACCGTCACCCTTCCCCCCTTTTCCGTCTGGATAACTGTATTTCGGGAAATGGCGACTCTCGGCCCGATGTTGATGGGGCCACCGTCGTGGTTCTGATAAATCAAAGCGCGGTCATCGACGAAAACGTTAGACCCCAGGTGAATGTCCTTGCCGTGTAAGGTGGCACTCGGTGACACAAAGCCCTTTGGATTCATGTACGCCAGGGGCCATCGTGCGTAATGGGGTGGTGCAACCCACGTAACCATCCAGGCCGCAAAACGTCCGACTGGCCCGATTCCAACGAAATGCATCCAGAAGCGAATCCAAGCTTGCCTGGAAAAACCGAGCAGACCTCGGTTACGCAATGACCTGATGAACCGTGTCAGGAGCGATTGCTTCTCCATCGGTATCCTCCGTTTTCTCCCTCCGTCGGGCGGAAAGTTGTGCCACACCTTCCCTGAAGGCGTTCGGCACAGGTTTTAATACGACTTCTGTAATTTCAATGCACTGCCGGCCGGGACGGAATCAGTTCTCGCAGTCATCACCTGCGAGACCACGCGTGTGAATTCCTTTACGAATCGCTCGGGTGAGTGCTCAGCCCGAGCAAATTCCCAGGTGTGGCGCGCCATCTCCCGGAGCGTGGCAGCGGGAAGACCAGCGATCGAGCGGACTGAATCCCGTATCTCCTCAATGGAAGATTTCCTCAAAATGATCCCGCAGTCGGGGCTTACATCGACCGATGATTCGTAGCTGACAATGGGGATGATCCCGGCGTGCATGCAGGTGATGACCGCCGCACAGCCAGACTCCGAACAGGACGGATGAATCAGACCAACACAACTTGAGGCAATCTCTTGGAATTTCGCACTGGAAACATCCGTCCAACCGGCCAATCGAATGTTTTCTGTCTCGTAAAGTTCACGACGGTAAACAGCGACAAAATCGGGTTCCTTTTCCACCGGCCCGCAGACCGTAAGATGGTATTCCGGCATCGAGGCGAAGGCTTCCAGAACGATATCGAGGCCCTTGTGCACCATGCCGGCACCTCCGAACCAGACAAAACGACGCCGACACGCTTCGAAATCCTTGGTTTCATTCCAGGGATATAGGACCGGCGAGGCCGCCGGAACCGGATACAGAGGCTTGCCGGCGTACAGGAAGGTGTTTTGCGTGAATTCATTTCCGAGTACTGTTGCGCAATCGGCGTATTCGATTGCCCGGAGCGGCTGCCATATCTGTCGTCTTGCAGGCAGGCTGACTCCTCGTCGCTCCTGGAGAGCCATCAGGCGTTTCAGTTCGGCGGCATTGTTGAAAAGAGGATGAGCGGTAGTGAGGTGAGCCATTTTCACGCACTCTTTGCCGAGAAGGGGCGCAAGTCTCTCCATATTCCAGCCCGCATCACAAAAGAGGGCATAGTCCTTCTGGGGAATAAATTCGCGATTTTGGAAATGGATCACGTCGACTGCATAGCCTAGACTCAAAAAAACCATTGCTTGCTGATAGGCTTCCCAAGCAATCTTAGCGGGGAAGGGCTCTCCGGGTTTCAGCAGGAAGCCATCGTTGATACGACAAAGGAGGACGTCACCCTTCGAGGGGCCGGCAGGTTTGAGCGTAATGATCCTTTCGATCTGGCTGGGCTTAGCATACTTCTTCACCGTCCACTTGATCTCGCGCGCCAGCCGGTAGAGTTTGTAATCTTGCAATCTCTGTTTGAGTCCCATGGTCATTCTCCTCAGTCGCGGCTCTCCTTCTACCTCGGACCGATCCGGGCGGCAGCGCACCCAGGCCAACGTCTTTCGGCGTGCTGCAGTTCTGCCTGCGTTCTATTGGAGATTAGAAATTATACTGACTGCCTTCAGTGTGGTGACGGAGCCCCCACCGGCGGACTCCGGTACTGAGGACACCACCGCTGCAGAAGATGTCGTCACTGTAATTTGTGACACTCACTGCGTGGCAGAATGCCCCCCACCGTCCCGTACGGATGAAGAGAGCGCCAAGGTGCAGCCAAGGCTACCAGGGGAACCGGTTGAAACCTGTGACAAAAACGCTATGCGCCATGTTACGCGCGATTAATTCCGCGCCCTCTTGTCCATTTCACGTTTTTGTGAAGGGGCGAAATACTTTCAAACGTTCAATCCTTAAGGGGTTTATGCAATGGTCTTAAGGTGATATCTGTGACTTCAGCGCTGTTTTGGACGGAGAGTAAGTTGACCAGCAGATCAGCAACTTCCTCGGGTTGGATTAGTGTCTCACCTCTGTACGGCCTGCCCTCGAATCGATGGACTTCCTGCTGCATCGGGGTAGCCGTCCTTCCAAGATAGACACTCAGGACCCTGACTCCCTCGGCATTGACTTCTTCACGCAATGAATCTGCCAGCGCTTTGAGGGCGTGTTTAGTGGCGGCGTATTGTCCAGCCCCAGCCTTCGCCGAGATACCTGCACTCGAATTGATGAAGACAATTTGACCACGTCGCGCCCGAAGCGAGGGGAGCAGAGCCTGGGTCAGCACATACGGTCCGCGAACGTTACAACGGTATTGCCAATCGAACTCTGTTGCGGGGGACGATTCGGTCGGTCCCAAACAAATGACACCGGCGGAGTGGATGAGAATGTCAACATGATCGAAATGCTGTTTCACTCGTTCCACAAGTTCACTGATCTGCGACTCTATCGTGAGGTCCGCCACATAAGCGCGTAATCGTTCCTTTCCTTTCGGGACACACTCCAATGCCGCCTCAAGTTTCGTTACGTTCCGGCCGACAAGACAGACCTGGGCGCCTTCCTCCGCCAGGCGCAATGCCAGCGCCTTGCCGACGCCGCTGCTCGCTCCTGTGACGACAGCAATCTTGTCTTGGAAAGACTGCATTCTGCCCTGTGCCTTGCGAAGAGCGTCTGTTCTCCGCTTTAGCCCTGGCACTCCTCGAGCAAGCCACATTCCTCAAGGTCCTTCGCAGCCTGGCGGATGTGCACAAAATTGAGATTGGCCCGATCGGCGATATCGAGCAAGCTGTTTTCGCCATCGGACAAGTTCAACACCCAGAGCAGGGCCATTTCACGCAAGTGCCGGTCCGCCTGTCCGCCGACTGGTCCGTAGAGTCCTCGCTTGCCGAGTTGCGGTTCGCAATAAGGATTCAGATTGCGGTATCGTCGGTTATTTTCCAGGACGTCGAGGACTCGCTGGTACATATCGAGAGAAACGGCAAGAGCTTCGGAGCTTACAAATTCCAAATTGTCTGCTGACGTGTGATATTCCGGGTAGCGCCCATGTGGCGTCCGAGTCAATGATCCAATCGGCAAGTTGAAACCCGGCGACCCATACTGGCGCTCGTCATATCCGTAAGGAACAAAGTCCAACACTTCGTATTCACTCCCCGAATGTTTCAGAACGTGCTGGACGGCACGATCGATCTCGGCATTCCCTTGCCGGCTTTTCTTGTAGGTCAATCTGCCGGAGTCACCGACGCAAGCAACGACCAGCCCGTGTTTGATCCGAGCAACATTCGTGCGGTTAAGCGCCAGCCACGTGATCGACCCGATCGTCCCCGGAATGAACACAAATCTGTACGTGTATCGTCGGCCTTGCTCGCTTAAGCGCCTGGCAAGATACGCGGCGAGGGCAATGCCGGAGAGGTTGTCATTACAAAGCGACGGGTGGCAAACATGGCAGGAAACCAGGACCTCATCCGTCGTCCTACCTGGAAGACAAAGTTCGCCATAAGTCAGACTGCCGGGCGCCAGAGTCGCATCGATGCAAACCTCGTATTCTTCATCTCTTAATTTCATGAACTGCCGGTGGGTCATACAAAAGCCCCATTGTCGCTTGTAGTACGACGTGCGGTAGGGAATCCAATCGGGATGCTCCGGCAGCGTGAAGATATGTTCCTTCAGCTCGTGCAATCCCATCCTGCCACGGAAGGGGATGCTGTAGTTAAGAACATGAAGGTTGGAATGATGGAAATCAACGAGCCTTTCTCCGCCCGCGTTCTTAATGTAGGCGTCTCGGATGTTCCATTCATCGGGTACTTCCCAGTCAAAGACCTTTGTTCCGCTGGGCACTTCGTGAATTTCGATGGGGACTACCTGCTGGATGCGCTTCAGCGTCTGGCGGACCCCATTGCCAGTGATGCTGCGACAGATCGGATACAAATCCGCTATTAGTTCAAACATTGCCTGCCCGATGCCTGCCGGGCTGATCGCCTCGCTGATCTGAGGGAGATTCATAGGCCGTTTCTTTCCGGATCGAAATCAGGGAAACTCTGATCACGCGCAGAAATCACTTGCGGCGGTTCGGGCCACCTGATGCCAAAAACCGGATCATTCCACCGGACCCCCGAAGCATGTTCCGGGCTGTAAAACCGGGAAATCTGGTAGAACAATTCCGCGCCATCGGTGAGCGTTTGGAAGCCGTGCGCAAACCCTTCAGGGACGTAGAGCATCCTGCGATTTTCCTGACTCAGTACGACTTCAAAGTGCCTGGTAAAAGTCGGCGAGTCCTTGCGCAGATCGATGATAACATCGAAAACGGCCCCGGCAACACACCGGATCAGCTTGGATTCCTGATGGCCATCAGTCTGAAAGTGCATCCCTCGCAGGGTCCCTTTCCTGTGATTATAAGAAAGAGAAGCCTGTTTCAAATGGGGGTTGAGGCCCCGTTCTCGGAATTCGCGTTCACACCACGTGCGGGCAAAGAAACCTCGCTCGTCCGCAATGGGCTCGATATCCACGATGTAGGCGCCTTGCAGTGTCGTTTCCTGGAATTTCATGAGTAAACGCGTACTTCCGGGATGGGGACGACGAATTTTCCGCCCCACGACCGGATGTGGCTCATCTGCTGCATCACTTCTTCCCGGAGATTCCAGGGAAGGATCAGCAGATAATCCGGCCTTGTCTTTTCAATTTCGCTCGGAGGCAGGATGGGAATGTGCGTTCCTGGAAGAAACAGCCCCTGCTTTTGCGGACTCCGATCAACGACATAATCAATAAAATCCGTGCGGATACCACAGTAATTCAAAAGCGTATTACCCTTGGCGGCAGCCCCATAGGCAACAATGCGCATGCCGTTGTCCTTCGCAGCGACAAGAAATGCCAGAAGGCGCCGTTTCGTCTCTTTCACTTTTTCTCCGAACGAAAAATAACGATCGAGATTCGTGAAACCGGCCCTTTCTTCGCGACCAGCGAGGCTGCCCACCGATGCAGCGACGGGCGTCGAGTGGTCTTCCGCATGACGCGCGTAGATGCGCAGTGACCCGCCGTGGGTTGGAAGTTCTTCCACGTCAAATATCACGAGCCCTCTTTCCAAAAACACGTTGCGCACCGTGTGGAAAGAGAAGTAAGAAAAGTGCTCATGATAGATCGTATCGAACTGGTTCTCCTCCACGAGGCGCATCAAATGGGGAAATTCCATCGTAATGACACCCCGCGGTTGGAGAGCAATTTTCAGTCCCTTCACGAAATCATCGAGGTTGGGCACATGGGCGAGCACGTTGTTGCCGATGAGCAAGTCAGCCATCTTGCCTTCTTCAGCGAGTTGTCGGGCAAGGTCTGATCCAAAAAACCGAACCAGGGTCGGAATGCCCTTTTCGATAGCCGCTCTTGCAACATTAGCGGCCGGCTCGATGCCGAGCACCGGAATTTCCTTACTCACGAAGTATTGCAGCAGGTAGCCATCGTTACTGGCAATTTCAATAACTCGGCTTTTCGTTCCAAGCCCGAATCGTGGTATGACGCTCTCAGCGTATCTTCTGGCATGCTCAAGCCAGCTTTCAGAGTACGATGAGAAATATGCGTAATCGCTGAATATCTGCTCAGGGGTTTCAAACATCTCAACCTGAACAAGCAGACAGTCGCGGCAGATCAAGACATGCAAGGGATAAAAGGCCTCTGGCCGGTTCAGGTCTTCGCCCTTCACGTAGCTGTTGGCAAGCGGCGACATGCCCAGATCCACGAAGGTGTCGCGCAGGCTCTTCCCACAGTTCCTGCATAAAGGAGAACTCATCGCCTGAATCTTGGACGCTTCGGGCTCTGGCTTCTCCGGCACGCCGGCGGTCCTCGACGGTGGCGTCTTTATGCCATCTCGGTAGAGTGGATCTCTGGCCGTCCATTGCATGTTTCCCCCTTAGTTCTACCTCTTACACTGACTGTGATAGTCTTGGAGGTTCGGTTTTTGAGGTATTTCTCCGCGATCTCAACGAGACCCTGAGCCCGATGCCGGAAAGTATAGTCACGGAGTGTACGCATCTGGCCGGCCCTTGCGATTGCCGACCGTTCAGCCTCGTGATCCAGGTAATAGCGAACTAATTCTGCACATTCGTCTGCATTTTTATACGCAATAACTTCCTTTCCGACCTCGAAAATCTTCGGCAGATTGGCCCTCCAATCGGTCACAAGACATACAGACATCCCGGTGGCTTGAAACAGACGGAAGTTTTCTGCGTACTCGCTGTCAATGTCTGCATGACAATTCAATGCGATCCTGGAGGCTGATAAGATCCGGTAGAATTGTGTTCCCCACGCATGCCCCTCATAGCAAGCCCGAATCGGCGAATCGACAGCCACATCATCCAGCCGGGTTGCCCACACATGCATGTCCTTGCCCATTTTCGAACAAAGCGTCTCGAGCAGCCTGCGGCGACCGGAATAAATACCCCCACTAAGCTGCCCCGTAAAGTTAACTGCAAATCGTTCTGACTGGGTCGGGTTCACCTGGGAAAGCACTCGAGGCTCAAATGCATTCCTCAGCAACTCTGCCTTCATCCCGTGCGCGCGGAAATAGTCCACCATACCTTCCGACGCCGCGATCATCACATCGTAAACTTGGCGGTGGGCAATGAATTCCTGCTCGCGTAGAATTGCGACGGGGCTACCTCCCCCAATGAGCACCCTGAAGTGTGGTTTCATCTCGCCAAGGAACTTAGCTGGGATAAGACTCGTCATCAGATTGACCAGAACATCTGGCTTGAAGTGTCTGATCTGGGCAGCGAGGATCTCATACATCCAAGATTTGTTTGGAACACGACTTAACCAAGGCACCAGACCTCGACGGAGGCGTAAATTCCAGTCCCAAGACCTTCCGACTGCTACACCATGCTCTCTGGCCCAGGTTCGTTGCAATACCTCATTGTTGACACAGATGTCTTCAGCTTCGTGCCCCAATTCTCGGAGGTTAGCGGAATAAAAATCTGCAGTTCCCACAAGGCAATTGGCACGGAACTGAAGCTGTTCTTGATAGGTCAACTTCTCGAGTCCCGGATTCTGCTCGTACATTAATCGATTACATTCTGGATAATTCGCACTTATAATAAGTAATCGCATTTAACGCCTCCGGCTTCTCATCGCCAAGGACTTGCGTCCGAATAGGCTGGCGTGTTAGCACTGGGTTTCCGGGACTTGTCTATCGCGGCTGGCGCCCGGAACTTGTCCTTCTCCTATTAGTCGGAACAATCCACTGCATTCCCAACTCAGTTCGCCGGAACGTTGTCCTGAGGGGCCCGTCATGTGTGTCCCGGCATACGCATTCAGGCCACGTACCTCAAAGCTCTGCGCGAAGCCGCTTAGCTGGTGAACTCACAGTGCTTTCATTTGGAACCCGTCCACACAGGCAACCCATTTGCCATTTCCTGTGTCGTGGAGATCCACGTGATGCATACCCGACTGATTCCAGCCGGCACCGCTTGGGCCCAGAATAGGGCTCTCCCGACACTCCCTTTCCCGATATTTCGTTGTGCTCAGTTCCGTAATGATGAACGCCCGGACCCCAGTTCCATAAGCGGGATAGCAATCCTGGGCAAACCGAATCAGGTTTCCATTGATGACTTGAATCCTCCCGGCAGGCCGGGCCATCCGATTATTCCCGTTTACAATGGGACTCATTGGATGTTCTTGCCACGGCCCCCTTAAGTCTTCCGAGAAGAAGAGCCTGAGCGTATCAAACCTCTGTTGCGAATTCGTCTGGGCAAATATCCACCATTTCCCGGCATAATGAACCACAGACGGGTCGGAGAACATGCTTCCTTCGATCAGCGGGCACTCAAAAGACCATCTGTCCGGGAATTTCTTTGCCTTGTACAATCTGATGCTCTGGGCTTCGTGGCTTTCAGGGATCATGTAATACTCATTCTTCCATTCAAATGTACAGGGGTACGAAAGATGAAAGGGTTCCGCGAGAACGATGTGCCGATACTCCCAATGAGTTGTATCATCGCTGGTCGCGAGCCCGATCTGGCCCCTCTGAGCCACGGTGTTCCAAACTTCAAAGAACATGTACCATCTGCCATCAGTCCGAATCATAAATGGGTCAGCCAGAGAACGGGCTCGCACGTCTGACACGGCCTCATGTGTAAGAACAGGGTTACATGATTCGGCTGCGTCACTAATATGCAGCGGCGACGTACCGGTGTAGATACCTATTGACCAATAGGGACGGAAAGTATTCTTCGACTGGCTGAGCGTTGCCCTTCTAAGTGATCCAAGACGACTCCGTAGCCGTCGTAATTGATTTGCAACTTTGTTGTGAAACACCTTATTCCCCCAACTCCGGATCTTCTATACGTAATGCATGCCTAGTCCCCTCATTGCACCAGGCCTCGCGAACGACCTGACCATATTTCATCAATTCAGTGACCGTGACGAGCCGATAGCGGCCGCGAAGCTGTTGCAGAAGCAGGTCGACAGCGTCGAGTGTGGGGCTACGATCAAAATGCTCCGGTGATTGACTGGTGACTGCGATCCGGTCATGAAATAACAACACCGAACCCGGACTCAGGTAGGGTTGAATCCCTTCAAGAATGCGATCGGCACTCCGGAGCCGCCAGTCTCCAGAGTCCTTCGTCCAACCCACAGATTGATAGCCGTAACGCACAAGCGCTCGCCACGTTGAAGCATCCTGATCACCGTATGGAGCCCGGAACAGGCTGGTTCCGTATGGTTTCAACGCCTCCCTGCACCTTTGGATCTGATGGTGTTGTTCGATGTGTGGAAGCAAGGGAAGGGAAGGATGGTCCCATGTATGATTACCTATTAAGTGACCGGCTTCCGCGGCCCGCCGAATAAGCTCCGGGTATTTGGACGCGAATTTTCCAACACAAAAGAAGGTTACCTTCGCCTGGTGTTTATCAAGAATGTCGAGAAGCTGAGCAGTATAATAGGGGTGAGGACCATCATCAAACGTAAGAGCTAATACAGGCTCGCTCGTCTGGACGCGCGTAATCGTCCCCATAAAACATGTCCTGACAACCATGGAAAGAGTTCGCTTGATCCCTTTGCGGATAAACAGGGCCGGTACTGACTTACTCATAAACGCTCACTTTGCTCTGCTTCTCACCTCACAGTTGCAGAGGACAATGGTTATGTTCTTCCGACGACGGCGAGAGAGCAGCAGGTTCATCGGCGCCCTTTTCTATCATGAAACTCTCCGCCAGGCCGGATAGAACCTTTTCCAAATGAAAGGCCGTTCTTTGCTCCAAGGAGACGGTGGATTCAGTCTCCTCGCGAGCCGGCAAAAAGGCTTCATTCACGGACGATTAAAATGAACTCTCCGAAATCGCGCTGTAAATGTCCAAAAGCGAGGGCTAATAACGCAACTCAACTTTTCGCAGCATTTACCAGATAGCCCGTGAAGAGAGCCGTTGTCGAGGTGAGGTAGTCATACGTATGCGTCCGGCAGCCCAAGGATAACGCACCTTGCAATCAGTTCCTCCATCTCAGGAGTTCGCTGCTGCTTATCCAAACTCTCTAAAATCGTCGAGGGAAGATCTACCCTGTCGGGTAAATAGCCAGTGATTTCAGGATGCTCTTGCTCGAAGTGATGTGACGGTAGATTTCTTTTCAAGCAAACCCCGCCGGAAGAAAGTGGCCCTTCTTTTACATACAGCGGGTTAATTGAGAGGCGACCGTACGCATGAGGCCAATCGTCGAATGGGCCATAGTCTCTAAAAATCTTGTCCCGGTGGGAAACCACCAGCGATAACGTGGGTTCTCCGGCGAGTTGAGTGAGACTGACTTGCCTCGCCAGGCATGGTCCTTCTTTTCGGAAGTATCTGGCTAGAATATCCTGATCAGCGAGAAGCCTATGGGGTCTGTGAGCGACCAGTGATTGATAACCTTCAACAGACAGAGGGATTGCATCAGGGGGTCGCGCCACTAGTGCATTGCGTACCCGAGCCATCACGAAGAAACCCGCGTCTTTGGTCAGTCGCTCGCACTCTTGTACGCAGGTTGCCTTGGAGAGGAAATAATGGAAGGCATCAGAACATACGACACCAGAAAAAGTATTGTCCAAAAAGGGTAAGGCTCGATCGGCGTCAGAGCACACGAAATGCGCATCGGGAGCAACCCATCGTTTTGCTACGTAAAGAGTTGAGAAAGACCGATCCATGCCGAACACCGGCTGACCTTCTGCTCTCGCCAGAAGAGCACGGGTGAGATGGCCACACCCACAGGCTAAGTCCAGTAAAGGGCGGTCAGGTTGACTTATGATACTTATGAGGGACAATGCCACGAAATATCGAGGTTGAGAAAAGCGATGAAAGAAGTAATCAGAGACGCCCTTCCAGTGGAGATAATTGGCGACAAGATATTCCCGCGCTGTACTGTGATTCCCTCGATCAAGCAAAGCCGACAATTGCTCCGACCGCATGAAATCAAGTAACCGGCCTTGAAATCTCGGCAAAGTCGCAGGCCATCGGCCATTCCAACTCGATGTCAGAAGACGTTTGACTGAACGCTTAATTCGGGACGAAATACCCTCGTTGGAACTAGAAAGCCTTATAGACAAGCAAGACTTCAACGCATCATCATATCGTCCTGCTTCTACCATCTCTAAGACTTCGTCTCTTGCGTCCGCAGCATCCCTGCGGAAGATGATTATGCCCTCCACGATCGGCCACTTGCTGCAGTAGCAGTGCAAGACGCCGTATCGTAAATCCTCGCCTTCGCGGTGGCTGCAATCAGCGGTCAATTTCCCATCGCAGAAAGGACACCGCATCAAACGCAGCAGGGAAACGTCCATGACTTTTTTCCCGGGGCCGGCTGAATCCAGACAATTGCGGCATTGGCCGATTGGCCGCTTTCCCTATCGGAGGGTTATCCAGTCCGGTCAACGATGGCTGGGGCAGTTCCACTTCATGCACTGTTCCACGAGTGATCTATGGAATCTTGAACCTCTGTTGGCTTGAGTACGAGACCGTCCACGCAAGCGATCCAATTTCCCTCTGCAATCTCGTGGGGATCCACGTGATGCATTCCCAATTCGTTCCATCCGGTCCCGCTTGGCCCCAGGACGGGGCTTTCCGGACGCTCTTTTTCCCGATACGTCTTCGTGTTTAATTCCGAGATGGAGAAAGCGCGAACCCGTGTGCCGTACCGCGGGTAACAGTCTTGCGCAAAACGAATGGGGCATCCGTCGATCACTCGGACTCTGCCGGCAGGTCTGGCCTTGCGGTTATTGCCCTCGGCAACAGGGCTTTTGGGGTGCTCCCGCCAAGGGCCCGTTAACTCATCGGCGTAAAAGAGGCGAAGTGTGTCGTATTGTGCTGCGGGTTTGTTTCCACCAGCATCCACCATTTTCCGTTGTAATGGAACAAAGACGGATCGAGTAAAGGAGAGCCTTCCAACAATGTGCGTTGGAACGACTACTCCTCAGGAAATCTTGTCGCCTTGCCATTCGAACACGTAAGGATAGGATAGGTGGAAGGGTTCTTTCAGGACGATCCGGCCATATACCCACCGGATCGCGTCATCGCTTGTCGCCCATCCAATTTGTCCTTGCCCGTCTGCTCCAACTTCAAAGAACATATGCCATCGGCCCTCTGTCCGAACCATAAAAGGATCGGCAACCAACTTCCCATTGTCGTCTGAAACATCCTTGCAGGTGAGAACAGGATTTTGAGAATCAGCGGCTGCATGGAGACGAAGCGGTGAATCTCCGGAGTAGATGCCGATCGACCAGTGCTGCCGGATGACGTTCGCAAATTGGGCAGACGTTTTTCTGAATGAGGTTAATCGGTTACGTATCAAACTCAGGGGTCCTCTCATCTTCATTTGAAACATCGCTTCCATCCTTGCCTTATTTGACCCCCGCAGTCAGGTTGATGATATGCCTGCGTTGACCGTGGATTCAAAGGTCTTCTCGATCCTCTGGACCGTCCAGTCCAACACAGGCGTGGTCAAACCGACGCGATCCAGGTGGAACTGATAACCGGCCGATGAGATTTCGAAAGACAGAATATTGTCATGATACGCAAGCGGTCGCCTCATCGGAATGTAACAAAATACCGTCAGGAAATAGCGCCCTGGACGAAGTATCTGCCCGGGAACCCTGCACGCCGAGACGTAGGATCCGGGTTCGCGGATTTGCCCATGGGAGAATCCCGTGTCCACATCCTGAGACTCCCACAATCTGTTTCCCCGAAGATCTTGCAGGTAATAACCGACAATGGCGTGACGCAACGGACACGTGAGATCATACGCGAGTTCAATGTCAAAGGGTCTGTCAAATTCAATCACGGAACTCTCCGTTCCGTCCACTGACAGTATCCGTACCCGCGTGAATGCCATTTCCCGGGAAGGATGGAAAGATTCAGGACCGTTCCAGACACTTGAGGTCTCAGTTCCCTCTGAAAGGTATTTGCTCACAACTTCTGGAGCGTCTCCGTTCAGCCTCAACGTCCCATGGTCGAGCCACATGGCCCGTTTGCAGAGCTGGACGATGCTCCCCATGTTATGGCTGACGAAAATTACCGTTCGACCCCCGCTGGCAACGTCTTCCATTTTCCCTAAACATTTCCGCTGAAACACTGCGTCTCCCACAGCCAGCACCTCGTCCACGATCAAAATCTCGGGATCCAAGTGTGCGGCCACGGCAAACCCGAGTCGGGTCTGCATTCCGGTGGAATAGTGCTTCACAGGAGTATCCAAAAACCTTTCTATCTCGGAAAATGCGACAATTTCATCAAATTTACGGTCGATTTCTGCCTTACGCATGCCCAGGATGGCACCATTCAGGTAGATATTCTCCCGACCGGTCAATTCCGGGTGAAAACCTGTACCGACTTCAAGCAGCGAACCCGCTCGGCCATGAATTTCGACAAATCCCTCAGTGGGTTCTGTGATCCGCGAAAGTATCTTCAGCAGGGTACTTTTCCCAGCACCATTTTTCCCAATTATCCCCACCACCTCACCCTTTCTGATCTCGAAATTGACGCCGCGCAGGGCCCAGATGGTGTCGTCAAGATCCGCCGCTCCTGTGGCATGGCCGCGCAACAGCCTGGCCATTCGCCGCGCCGGGCTTAAGAAGGCATCGACCACGACTTCACGGAAACTCTTGCTGCCCCGTTGAAGCTGGCTGATATGGAACTCTTTGCCCAAGCCTTCAGCCCGAACAGCTACTTCGCTCATTATTTTCCTCTATGCGACGTCGGCGAATGTTCTTTCCAGGCGTCGAAAGTAATATGCACCACTGACCAGCAAGCCCAATGCTACGATTGAAGACACTGCGACCATCGGTCCCGGAGCAGTTCGCGCGTTCAGTAAAGCCCAGCGGAAACCCTCAACGACGCCAACGATCGGATTGATTCCGTAGATAGTCCGCCAGGGTTCCGGCAGGAGGCTGCTGGGATAAGCAATCGGAGTGGCATACATCCAGAATTGAGTGATGAAAGGAACCGTATAGCGCACATCCCTGAACTGCACGTTCATCGCGCTGAGCCACAGACTGGAGCCCAGGCACGTGACCAGCGCGATCAGGAGAAACAACGGCAGCCAAACCACCTTCCACGTCGGAACGATGCCGTAAAACGCTATCATTCCAACCAGAACAACAAAAGCAAGACAAAAATCAACGCATCCGGCAACCATAGTTCCCAGGGGCATGGCCATACGGGGAAAGTAAATCTTCTTTAGCATGTTAGAGTTCTGCACGAGGGTGTTGGATGCTTGTGTCAACCCAGTCGCAAAAAAAGTCCACGGCACCAGGGCTGTGAAGCTGAAGAGCGGATAGGGGATGCCGTCCGAAGGCACTTTGGCCAGCCTTCCAAAGAACAGTGCAAAGACCAACATGGTAAAGAATGGCTGGATGATGGCCCACAACGCCCCCAAGACCGTTTGTTTATAGCGAACTTTGATATCGCGCCACATGAAAAAGTAAACAAGCTCGCGGTATTCCCACAGTTCGCGTAACCTGAGGGAAACCCAACCCCGTGTCGGTTCAATCCGAATAGTGCCCGGTGAAGCTGTGGCAGCAGTAGCGTTCATTTCTTGAATAACATTCGTCATCATAAGTGGACCTTGAAACGCGTCGACGTGGTTTACATTCTTATATCTTGGAGACTCTGATGCGCCAGATCCGCGGCTTCGGGCAGATGTACATGGCGGGGAGTTCCACGAACGGCATGCGACCATTCCAACCTGTCATTGAGCCAGCCCCGTGATCGGAGTTGCTTGAGCACGTTCAGGCGCATATAAGTGGAATTTCTGAATTCCTTATCCTGAAATCCGATTGCTTCGAGTCCGTCCCGCAGTTCCATAATGGTGGTCGCAAGATCGGCTTCCGGTTGATAATCAGAAGCCAGAGTCCGAAACAGGCTGAAGTCCACACGATAGGATCTCTTGTCGGGCTGGGCCCCTGTATTTATGGAGACTTCGACGCCTGGAAGCAGACGGGCCACTTCCGATGCCAAATCTTTGACCTGGAAATTCCAGGAATCGGCTCCGGTATTCACTACAAGGAAATGTCCACCGGAACTTGGACGGCGTGAAATTGCCCAATCAATAGCACGCGCCATATCCCTGACACTGATGAGCGGTCGCCAAGGGGTGCCGTCACTAAGGATAACAATTCGCTTTGTCGCCACGCCGGAGGCTACAAAGTCGTTCAAAACCAGATCGAGCCGCAGGCGGTCGCTCATTCCGCAGGCAGTCCCAAAACGCAAGCAAGTAACCTTAAAGTTTCTATCCGCAAGAGGGGCCAATTCCTGCTCTGTGAGCACCTTGGACTTCGCATAGGCGGTCAACGGATTCACGGCAGACATTTCGGTGCGTGGCCCTTCGTCGGCCAGGCCGTACACGCTGCAACTCGAAGCGAAGACGAAAGTACGGACGCCGGCGCTCTTTGCCTTGCGGGCCAATTCGACGCTTGCACGGTAATTAATATCGAAGGTCGCCTCTTCAAAGCAGTTCCCCATCGGATCGTTGGAAATCGCTGCCAAGTGAACAATCGTATCGATGCCTTCCAGCTCAAGTTGAGAAACGCTGCGGACATCCCCAAACACCTGAGCGTCAACGTGGCACTCCGGGAAAACTCCACGAGTTATCGTGAGGCAATGCGCGAAAAGACCCAGGTCCAATCCGAAAATTGATGCAGTGGGATAAGACTGTCTCAGCTGCCGGACAACCATTGGTCCCACATACCCCATGTTCCCTGTCACGAGGATTTTCATACGTTCCCCTTTTCCATTCTCGAAATGACAATGCTACTGTGAGTTGCGCGGTCCTGATGCAATGACTTCCATGCGTCTGATACCGCTCGTGTACTTCTATGTCATTCAGGGCTTTTCACCAGATTTTCCAAGGAGGGTTTTCGCTGGCCCAAAGACGCTCCAGGTACATCTTGTCCCTCAGCGTGTCCATGTTTTGCCAGAAGCCTCGGTGCTTGTATGCAGCCAAACGGCCATCTCTGGCCAGCATCTCAAGCGGTTCGCGCTCCCAGACCGTGGAATCTCCCGCGATATAGTCGAGCGCCGCAGGTTCGAGCACAAAGAAACCACCATTGATCCATCCACCGTCCCCTTCAGGTTTTTCCCTGAAGTGCGTAATCTTGGTTTGGTCCCGTTCCAGATTGATCGCACCAAAACGGCCAGGGGGCTGCACTGCGGTCAACGTCACCAGGGCTTTTTGTTCATGGTGGAAGGCAATCAGTTGCCGCACGTTAATGTCGCTGACGCCGTCGCCATATGTGCAACAGAAAGTGCCATCAGAAACATATTTCTTGATCCGCTTCAAACGCCCGCCCGTCATCGTCTCTTCGCCGGTATCGATCAAGGTGACCCTCCAAGGTTCGATGCCGTTGTTAAGCAAGCGCATCTTGTTCTCTTTGAGGTCGAACGTGACATCACAGCCGCGGAGAAAATAGTTAGCAAAGTAATCCTTGATGTAATACCCCTTATATCCGCAACAGATCACAAAATCATTCAACCCGTATGCGGAATAGATTTTCATAATGTGCCATAGGATCGGCTTATCCCCGATCTCTACCATTGGTTTCGGCTTGACCTGTGTTTCTTCGCTTAGACGCGAACCAAATCCACCAGCAAGGATGACGACTTTCATGTGGATCTACTCCTGTTTGGTCCAAGACGTTGTTATGGTCGTGGTCAAAAAGACAACCTGCAACACTGATCTTTGAAAAAGAGAAAAAATAATCGAAGTCAGCGAAGGAATGCGCGTTGATGGAAGCGACTTGTCTGTCTTGCGGGGCTGATTTCCCCAAGAGAGTGACTGCCCTGTCGACCCATACCTCTTCTCTTCAACAAGGAACGGCAGGTCCCGGAAAAGAATCGCATTTTCCAGAGATCACCGAAAGTCTTGTCCCATAGAGCCGGCCGGAATGTGTGGAAGCCATTTGCCGGCGTGCAAGTCAGTTCACCGAAATAGACCTTGCCACGGACCTCGTACAGATCGACCCTCACAAAGTCGATGCCGTCCGCCAGCGTTTCTGCGTAATCGATCATTGTGTCGAAATTCCCAGGCTTGGCAATTGGTGTTTGAAGGTTTTCCCGTGGTCCAAGTCGGCATGGAACCCGATTCCACTCGGTGTCGTAGATGTCGCGCCCGCGCCCCTGAGGTGCGTTGACATCAACCTGGATAAACTTTACCTTCCCGTTGAATACGAAGAGCTTATAATCGTGAGGGACATTGCCGGTTCCACAATCGAGAAATTCTTCCACGAGGATTCGTGGAGTAATGCCTTTGTAAACCCATTCCTTGGTCAGCAGATAATAGCTCGTGGACAACCAGCTTCTGCAGCAGTCTATGATCTGCTGATTGTTTACGGAGCTTCCGTCCTTGACAATGCACGTCCAGCCGCTGCCGTGAGTGGCCTTAACGACGTATTGCTTGGGTAATCTCTCAAACGGGATATCCGAGGGATCGGTCGTTACATGGTAGAGGGTCGGGAGAACGTCGGCACCCAGCATTCGGGCGACGTATTCTCTTGCGAGATATTTGTCAGCCCACTGTGTAAGCAACGGCCTCCTGTCAAAGAGCTTTCTGACCTGGACCTTTTCATTAAACGTCCGAGGGAACAGGAAGTTTAGATATTGCCCATAAACGCTCCGATACTGCTGCATTATCAATATTGCAAGTTGGAGCTGTTCTGGAAAGTACTTGATTAGCCGATTTCCCGACATTTTACAACGGATTCAGTGGAGCAAATGTAAATGAACGTCCGCCGTAACATCCTTATTCCGCAGGCAATTTTCCGTCCGAGGAGCATGATCTGTTCATACGATATGCGATATGGAAAGCCGGGCATTACTCATGCTCTCCGTTCGACGGTCGTCCGCATCCGGGAACGGTTGGCGCGGATCGAACCTAGCATTCTTCCTGTGGCCTTTATCGGTTCAAAAATCCTTCCGGCGACCTCGTCAATGACCCCTTCCGACAAACGTAACCGGCTGAAACCAACGCCGAGTTCCTCCATCATTTTCCGATGGTACTCCCAATAGCCGCGCTCTCGGAGTTGAAGCAGCCTGTGCCCCAAGTGCCGGTAATATCGCCTCAGAGATTTCTTCCAGCATTGCCGAAACTCTTCAGGAGTCAAATAGACAGGTCCGTAAACCTTGGTGAAATACAAAACTGCGAACTCCCACTGATCATGACGTTGCGCAAAGGAGCTAAGCGCTTTCTCGTGGATGCGCCACAGGCTGAGTACCTGATGAACAAAACCAAGGTCGTGATCCTGCAAGATGGAAAAGAAGAGTTCAGTGTCATTGAAAAGGTACTTTTCATTCAGGAACGGGTTCCGACGGCGTACGAGGTCGGCCCGCAACAGAAATCCCGAAATGCTACCCTCTACCGCGCCGCCAGCGAGAAAAAAACTGCGACAGTATTCACGCCCCGGTATGACTGTGGTTGGATAAGGCAATCCATCGCACCAGACCCGAGACCCGCGGATCTGGTATGAATTGACCAGCCCGACTGAAGGATGGGCCTCGGCTACTTTGACCATTTCAGCGAGGCAAGTGGGAAAAATGAGATCGTCCGCCTGGACGAACTTACAGTACTTGCTGACAGGGGAGATCATCGTCAGGGCGAGATTGTGATTCCTGGGCGCGCTGACAAATTCCGAATTGTTCACAATCCGTATTCGTGAGTCTTTCCGGGCGTACTCGCTGGCAATTGCGAGTGTGCGGTCCGTACTGCAGTTGTTGACGATGATGTATTCCCAATTCTGATACGTTTGCGCCAGAACGCTTTCGATGCACTCCGACAGGAAATGCTCTCCGTTGTAAACAGGTGTGAGAACACTCACCAAGGGTTGCTGTGAAACCGTGATAGCTTTTGAACTCATTTCTTTCACGCCTGTCTCGATTTACGAGTCTTCAGAATGAGCGTTACAGCAATCCTTCGGGAGCCGACGCTCGGCTACCGTTCTCCGGGCGGTCATGCAATGGAGCGCCTTCCGTTATCCGATGGTCTTCGTACCGCGACCGTCGCATGACCATATGCCTGGCAAGTCCAGGGGCCGCCGTAGCCAGAAACCATTTGGCCAGGACCCCGGGCTTGCACTCCGTGCGAACCGCCCATGCAGTTGCGCGCCGCGCTTCCTCATACCTCCTGTTGACCAGAAGCCAATTCGCCTGCTCGCTGTACGCTCCGCGCAAATGGTTACGGAGAACCGCTTGGAGGTCTCCGCCAAATGTGTTGGTCAAGCTCAGCCACTTTTCAAACATGCGCTGTCGAAGGTGAAGCAATTCATAGTTCCGTCGAGAAGCAAGCTCCGTCAGCCGCTCCTGATGTTGCGGAGTGCGGTCTATGAGCACAAGGGGAGAATTTATGTAGCACAGCGCCGTGTGAAGGCTCAGTCGGAAAATAAAGTCCTCATCATCACCGATCCAGAAATGTCGATCAAACTCTCCTACCTTGGCCAGGACGCGTGAGTGCAGGAGAACTGTCTGGATGTAAATCCAGAATTTACCAACGAGTTCGGAGAGGTCGGAGAGAACGCCGGTGCGGCCTGTAAACTTTTTTCCGGCACACCCGAACGCGGTTTCCCGAAAGTCTGGATTATTGATGAATCCCGCATCAGTGAAGCATGCTTGGGACTGCGGTGCATACTGCTCAAGCGTCCTGAACTGTTCTGCAATCTTATTGGGAAGCCAGAGGTCATCAGAGTCAAGAAACGCTATCCACTCACCCCTCGCCTCGGCAAGCCCGCGGTTCAGGGCTACGGGTTTGCCCTGGTTTTTCTGAAAGAAGTACCGGAATCGTCCTTCCAGTCCCGGCGAATCGTTTAGAAAACCCGCAATGACTTCTTCCGTCCGGTCTGTTGAGCCGTCATCAACAACGATGATCTCGTAGTCCGAAAACGTTTGCGCAATAACGCTCTCGAGAGTTTTCCTCAAGAGTGTCGCTCGATTGTAGGTCGGGATAATTACCGAAAGCTTTGGTGACAGATTCATCCTGATGACCTGCCAATATGAGAGCTGTGCCGCAGGAAAAAGAACTTCCGGGGGGCTCGCATTGCTGTTCGCACGCTTCGGTCAGTCAAAGAGCGCCAAAGCGTTGCCTTCCTTCACGTCTAAACACCCCATTGCCCGGTACTCTTTTTGCTCGATCCCGGCGCGGAGTCGTTTAACGGCGATGCTCCTCGCAAGCGAAGGGGCTGCGACGGCAAGGCACCATTTCGCCATGGTACTCGGGGTCCACTCAGCACGCAGAGCGACCGAAAGTGCGCGTCGTGCTTCCCTGTATTGCTTATTCATCAAATACCAGTTCGCCCATTTGCTGTGAACACTGCGAAGGTGACCTCGAATCGCCTCTTGGACCTTTCGGTCAAGCCCCTGGCACAAGATAAGCCATTTCTCATATACTCTCTGCTGCTGTTTCAGGCTCCATGCATCGTTACGAAGAAGATTCTCGATCAGACCGTCAGACCGGCGAGGTGTGCGGTCAACGAGAGTAAGAGCGGCGTTGACAAAGCATAACCGGGTTTTCAGTGCGAGTCGGAAAATAAAATCCAAATCCTCCATTACCTGAAGGGTTGGATCAAATTCACCCACCTTGCTGAGCAGGCGAGAATTCGCTACCAGAGTTGGGAAAAGGAATCCGAACGGATTAGAGGCAAACTCGCTTAAATCGGTTATTACTCCGATCGGGTCAGGGAAGTGCTTCCCCGCATGCTGAAATGCAGTATCACGGAGAGATGGATTGTTGATATAGCGTGCATCGGTAAAGCACGCTTGCGATTGAGAAGCAAAATGCTGTAGAGCCTCAAATTGCTTTTCGACCTTGACGGGAAGCCAAAGGTCATCAGAATCGAGAAACGCGATCCATTCTCCCCTCGCTTCAGACATCCCACGATTTAGCGCAACGCTCTTGCCCTGATTGCGCTGATAGAAGTAACGGACTCGATTGCTGTACTCCGCCCTTCCTTTCAAAAGTCGGTGGACTGACTCCTCTGTGCGATCTGTTGATCCATCATCGACAACGATAATTTCATAGTTCGAAAAGGTCTGATCGAAAACACTCTCGAGCGTTTTCGGGAGAAGTGCCGCTCGATTGTAAGTCGGAATGATCACTGAGAGAATCGGAGTGCTCATCGGTTAACTCAAAAAGCCGGCACCAATATTGGTTATTGAGGCTGTCCCGGGTCCGAGTCGTTCACATCTATGTTTCTGAGTGTTGGCAAGCTCTCTGGATCTTTGTCCCTACGGCGAGCATCTCTGATCCGAAAAGCATGTCGGTCAGGCCCCCGAAAATTCCTTTCAGCTTTTGCCATCTCTCGGGAACGACATTTACAATCTTCTCCGTCTTAAGCCCGCACTGGGCGAACCATCGGCGCACCATCAGGCGGGTTGTAGCGTGCAGACCCGCGGCATTGTAACTGCTAAGTTTTGCGAATTGCGGATCTCGACGCGTGCGTCGCCAGACGTAGGGCAGGTAAGAAAAGTTTGGAGACCCGATGACGATCCTGCCACCCCAGGCAAGAAGCTGTGCAATGGAACCAAGAGCAGAAACCGGGTCTGGCAGTAAGTGTAAGACATCAAGCAGAAGGATGCAGTCGAATCGATGGCCATTGAAGTTGCGCGGCACAGTGTTCAATTCACTCAGGACCACATTGACACCTTTGGCTTCCGAGCATCGCGCAATCACAGAGTCCAGCGGGAGGCCGACGACGCGTGCGCCGCGTTTTATCAGGGCATGCTCTGTCAGCCCCAGGCCGCACCCGACTGACAAGACGTTGCTTGCCGCCTCGGGGACTAATTTCAACACTTCAGGATTGCAGGATTCATGGAAGTACTTTGACCATCGTTGGTGAAGGACCGTTGTTTCCACCTGGAGGAGTTTCGTTGGGGCGCGTTCTCCGCGGCTGATGGCGCGCAACGCCTCCAGTTGGAGGCGCACCTCGCTTTCCTCCAATCCCATACGGCCAACGTACTTGTTTGAAAGATGGGAAACAAGGAAGTCCTCCAGATGTGAAATGCAAATCATCTTTCTCATTCCGCAGTTCACGTATGGGTCGGTGGCTGCGGTCACCAGCATGTCATACTTGCTTTCGTACGGCTCGGTCAGATACCCGCCGGACTCAATCGCCTGCTTCAACTGTTTTTGAGTCAGCAGATAACAAGCCGAATGCTCATTCGAAAAGTACGCACAAGTATATTCGCCCCGACGGCAGACGGAAGCCGGGTCCCAGTGGAAATGAGAATGGATGTCCGCAAAATACCGCCGGCCGTCCGGTCCCACTTCTATGCGGAGAAACCCTGCAATTTCATTAGAGGGGAGCGCTTGAGTAGCCTGCAAAAAGGCTTCAATATTCCGCTGGGAGACCAATATGTCATCTTCGCTGTAAAGGAAAAGGTCATATTTGTCCGCACGTTCGGCGAAAACTTTTTTGTGTGAAAAGGGAAGAGACCACGGATTGCGTGCAGGCAACCCGACGATCAGTTCGACCCCTGCGCCGAGTTCCTTCTTCAAGTTGGAAAACACAACGAGATCAACCCTGTGGTCCATCCCGCGGTATTCTGCTATAAGGCGGCGAAGATAATCGTCGTTTTGAGTTCCGTAATTCGCAATGCCAACGAGAATCTTCATGTCACACCAGGAATGTCGAACGCCCGAGTCCAGCGAAAATTGCGGTTCTATGATCTTTCACGTTCCGTGCGGCAACGCGTAACTTGCTGTAACGAATGCTCATCCTGCCCTGAAACTGATCGATTGGACAGTTGAATGCTGAATCGGTTCTGTGGGATAAGTGAATTCGGGTCCGCCTCCGGTGAGGCTGCTCTGTCTTCGGATTCTTTCAGAGTACGCTTAAGTCGGGGACTCTTATCAGGCGAATATCACCGGAGTTGAAAGAATCGAAAAAATGAAGTCACAGAATATGAACATCATGACAATGCTCTCCACCTGTAAAGCAATGCGTCTGGCGGTTGGCCTTCTTCTAGGTGCCTTGGCGGCTCCGAGCCTTTCGATGGCAGCGAACCACTACGTTCGCGCCGGGGCGACAGGCAACGGCTCGGGCTCTGACTGGACGAACGCTTATACCGATTTGCCGTCCAGTCTTGTCCGAGGGGATACCTATTACTTTGCTGCGGGAAATTACATTCCAAATGGTCATGTGTTCAACGATCCTGGTACCACAGTTATCACGCTGAAAACGGCAACCCCATCTGACCACGGAACCAGCACCGGGTGGTCTGACTCCTATGCCGGCCAAGTCGTGTTTGGTGGAGGCTCGTACGCCCCTGGAATACTTGATTTCAAGGCTGGTGGATATGTGATCGACGGAGCGTACCGATCCGGTTGGGAATCGGGTTACGGCATGCGAATTGCGCTGCCCCCAATGAGCGCCATTCCGCAGGGAGCGGCCCTGCGTGATGTCTGGATCGAAGGGCTGACCGGAGTCAACATTGACAACATAACAATCGAATATCTCGATATGCCTGGCTATGGACACGGAGTGAGCCAATCCTTCTATCAGTATGGTTTTTATGCTATGGGCTGGGACCCCGGACAAGGTGGTACTTTCAGCAATATTACCCTCGATCACTGCTATGTCCATGACCTCGGAGCGTACGCCACCACCATGTTGACAGGACAAATCACCAATTTCCTGATCCAATACACGGAAGTCGCAAGAAATACCAGCGTCCCAGACTTCCATAGCGAGGGAATTTCTGATCGAGGAAGTAGTAATGTTACGATTCGGTACAATCGCTACATCAACATCCAGGGAACGGGTTTTATTGTGATGAACAACGCTGGAACGCCCCAGTACTGCAACAACTGGCAAATCTACGGCAACGTCATGTGGGAAAAGGACTATAGCACATACCTGGTTGGGATGGGTGCCGTAGCATGTATTAATTATAACCATTGCACCAATTACTTCGTTTATAACAACACCATCGTCAATGTGGGATGGAACCAGAACCAGGGAGGCGTCGATTTTTATGAAGCTGCAACAGACAGCAGCAATATTAATGTGGAGAATAATATCTGGTACAATTCGATCAATGTAAGTCCGGTTCAACCCTATCAGGGGGGCACGCCGATCAACAGTGATTATAATTTTTACATAAGTTCTACTGGCGTCCCCTCTGAGAGCCACGTCCAAACGGGAACATCGAATATCTTCCAGGACTCCGCTAACGGCGATTTCCATTTAGTGACAGAAACTAGCGACGGTTTACATCTTTCATCGCCTTACAACTACGACCCTGACGGAGTCCTCCGGGGTTCCGATAACAACATCTGGAGCCGAGGCGCGTACCAGTTTGCGCCCAATTCTTCCTCTCCAAACCCACCGGCAAATCTGGCTGTGAGCGTCCACTAAGAGCGGACGGGCCTAAGTCAAAACCTTCGCCTGCCGAGCAGTTAATTCAAAGGCCGTTCAGTATTGCCTTGCACTTTGCGCCGAAAGCCCATATGGTGGTCCCACTAAAAGGTCGTCGTGTCCATGCGTTGCAGGCCGTCCTCATCTTCCTTTAACTGCTCCTCACTGGAACGGAGAGTCCGTTGTGTTGCAAGCTAAGCAACGGGTTGCAGATCGCCAAAGGCGAAATCGGGTACGGCTTCAGATTCGGACGTTAGCGCGATTGGCACGTACCGGGTCGCCCGACCGTACGCCACTGACAACGAGATAAGTATCCACAACAGAAAGCCGACTTGCGCCCAATCATATAAAGCGACGCTTATCATCATGAAATAAAAAGAAGCGAGACTGACCAGTAACACACCGCTCAGCGTAGCCTCGGATTTTCTGAAGTGCAGATAGTCCCTGAAGGCCATGAATACGGGTGTGAGCAGCAACATGGCCATAATAAGAAAGCCAATGTACCCGGTTTCTACTGCGAATTTGATCCAAGCGCTATCACAGCTCCAGAACAGGAACTCCGGATCGCCTTGGAACGGCCCTCGAAGGCGAAGGGAGTTGAAAGACCCGGGGCCATAACCCAGTATCTCTCGATTAGTCTCGGTCGTGAGTGCGTTGCGCGCTACATTCATCAGCGCAAAGCGATACTCAAATGAGGTACCAACAGTTGTATTGGAGTTGAATGTTGCCTGATAGATTTTTACCAGGTAGTCGCGCGTGTTAGATCTTGCCATTAAGACAAGTAAACCCATAAATGCAATTGCCGGCAGGTACCAGCGGAGCCTGCCGCGGCACAGCAAAAATACGCACGGAAGGGACAATCCCAAAGCCAGCCAGGGTCCCCGGCTACCTGTCAAGAGGATGTTAAAAAACATGAGCCCGACGCTGCACCACAGGATGGCACGACGAATCGCGCTCTTTGATACGCTGATCAGATAGAGAGCAAGGGGTATCCCAATGGCCAGGGCTGCACCATAATGAATGGGATGCGGGAACGTCGTTTCAATTCTGTATCCTCTTCCCACGCCATATGTCGGTCCACCGCTATCGCGAACCAGCCCTTCGACTTTTGGAAACCAGTCGTTAACGTTAAGGCCGAATTTCGCCTCGCCGACTCCCAAGACACCGCACACCGTCAGAGCCGCGACAATCCCGAAAAGTATCCGGTGGACGGTTTCTTTGCTGGAGATGGTCCGCACAAGGATGATGTACATTAAATAGTACTCAACGGCCTCTGCGACAACCGTCTTGACGCTTGTCCCTGGCACAACGGAGTTTACGGTCGAGAGAGCCAACCATCCAAGGCTGAGCAACATGAGGGCTTTGAGGGGCACCCGACCTGCAGGAGAGACGCGGCCTTTGCCCATTCGGGTAAGAATATACAATCCAATCAGCGTGATGAGTGCCAACCTTTGTGTGTTGAGATCAAAGAGCCCCGGGAGGGTGATCTTTGATTGCCATGGAACAAGAACAACGACAAACGCAAAAAACGGCAAAGCACGTTCAAGTCCTCGCGTCAGCGCTATCCCCACGAGAACACATACGACGATTAGATCAATGCCGAGTACAAGGCCCATGTCTTCTGCTCACAAAACTGATCGTAGAAGCAACTTGTGACGCTGCTTCTACGGCATTCGGAAGAGACGCGATTTGAGCTCAGTTGCCCAGAAGTGGCTGTACTTAATCGCCTGAAGCCTACCCATCTCTTCTTTACGCAGAAAGGAAACAAACTCTGGAGAAACCATCCTCTTTTCTTGCCGCAAGCTGGCCAAGGCAAAGCTGGCGAACCTTACGAGTGCCCCTATGAATAAGGGACGATAAAAAACGCGTCGGACGAGCCTGGTGACCTCAAAAACCGGGTGGCACCCCAGGGCATGGTCCATAAGCCCCGCTCGGTACCAGGACCGGAGCGTGCCATTTGCACTTCCCGTGATACGATGATGACGCACTACAAGATCAGGGAACGACTTCACCCGCCACCCGCGCATCCGGGCAACCACTTCGGCATACCAGTCTTCTCCTCCGTAAGGTATCGGCAGGAACGGACCAACGTCCCGATAGCACTCCTGCCTGAACATCTGGACGGCACCAGCGACCGATATAATGCGGTTGCCCTTTATAGGCATGAATCTGCCGTTGACTTCCTCATAGATGAAGCCTCCAGCAAGTCCAAGCAGGGGATCCTCCTCAAATTTGCGGAATAACTCGAAGAAATAGTTCGGCCCGAACGATATGTCCGCATCCAGGTGCCCGACAAAGGGGTAATCTTCGTTCTCGATCATCTTCATCGCGGCATTCAGAGCAAACACCTTTGAGGCAAAGTCACGCGGCGAATGCTTCTCCCGACGAAGTAGATGAATAAAAGCGAACTCCCTCGCGTACCGCCGAACGATCTCATCGGTCCGGTCGGTTGAACCGTCACTCACGATGATCCATTTGGCAGGCAGAACTGTCTGGGATGTAACCGAGCTAAGGGTCTTGCCAATATACGCTTCTTCGTTATGAGCGGCGGTAATTAAAGCGTAAGAGGTCATGGTTCTAAACCAAGATCTTCACTCTGTGCAATAAGAAATAGAGTGGATTGGCAATTCCGTCGCTTCCGGCAATGCTAAGCGACGACTGGGGTGGCTTCCTGCTGGGCCCGAAGCCATTGTTCTAACACGACAAGGCTGAACAAGACTTTGTAATTGTCCTGCCGGCCAGAAACATGCTCATCGTAGAGCTTTCGAACGTTGGCTGGACGAAGATATTGAAAAATCAACGATTCTGTATCCAAGAACGTTGCGGCCAATTTACTGCCTACTACCTCACGAAACCATCCATCCACAACATTGGCGGCAAATCCGCGTTTAGGTCTCTTGAGAATTGTTTCAGGTAGGTAGCTACGGCATACCTTGCGATGCAACCACTTCCTGCTGCCCCAGCGGACTTTGAAGTTTGCCGGCAAGCCCTCAACGTACTCCACAATCTCCTTGTCCAGAAATGGGACGCGGAGCTCAAGACTGTGGGCCATGGAGAGTTTGTCAGCGTACATCAGGAGTTCGTCAGGCAGCGTGGACCGGACTTCCAAGAACTGGAGTCCGCCTAACTCATCCGTTGAAGACATGAGACCAGTAAGGTCGGCCCAGCAATCCAAAATGCGGTCCCCTGAATCGTGATCTAAAATTCCGTCATGGAATAATGCGTCAATTTGCTCTCCTGGCAGAACGGACAGAACATGCTGATATCGACGCAGACGATCCCGAATGGCCAGCGCATAAACCCCCCGCTTAAGTGTTTCGTTTCTTGGCAATGTGTTTACAATTTTGGAAAGCGAAGAGCGCATCCAGTCGGGCAGTCGTGACCAAAGTGATCCGTAACGGACGCCAAGATGACGACGATAACCTCCGAACAATTCATCCGGCCCCTGTCCAATCAATGCTACTTTCACGTCCCGGCTGGCTCGAGCACAGACAAAATACATCGGGACAATCGACGAAGCAGCAATGGGTTCCTCTAAAGATTGCACGATCTTGGGCAGCGCATTCTCGAAGACAGGCCTTGAAATTTCGACGCTGGTATGCTTCGATCCGAGCACTCGAGAGGTTTCTTCAGCATCTGCCAATTCGTCGTCAGCAAATACCGACCCGTATCCCACGGTGTAAGTCGGCCAAGACCTCCCGTTAAGGTTCATCAGCGCAAGCAGCAGGGCAGAATCTACTCCGCCGCTTAAAAGCAGCCCGACCGGTACGTCGCTAATGAGCTGTCGCCGTATGGCCTGTTTGTAGAGAGACTGCAACTCTTCAAGGGCTTCTTCTGGCGATTCCGCAGGGGAGATGGGTTCAGGGCTGAATCGGTACCAGCGGGTCAACTGATACGATCCGTTTTGAACCGTCAACTTCGTTCCCGGAGCCAGTTTGTTAACGCCCTTGAGAATCGTATAAGGCGAAGGTGTGTAGCGATAACGCAGAAAAAGGTTCAGCGACGTGGCGTCAACCTCATGCGGGTCTTCCGAGACAGCTTGAATAGCGCGAATTTCCGAACCAAAATACAGACGCTCCCTCTCGATTTTGTAGTACACCAGCTTGATTCCAAACGGATCGCGGGCAAGGACCAACCGCCTTTCAAGTGCATCCCAAATGGCCAGGCCGAACATGCCGTTAAGACGGTTCAATACGTCGTCGCCCCATTGCTTGTATCCATGGACGATCACCTCTGTATCCGATTTAGTGCGGAAAACATGCCCATAGTTCTCAAGTTCGCGACGCAGCTCGAGGAAGTTATAGATTTCCCCGTTGAAGATCACCCATACAGATTTTTCCTGATCCGCCATCGGCTGGTGCCCGCCAGAAAGATCGATGATCGAAAGGCGGCGAAAACCCAGGCCCAGCGGGCCGTCGATGTAAAAGCCCTCTTCATCAGGCCCCCGATGTCGCAACGCGTCTGCCATCTGTTCGATGTCACGCCGGAGTACCGGGGCTTGATTCCCGAAGTCGTATTGTCCGCAAATGCCGCACATAGGGATCGGTATCAAAACAATCTTGATGTCAGCTTGCAACCGGATTCACGACACAGGCAACCCGGCGGCAGGCATTGTTCCGGCCTCTCAGGTTGCTTGATCATCATCCGATGGGCGTTCAGTTCAGCATGCGGCTGAGCTGCTGGCAGCAAGAGACGGCGTGGTGCGCCTTTCAGCATCTTGTACACGGACGACGCCAGCCCAACTGGGCGGCATGTTCTTGGCAATCTCGATATCGCTGAAGACACCGCTTTCACGCGCGCCGTGCTTTTTCACCCATTGAGCCATCAAGGCAATGCCCTCTTCCAGTGGTGTCTTCTCATGTTTCCCGAAAATCCTCTCAGCCTTTGTGTGGTCCGAAAATGCAACCTTCACTTCGTTCCGGGGATCGAGATGGATGACTCTGCATTCCACGCCCATCACCCGGGCAACGACACTTGCCAATTCGTTTACGGTGTAAGGAACGTCTGCGCCGATATTGATTATCTGGTTCTTCGCCGCGGGGCGGTCGGCCGCCGCAGCAAGGATAGGGGCCACATCCTTGATGTATGTAAAAGCCCTCTGCTGTGTACCGTCGCCGAAAATGGTCATCGGCTCGCCGCGCAGAATCTGGTTCATAAAGATTCCCACGACGTTTCGGTAGCGATCGCCAATGTTCTGCCTCTCGCCGTACACGTTATGGGGCCGGAAGATGGTATATTCCAGCCCGAACATTTCATGGCTGATTTTCAGTTCACGCTCCACAGCAAGCTTAGCGATGCCATAGGAGTCTTCGGGCAGGGGTATCATGTCTTCCCTCATTGGAGTCTGACCGGCTCCGTAGACCGCGATAGAGGAAGTAAATACGAAGCGTTTTACGCCATGATTTACCGATGCATTGATCAGGTTGACTGAGCCGATCAGGTTGTTCATGTAATTAAAGCGCTTGATGAAGTGGCTCAATCCCTCTGCTGCGTACGCCGCCAGGTGAAAGACGTAATCGAAACGGTGAAGTTCAAACAGCCGGTCGACCAGTTCGTGGTCCACCACAGAGCCCTGAATGAAAGTGGCGCCAACAGGAACGTTATCAATGAAGCCGCCGCTCAGGTCGTCAAGAACAATTACTTCATGCCCTCTCTGCAACAACTCTTCCGCGACGTGGGAACCCATGAATCCAGCTCCGCCGGTTACTAAAGTTACTGGCATGTCGATCAACCTCCTTCTGTGAGAAACGCATGCTTTTGCCATAGAGCGAGAGACACAAGCTATTGGGACTAATGAGCCATCCCCGGAAGTTTCTCAGGTTCTTCACCCCGTTCTATGAAACGGATTGGGTCGAGTTGCCTGTTCCACCGGGCTGTGAGCCTGTACATCTCCAGACGACCTTTCAAACCCTCCGTCGGTTGCAAGGCATAGAGAACGCCGTAACCCATCTGCCGCAAACGCAACCGCGTCAAATAGATGTAACGGCATAGCCGCGCTCCCCGCCTCCCAAAGTGCTTATAGAAATAACGGTAGCGATTGCGGCAGCGTTCCAGCTCGAAGCGTACCGGGAAACGATTCACTGACTGTCCGCCAAGGTGTGTAATTGTGACATCCGGGGTGAATAGTATCCGGTAACCTGCGTCCCACACGCGTTTGCACAGGTCCACTTCCTCGTAATGATAGAAGAACTGCTCGTCGAAGCCGCCGAGTGTTTTGAGCACATCAGCCCGAAAAAGAATGCAGCATCCAGATTGCCAGTCGATTTCCCGTTCTGTGTTTCCACTCCACCCTGTGTAAGTGTCAGAAAGAAAAATATCCGAGAAATATGCCAACCCTCGCAAGTAAAGTGCAGCCAGAAGGTCGTGCCAGACTGTAGGAAATGGACGTGCGGATATCTGATAAGTTCCATCCGGATTCAACACCCTGCAGCCAAATGCTCCAGCTTCCAAATGTTGATCCGCGAACTTCATCCACCTGTCCAGAGCACCTTCGTGGACAATGGTATCGGGGTTCAGAATCAGAATATACTCGCCCTGGCTTGCCCGGATTCCCACATTGTTACCCTTCGCAAATCCCAAGTTGGTACCATTTTCAATCACGCGGACCTGGGGATAGTTGGCGCGAATGAACTCCACGGAGCCGTCATCTGAGCCGTTCACGGAGACGATGACCTCGAGCTCGGTCGTTTGCGTGCCTGCAAAAATGGAGTGCAAACAGTCGCCGATCACATTGCGATCGTTCCAGCAGATGATAACAATTGAAAGCTTCATGTCGATTGAGGGCCTCCGCTTAAGTTGTATGACTTCAGATCGGTTGGATGGGCGGAGGAGTCGCCGACCGCGATGCTCTGAAAGACCTGCCGGGAAGGATGCGTGATCTAGGCTGATCTCACCAATTCTTCACCACTCCGGTGCTGAGGCGTGGCAAGAGCCGCATCGTAGGCTGCCAGAAGGTTCTTGACGGAATACTTCCAGGCAAGTTCCTTTTCGATTCTGTCTCGCCCAATTCTTCCCATTCTTTCCCTCTCATCCGGTCGTTCAAGCAACCAGAGGATCTTATGGGCGAAATCAGCCACTGGATTTGTCTTATCAGCGTAAAGAGAGGACGTCTGGGCGCTGAATTTCCCCTCTTTGGATTCGAACTGGACAATGGGTTTGGCGAGTGCCATGTATTCCATGATCTTAATCATCGTTGAAATGTCGTTTAGCTCGCAGGGTCTGTCAGGGTTAACGCATATGTCTGCCGTCGAAAGGACTTCCAGCATTTCTCGATCTGGAAGCCTTCCAGTAAAATTGATCACGTCCTCAAGGCCTTTCTCCCGGACCAACTGCCGAAGGTTCGGTAATTCGGGCCCTCCACCGACGCAGATGAAATGGATATCCTGTCTCCCAAGATTCTTGATGTATTCCGCGACACCCACCAGGATATCCAACCCATCTTGAGAACCCATGTGCCCTACATAACCGATCAGATATCTCTTGCCATGTTTAAGGGCTGGATTCGGCGAAACAGGTTTGAAGGTCTCCAGGTTGGGCCCGTTCCGAACAATGAATACATCATCCGGAGCCATGCGTCCTCTATTTATCGCGATATCTTTGTAGCTTCCGTTTGTGACCATAGCTACATCGCTGAAGCGATAACTTAGCTTTTCGAGCCAAATCATGATCCTGTAAAGAAAGGTCTTTTTCCCGAATTTGGACAAGTACAGTTCGGGATTGGCATCGTGATGGTCGAAAACATACTTGACACCCAGAAGCTTAAATGGGAGCGCAACCAAGAAAATATTGTCGGGAGGGTTGCAACCCTGAATGACGTGGAACCCATGCCGAACATAAATCCAGGAAGTGTACAAGAATTCCCAAAACAAGGCGCAGGCATATTCCACAAGATATCCTGCGGTAGTCCGCACTTCCTTCGGCATAGGATGTCTGTAAATGCAAATCCCTTCGATGACTTCGTGCCAGGGGTCGTTTGAGTTTCGTGGACACAGCACAGTCACTTGATAGCCGTTTTTAGCAAGTGAGACGGCCTCGTTAAATACACGCGGATCGGAAGGGACCGACTGGTTTTCCACAATTATGAGTACCTTCGGATTCGTCATGGGCGGATGAATGCCAGGCATTGTCTCAACCAGTGATCATTGGAACTTCGAACTCTTGATGTATCATTCTGCGGCACATGAGATTCAGAGGACTGACCCGGTTTTCGAATGTGCTCTACCAGCAAATGCCGTCGTACTTACCGTTGCGGCTTTCAAGACTCGAAATACGAACGAAATCGACAATGCACTGGCCGTTACGCAGACGTTCTGGGACAGTCTTGAATTCGGGATCGTTGTTGCCAATCACAACGGTTTCAGCATGATCCAGGACTGCATCAATATCATCGACCATCAGCCTTGAAATGTGTGGAATGCGACTCAAGATAAAATCGCGATTGGCGCCTACCAATTTTGCCAGTTGAACGTTCTTATCGTAGATTTGCAGGTCGTATCCTTTACCAAGCAGCCGCTCGATGATCTCGATCATTGGGCTTTCACGAAGATCATCCGTCCCTGATTTAAAACTGAAGCCCAGGACCCCGATGCGCCTATGGCCTCTTTTCATGATGAGTTGGAGACCTCGCATGATTTGCAGTTCGTTGCTTCGAATGATCGAGTTCAGAATAGGCAACTCCAAGTCGTTGGATCTGGCCACGTAATTCAGCGCTCGCAGGTCTTTGGGTAAGCAGGATCCTCCAAAAGCAAACCCGGGCCTGAGGTAGGCGGGGGAGATATTGAGCTTCTTGTCCAGACAGAAAATCTCCATCGCCTTGTGTGCATCCACCGAAAGAGATTTGCACAGGTTCCCGATTTCATTTGCGTAGGCGATCTTTAGTGCATGCCAACTGTTATCGATGTACTTCACCATCTCGGCGGTTTCCAGATCAGTTCTGACCAACGGAGCATCCAGGTTTGCGTAGAGTGCAACTGCGGCGTCGCCGCTGGCCTCGTCGATTTCACCGATAACTGTCTTGGCAGGGAATTTGAAATCTGCAACGGCCGAGCCTTCACGAAGGAACTCCGGGTTATTGCAAACGCCAAACCCAATTCCAGCCGCCTTTCTGGAGCTTTCCTCCAGTGACGGGATGACAACGCGACGCATGGTTCCGGGCAGGATGGTGCTCCGAATTACAACTGTATGGCGCTGCGACTTGGAACCCAGGGCCCGCCCAATCTCTTCGCAAACACGACGAATATAGGTCAAGTCAGAGTTGCCATTGAGCTGGCTTGGCGTGCCCACACAAACGAGCGATAATTCAGTTTCATGGACAGCCCGGACCGCATCTAGAGTGGCACGAAGCCGACCCGATTTCACCGCCCGGGCAATGATCTTCCCCAAATCCGCTTCAACGATAGGGGATCGGCCGGCATTGATTCCCTCAACCTTGACCGGGTCACGGTCTACGCCTATGACTGTGTGCCCGTCGTCCGCGAGGCAACCGGCAGAAACAGCGCCAACGTACCCCAAACCAAAGACGCTTACTTTCAAGTGCTCTCCTTTTGCGGAGCCAGGACTATGGCTGCTTGTGGGTAGCGGGTAGTACCCTGATGGCTCAAGTGGTCCGCCGCATATCGGCGGCAAGGACTGCGCACGATAGCGAATGAGGCCCTTGCGGAGCGCTTCAATTCCCTATGCTGACTCGTGTCCGCGCGGTCAATGATTCGAGGATCTTGTCAGCAACGTATTGCTGCTGCTCGAAGGACAGTTGTGGATACATGGGCAGGGACAGCACCTCACTCGCGACCTGCTCAGCGACGGGGAAATCGCCCTTCCTGTGCCCGAGCCACCCATAGGCTTTCTGGAGATGAAGGGGAATCGGATAATGGATTCCGGTTCCCACACCGCGGGCCTGCAACAGATCACGCACGAGGTCGCGTTCAGGAACGCGGACGACGTACAGATGATAGGCGGCTTTTGCCCATGAAGGCACGTTCGGGAGAGTAATCGCCTCAGGCGCCACATCCAGGAGGTTACTGTATCTTCTTGCAGCTTCGCGCCGCTTTTCGTTCCAGTCGGAAACGTGCCTGAGTTTGACCCGTAGAATCCCAGCCTGGATTGCATCCAGCCTGCCATTGTAGCCTTCCATTTCGTGGTAATACTTTTTAGCCTGGCCATGGTCCCGCAGCATCCGGACCTTCCTGGCTAAGTCAGGATTGTTCGTTGTAACGGCACCGGCCTCGCCGCAGGCGCCCAGGTTCTTACCGGGGTAAAAGCTGAAAGCGGCCGCCGTCCCCATAGACCCTGCCTTTTTCCATCGGTCCTCTTTTT
>Ga0209810_1001185_pt1 | contig 42517 bp, 38 predicted proteins | sample Coa_R1_7_FD_187159 | JGI IMG/M metagenome (GOLD analysis project Ga0209810, IMG submission 187159) | Surface soil microbial communities from Centralia Pennsylvania, which are recovering from an underground coalmine fire - Coalmine... | ecosystem: Environmental > Terrestrial > Soil > Unclassified... | reverse complement strand
TCAAGAAAATCTTGCTCCATTGCTTGCTCCCTTAACCTTCTAATCCTTCTGAATTACTTATTTTGCTTTCCTCGTCTTCGCCAGTCAGCCAGTCTTCAGGAAATCCCTGATAGGTCGCGCTCCACTTCCAGTTCTGTAGTCACGCCATTGCCTCTTGTACCCCGACTGCTCACTACTCATTACTTACTACATACCTCACATACTCTTCTATCGGAAAGATATCATATTTGATATATATTTGCAATAGGGCAAATGGCAAAATGGCAATAGAGCATAAAAAAACTCTTCCGCATGTCAACCAGAGCGCAGCGAAGGATCTCCGTCAGCCACCTGGTCGGTAGGCTGACGGAGATCCTTCGCTGCGCTCTGGTTGACACGAACGTGGATGATACGTCCGGGCCAGATTTTAAGAACCCGTTCGATTACTGAGCGACGGTACGCTTTTCGGAGCGCACGAGGTCGCGGACGACGTCTTTGATGTGAGAGGCGGAGAGGCCGTAGAGTTCGCGCAGGATGGAGGGCGCGCCATGTTCGATGGGCTTGTCGGGCAGGCCGATGAGCCGGATGGTGGTGTCGAGGAGGCGGCGGCTCTCTAAAAGTTCGAGGACGGCGCTGCCGAAGCCTGTTGCAATGACATGGTCTTCGACGGTGACGATGCGACCGGTGCCTTGCGCGAGACGAATAATGAGTTCTTCGTCGAGCGGCTTGGCCCAGCGAGCGTTGACGACGGCGGCTGAGATGCCCTCGGCGGCCAGTTCCCGGGCGGCTTCCTGAGCTGCGGCAACCGTTGAGCCATAGGCGAGGATGGCGACATCCTGCCGCTCAGCATCCTCAAGCGTGGCCGGGGAGAGCAGTTCGGCTTTGCCGATCTCCAGCTTGCGCAGTTCGCTGTCCAGGGGGACGCCAAGACTCTTGCCGCGCGGGTAGCGCAGGGCGACGGGGCCATCCATGTAGATGGCGGTGTAGAGCATGTGGCGCAGCTCGTTCTCATCCTTCGGGGCCATGAGCTTCATGTTGGGCATGGAGCGCAGGTAGCCGATATCGAAGACGCCGTGCTGCGTCGGGCCGTCTTCGCCGACGATGCCGGCGCGATCAAGCGCGAAGACGACGTGCAGGTCTTGCATGCAGATATCGTGCAGCACCTGGTCGTAGGCGCGCTGCAGGAAGGTCGAGTAGATGGCGGCAACGGGTTTGAGGCCACCGACAGCCAGCCCACCGGCGAAGGTGACAGCGTGCTGCTCGGCAATGCCCACGTCAAAGTAGCGGTCGGGGAAGCGTTTGTGCAGCTTCTTAAGACCGGTTCCCTCGGCCATCGCCGCCGTGATGCCAACAATGGAGTTGTCCTGCGCGGCCAGTTCAACCAGCGTATCGGCGAAGACATCGGTATAGTTCGGGGGGTCGCCCGCGTTCTTCTTGATGGTGCCGGTCTTGAAATCGAAAGCGCCGGGACCGTGCCACTTGGTCGCATCTTCCTCGGAGAACTCCCAGCCCTTGCCCTTCTTCGTGACCATCTGTACAATGACCGGGCCTTCGATCTTTTTGATATTTTCAAAGACATCGAGCATCTGGGCAAGGTCGTGGCCGTCGAAGGGGCCGAAGAATTTGAAGCCGAGTTCCTCGAAAATGGCGCCGCTCTTGCTGTGCATGACAAATTGTTTGAAGCTGGTCTCGGCTCGCCCTGCCGCCTCGCGCGCCTTGCCGCCCACGACAGGCAACTTCTCAATTGAGCCTTTCGCCATCTCGCGCAGGCGCTGGTAACTGGGCGATGTCTGCATCTGGCGCACCTTGCCAAGATAGTGATGCAGCGCGCCGACGTTATCCGAGATCGATTTATCGTTATCGTTGAGAACAATGATGAGATTTTTCTTGAGACTGCCCGCGTTGTTGATAGCTTCGAGCGCCATGCCGCCGGTCAGCGCGCCATCACCAATGATGGCCACGACTTTGAAATCTTCGCCCCGCAGGTCGCGAGCTACCGCAAGGCCAAGCGCAGCAGAGATCGAGGTGCTGGCATGGCTGGCGCCGAAGACATCATAGGGGCTTTCTTCCCGCCTGAGATAGCCGGAGAGGCCACCAAACTGGCGAATGGTCTGGAAGCGGTCGCGGCGCCCGGTGAGCAATTTGTGGACATACGCCTGATGGCCGATATCCCAGACCAGCAGGTCTTCGGGCGTATTGAACACATAGTGCAGGGCCATCGTCAATTCGACCACGCCCAGATTCGGGGCCAGATGCCCTCCCTTCACCGAAACTTTTTCGATGATTTCACGCCTGATCTCCTCCGCCAGTTGCTGCATCTGGGGGATCGAAAGCGTGCGTAATTGCGCTGGATCATTAATAGTATCGAGAATCCTCGCCAATGGTTTCCTCCAATATAGGGGCCTGACGGTTGAAAACCGCGTACCCGATTGCGTCTCCTTCGTTTGTGACCGGTGGACGCTTTTGCTCTTCTGTCTATGATACTGCAAAGAAGACGCTTGAAGATAGCGTTCAGGGTGCCACTCTGTAATACGTGAAAACGCATCTCTTGTATTATAGAGATATTTTCCCGTTCGCGCTATACTCCGCGCAAAAAAATTCATGCACATGGGGTCTTGACAGATCATAAACGGTCGCAAGAAGCCGATTGAAGGGGGGTTCAGAGTATCTTGACAGGAAAGAACTTTCTTCTTATTATCATGCGCAGGAGATTTCATTTCGCAGGCGTTGGTTGGCCGGTGCCTGCGGTAGGTTTGTACCAGGAAAGCGGGTGAACAGGTTTTCACCAGTAAGGAAAGGAGGGGCGGTGTCTCCTCGTCTCAAGAGGGCGAGGCAGGAAAGGGAACTGGCAGGGTCTCACCGGGCCGCTGTAACACTGCACCGGGACACCGCAGTGGAAATGACGAAAAAAGATAGCGAAAAAGAAACGGACCGACCGCATTACTATTCCCAGTTCTGGCTGGATGTGGCAGCCGGGCGCAAAATCATCGGCTCTGGAAGAGCAGGTGAAGAGGAAGGCGCTGAGCCAGAGCCGCAGGAGGCCGCTCCCCGCAAGAGCGCACGCAGTTCTTCCGCGACCATCGCGCGTGAAGAGCCAGCATATCGCGAGGTAACGCCGCCTGCGGAAGAGGAAGAAGCATACGAGGAAGAGGAATACGAGGAGCCGGAAGCGGAAGAAGACTTCCTGGGCGGTGAGGAGGAGTTCGATACCGAGCAGGAACTGCCCAACATCCTTGTAGAGGAGGCTGAAGTCCCCGATATGAAGCTGCTGGACGAAGATGAGGAAGAGGACTTCTACGACGAAGAAGAGGAGGAGGAGGAAGATGTGGACTGGGGACGCGGGCGCAAGAAACCCAAGCCCGGTCGCCAGACCAAGCAACCTCCCAAGCGCAGCAAACGAGACCGCCGCTATTAAGACACTGCCTCTCTGAAAGAGAACGCAGGTTGGTCTGGCGCGGTGCCATGCCACCGGCCACCCCCAGAAGCGTTCACGGAAGCCGGGGCGAGCGCCAGACAGGCCACCCGCCAGGGGTGGCCCCAGAAGCGTTCACTTCTGGCCTCCCCAGGCCACCCGCCAGGGGTGGCCCTACTCTAGACGAGAGCGTGGGGGCATGTCGTCTAGAGTAGGGCCACCCCTGGCGGGTGGCCTGCGCTGTCGACCTGTGACGGGGGCCAGCAGACGGCATGCCGTCTGCTGGCCTCCCTATGCTGGCCTGCCGGATTCCTCTTACGCTCAAATGGCGGCGACTACTGAGGCTTGCCGTCTCAATGTCCAGACCGAGGCCAGCAGCAGGATTACCGTACAGGCCAGAATGACGAGGGCGTCGAGCAGAGCGTTGCTCACAACCGCCTTATTGACCAGGGCGCTGTAGATGCCATCGGCCATGTAGTAGGAAGGCAATATCTTGATCAATTGCACGGCCACATTACCCTGGGACACCTGGAGCAGCGGACCGACGAAGATGCCGGGGATGATATAGATGATACTCACCATACCGGCTACCCCCCCAACAGCACTTGATGACTGGAAAATGCTGCCCAGGAGCAGGCCCAGCGACAGGCTGAAACACGCGCCGCACAGCACAAAGAACAGCACCAGCGGCACCTGCCCCACGAAGCCGCCCTCGATGACCATGACCACCAGCGAGAGCAGCAGTTGATAGCCCAGGCCAACAAGCAATTTGCCCAGCACTACATCACCGAAGGAGGCTGGCGAGACCATGAGCATGCGCAGCGTCTTTTTCTCCTTTTCCTCCACCAGCAGGCTGCCTACAAGCGAAGTGCTGACCATGAAAGAGACCAGTAGAGCGGTGGTAATATAAAGCGTACCGAGATCCTGGCCTATAGTAGTCGGCGCCGGTGGATTGATCGTAGCCATGTTGATGCTGGCCGGTGGTGAGGGATTGGCCACCACACGGCTATAATTCATAATCGCGCTTTGCAGCAACTGGCGCTGCTGAATGTTGACATCATCTCCATTGATGTAGAGGCTCATCTGCGGATGGCCTCCCTGGCGCAAAGCGGCATCAAAGTTCGCAGGAATAACCAGCCCCACAGCGTAGGGAGAGCTTTTGTGCGAGCCGTCGGGGCCAAAGGCGCTGGCAACATCGGCGGGCGAACTGGCCGAAACGATCTGCGGGTCTGAAAATGCCCCGCTCACAACCTGTACTACCGCCGAATTGCCTGGATTATAGACCAGAATCTCTGTCTTATGGCTCCCAAAGATGTCCGTCACAACTACGAAGAGGACCGAGAGTATAATGGGCATAATAAGCAGCGTCAATGTTGACTTGTTCAGCAGAACATCCAGCGCGTCTTTGCGCGCAATCGCCAGAATAGTGCGGATATGCATGATATCTTCTCCTTCTCTGTTAAGCGGGACGAATGCCGGCAACTTCAATAAACACATCCTCAAGCGTGGCCTCGCGCGAGTGGACGGCGCGCACCTTTTCCTGCGCCATCCACTGTGCCAGCCTGCTCTGATCCTGTGGATCATCCATGTTCAGCGTGACCTCCTGTAAAGCCCCCTGCTGAGCGGTATCGCTATCCAGCGTCACCACCAGCGCACGCTGTCCGTGTGAGAGCTTCAGATTGCGCGGCGTATCGTTGGCGACTAAGCGCCCGTTGACGATGAAGCCGACGCGCTGGCAAAGCTGATCGGCCTCTTCCATCAGGTGCGTCGTCAGCAGGATGGTCATGCCCTGCTGGCGCAGGTGGTCAATGGTCTGGCGCACCTCGCGAGCCGAGATGGGGTCAAGCCCCCGGCTCGGTTCGTCGAGGAAGAGAACGGGCGGCTTATGCAGCAGCGCGCGCGCAATCATGACACGCTGCTTCATGCCGTTGGAAAACGTGCGTACCGGCTCCTTCGCGCGGTCGCGTAAATGCACCAGTTCCAGTACCTCGTCCACACGGCTTTTCGGCAGCCCGTAGAGCCAGCAGGAAAAGGCGAGGTTGTAACGAGCGGAAAGTCGCTCGTAGAGGTTCTGGTCTTCAAAGACCACGCCAATACGCTGCTTCAGCGTTGCCCGCTCTTTCACCACATCACAGCCCGCCACACGCGCATGACCCCCAGTAGGATCAATCTGGCCCGTCAGCATGCGAATGGTCGTTGTCTTGCCCGCGCCGTTGGGGCCAAGCAAGCCAAAGATTTCGCCTCGCGAGACACTAAAGCTCATATCAATTACCGCCTTTTTGTTGCCAAAGGTGCGGCTCAGGTTGACCGCCTCAATCATCAGATTGTTTGTCTCCATCGTTTCCACTCTCCTGAGTATCCGTTTCTTTTCGCGTATTCCATAGTTTATGGCTACAGGAAATTCCTGCTCTGTCATCGATGACCGCGTCTCTTTGCGCTTCCAACACAACTGTACCATGAGCAAAAACATGTTTCTACAAAATCCGGTCGAGTGGAGCAGAAGAGCGGATAACAGGCGCATTTTCAGGGGTGAATCGGCAGGACACCGGATGAATGGAGCAAAATCCGGCATGAATGGAGTCACAAATGGCAACGGGTATGCTACAATATGCCCGGAAAACCTGGTGATTTCATGCTGACAGGAGCAGGGGAACGTTGTGAAGCTACAGGTACGGCGGCTGGAAAAAATGATTGAGAACCGCACGGCGCTTGCGGTCGAGCAGCTTGACCTTGATGCCGGGATGATTGTTGCCGTCGTTGGCCCGGTCGGCAGCGGCAAATCGCTGCTGCTGCGCCTGCTGTCCGGGAAATTGCCGCTCAGCGGAGGCTGCATTACCATTGATGGGCAGGATATCAACAAAGTCCCGGCCATGCTGCGCCATATCGGCATTCTTTTCGAGGAAGACCTGCACTATGAACGTTTCACGGCGCGCGGCAACCTGGACTTTTTCGCGCAGCTTCATCGCCTTCCCGCCGCGCGCGTGGGCGAAGTGTTAGACCAGGTTGGCATGAGCGATCAGGCGCAGAAACGGATCAGCAAACTCTCGCCCGCCGCGCAACGCCGCCTGGCCTTCGCGAGAACGCTGCTGCCGCGCCCACCGATCTTGCTGCTCGATCAGCCCACCCTGCGCACCGATCTCGATACGCAGGCGCTCTTTGCCCGCCTGATTGCGCAGGCCGCCGCCGAGGGTACAGCCGTTCTGCTCACCGACGAAGACCTGGCATGGGCAGGCAGATTCTGCACACACGTCGTGGAGCTGGAAGATGGGCGCGTCCTCAGCAACTATATGCAGGGGGCAGGCCAGAACCAGCAACCGGCGCCAACAACGCCGGAACGCCTCATCCCCTACAAAATTCCCGCGCGCAAAGACGACCGCATCGTCCTCTATGACCCCGGTGACCTGCTCTACGCCACCAGTCGTGACGGCAAAACCATCCTGCGCACTGCTAAAGAAGAGGCTACCACTAACCTCACCCTGCAAGAACTCGAAACCCGTCTGAGCGGACGCGGCTTCTTCAAGGCCCATCGCGCCTATCTCGTCAATCTCCAGCACATCAAAGCCATTATCCAGTTCACGCGCAACAGCTACACGCTGCAACTCGATGACAGCCAGGAAACCATGATTCCCCTCAGCAAGCAATCCGAGAAAGAGCTACAGGCCCTGCTGGATTATTAATCTTTCATGCAGAACGGGTTGCAAAAAGGCTGGACAAATGAACTCTTCTCGTTTATACTTAGAAGCAAGCAGGCTGCATTGCCTGTCCTCGCCGATTGTCGGCCCCGACTGATTGCTCGCCCCGGAGCAAATACGCCCCATGAAAGGAGAATCCTCAATGTCCCTCCCACCCTCTGTGCAGGTCGCGCTTCTCCTGCTGCCCTTTGTGTTGCCGCTACTGATCTCGCTCTCGGCTGTCCTCTACCAGCATCTGCTGCAACGGCTGCCGCAGAAGCAGCGTGCCGAGATCGATCAGGTGGTACATGTCGTTGTTGCCGCCGTAGAGCAGGCTTCCGATACGCTGGAAGGCCCGGTCAAGAAGCAGGCGGCGATGGAGATGGCTGGCACACTGCTGGCCTACCTGCACATCTCCGTTCCCCGCGAAATCCTCTCCTGCCTGATCGAAGCGGCAGTCTACTCGCTGCATCAGACAGCTTCAAAATGAGCGGGTATAGCAGGCCATCTGTGTGGGGGCTTCTTCGACGCCGACGGTGATAGTGCGCAGATTCGAGGTATCGTAAGCAGCCAGTAGCCTGCGCAGTTCATCGCAGATGTATTCGGCCAGCCGCTCGGCAGTCGAGTTATCGATGGGTAGCTCGATGACATCGCTGCGGGGGAAGATGTAGCGTTTCGTACCGAAGCGAATCTCCCACTCGCTGAAGGATTCGGCCAGTTGCAGGTGCGGGTTGCGCATCGGCAGCAGGAAGCGGTGGTTCAACTGCTGGCAAACCTCTCTCGCCAGCCGCTTAATGATGGTAAAATCGAAAACCAGTTTATCTTCATTCAGCGTCCCCTCAATTTCCACCATGACGCCGTAATTATGCCCGTGCAGCCGCTCGCACTTGCCGCCAAAGGTGATGAAGTGCGCCGCGCTAAACTTGAGGTTACCGCCCTCAACCCTGACCTTGCGTAGATACTGCTCACCGGCCATGACACACATCTCCCTTCTTCCTCAATGGTATGCTGTCGTTGTGTGTCCAGCATATCATTGAGGGGAGAGAAATGACAAGAGTGAGCAATTTTGTGAACTTGCTAACTCTTCTGTAACACACTGTGTGATATGATATGCTATACTGTAGCAGTTCTGACAGGACGTTCCTGTATGTTTAACGAAGAAGGAGACAGACTATGACAGTTGCAGAGACATTTGAGGCGATGCCAACCGTCTTTAACCCGGCGGCGGCAAAGGGATTGAACAAGACTTTCCAGTGGAATATCACCGGGGAGCAGGCAGGCAAGTGGGCGGTAAAAGTCGAAAACGAGACCTGCACCATCATCCCCGGCGGCGTCGAGAAGCCCGATATCACCTTCACCGTCAGTGACACTGACTGGATCAACATTACCGAGGGCAAGCTGGATGCCATGAACGCCTTCATGACCGGCAAGCTGAAACTCGCGGGTGATATGATGCTCGCTATGCGTGTCCAGAACCTCTTCCCCGTCAAACGCTAACCCACCAGCCAACAATTCTCTTCATAAGGACATTTCACAGAGAATACCCTTTCCACGGGGCATTCTCTGTTGCCTATTTGACAGCTATCGTGTCCCATCCCGGCAACGCTACCTGCGTTCCTGGCTTGAGAGTGAACAGCAGAATTTGATTGCCCTGTGCCAGATCATACGAATAGACTTTGCGCGAGCCGTCGGCGTAGTAGGCTTCGACGAGCAGGGCGTGGCTGTAGGGGGCAAGGGCGATGCTGCTATCGCACATGGGCGAGACGCCGGGTGCAACGCTGCTATCGCAGAGCGCGACGGCGTTGGGGGCTACATTGTCAAGCATCAGGACATCGTCCTGTGGCGTGGCTCCCAGCCTGTAGAGGCGGAAGATGCCGTTGTCGTCACGCATAATCACCAGCGAGTTGTCCGGCGCGAAACCGACGGGGATGCCGGAACTGCGCAGCAGGCGCGGGTTGTTGCCGTCGCTGTCGACCGCATAGAGGCCCGGCCCGGCTGCGGAGTCGGTGTTGACGTAGTAGATGGTGTTGCCATCGATGCTGTGCCAGAAGGTGGTGCCGGGCGAACGCATGGTGATCTGCTGCGGCGTGCCGCCGGAGAGGTTGACGCGGTAGAGCGCGCCCGTCGCCAGATTCGCGCCGCCGACGAAGTACAGGTAAGGGGCGTAGTAAAATGCCAGCTCGCCGACCTGCACGCCGCTCAACAACTCCTGCGCCTGCCCGCTATTCACGTCCACCTGCTCGACGCCTCCATTGAGCAGGGAGATCAGCACGGTATGGGCGTTGAGCCAGATGGCATTGCCTGCATCGGCATTGTTCAATTCATAGAAAAAGCCGGTACCAGGCAGTGATTTGAGCGTCCAGTAGAGCATATGGCCGCTGCTGGAAAACTGGTAGAGCAGGTTCTGCCCGTCAGATGAGACGCCGTCGAAGCGGGTATCCGGCGGCAGATTGCGGGGAACCAGCAGGGCGCTGTGGCCGTTCAGATAGTTATAGTTGGCAATCGTCTTCTGCCCGGAAGCATCTGTGGTAACGACCACTGCCGAATTCCAGCCGGTTGAAGGTGTGGGCGTGGGATTCGTTGTCGGCGCGCCCGGCACGGCAATTTGATCCCAGCCCGGCAACTGCACCCCGATCTGCTGCTTCGCCAGCGCCACCAGCACGCGCGATTTCCCCTTCGCCAGATCATCATAGATGACCTGCGAGCTACCATCGGCATAATAAGCATGCAGGATCAAGCCGAAGCCGCCGGGAGAAAGCGCCGTGTTGCCAGTGCAGATGGGCGTGCCGCCGTTCTGCTCATTCGCGTCGCAGAGCGAAACAGCGCCGGGGGCGGCATCGGCCATGACCACCGTTTCAGCTTGCTGCGGAGTCGCGCCGAGTTTCACCACCTGGAACTTGCCGTTCACCTCTTGCAGCAGCATCAGAGCGTTGTCGGCGGCATAGCCAACAGGTACGGCATAACCGGAACGCAGCAGGCGCGGATTGCTGCCATCGCTCTGCGCCACATAGAGGCCCTGCGAACCATTGCTTTCATAGAAAACGGCGGTGCCATCCGGGCTGATCCAGAAAGTCGAACCGGGCAGAGCGGGGGGCGCCACCTGCACGACCGGGCCGCCCGACAGCGTGACGCGATAGAGCGCGCCCGGCGTCAGACTCGTACCGCCTTCAGCAATAAAGTACAGATAGGGGGCGCGGTAAATCAAAAGTTGAACGTCTCTGATATCGGGAAGCACAGCCTTTGCCACCCCTGTCTGCGTATCGACCTGCATTACGCCCTGATTCTTGCTGGCAACCAGGGCAGAGATATTATCAAGCCAGATGGCGTTGCCGCCGTCATTGCTGCTGAGGCTGTAGAAGCTGCTATCGCTCGTCGTCGGCGCCGTGTAGTAGTAGACATGCCCGTTCAGCGCGTACTGGTAGAGCAGGTGCAGCCCATCGTGCGAGATCATATCAAGCTGCGTATTGGCCGGGGGCTGAAATGGCACAAGCAGCGTACTCTGCCCGCTGGCCGGGGCATAGTTAGCAATGGTGATACGTCCGGGGCTGCCTCCGGCGCCGGGATAGGACAGGCCAATCACGGCAGAGTTCCAACCCACGCCTCCTGCAACCGTAGTGGGCGTTGGCTGCGACCTGTTGAGAGGCCCCAGACGAGGCGCGACAAACTGGCTGAGGATGACAATGACAGAAAGAATGATGACGGCAACCATCGCCAGGGAAAAGACATTCAGGAAGGCCGTGCGTCTTCTGCGAGAGGATGGTGCGACATTGCGGCCCTGGCCGCCCGTTCCTGCCGTTCTTCCCGGCCCCATGCCCTTGCCTGTCTGGTCTGCCCCTGGCTGTCGCTGCCCCTGCGGCAAGATGATATGCGGCTCCTCCAGGTGCAGTGTGGGAGCGGCAGAAATATCCTGATGATGATTCGTCGCGGCGGCTATCGCTCCCGATTCGCGAGCAATACGTTGCATAATAGAGGCAACGGTCGATGGGACAACACTCTCACTCTCCATCAGCAGACCGCGTAAGGCTGCCCGTTGCTGCTGACGCATATGGCGAGCCTGCGCCAGCGCGTCGGTGCAGGTCGGGCAGGCGGGAATGTGGGAGCGCAATTCGGCCAGCAACCGGGCATCGCGCTCATCGTCTGGCTCGACGCGCGCCTGGCCGCCGATCGTATCCAGTTCGTCGACAAAGCGCAGGCATTCAGGGCTGCGAGGACATGGTGGCAAATTGTGGGCAGCAGACTCGCTCATGCTCCTTCCTCCTGGCTAAGCTGGCGGTAGAGACGCTGAAAAGACTGGCGGGCGCGCGAGAGGCGACTGCGCACAGCTGAGAGTGAATCGTGTAGCGTTTCGGCAATTTCGTTATATGAGAAACCCTCGGCATCCAGCAGCAGGCAGAGGGCCGAAGCTGGAGGTAATTGCGCCAGCACCTGCTGCATCAGTTCGCGTTGCCATACCTGCTCTTCAAATTGCTCTTCGCTCACTAAAAACTCCTCAGCCTGTTCGTCAAACGCCTCGTCGTTTCCCTGCGGGGCCAGAAAAGGCACCAGAGAGACGTGCTTACGCCGTCTCCACTCACTGCGTACCTGATTCAGGGCAATACGATAGAGCCAGGGGGCAAAACGCAGCTCCTCGCCATTCATGCGCGGCAGAGACCGGTACGCGGCCAGAAACGTTTCCTGGCACAGGTCCTGCGTTAATTGTACGTCCTGTATCATACTATAAATCATGCGCCTGATCCGAGGCTCATAGGCAACCACCAGGGCCTCGAATGCTGGCACAGACCCCCGGCAAGCGTCCATGACCAGTTGGGACTCATTCTCTATTGCATTCATATGCCCCCATAGCTTTTTGTGAGTGCTGAATTCAGGTACTCTGACTATAATAATGTCTGAGCAAGCAATTTTGTCTCGTTTTCTCTCCAGTCACCCGGAAGCAGAGCAAGCCAGAAGAGCAGGCGCGCCTGCTCTTCTGGCTTGCTCTGCTTCCGGGTGACCATCCTACCATTGCCGGGGCGGCAGAGGAACGTCGATCAGGGTTGAGCCGGGGCGCGTCGTGGCGGTGTGGATGGTCTCGCTCAACTGCTGCGGCGTTTCGGCGCGCACGCCCCTTATGTTGAAGGCGCGGGCAAGGGCAACGTAATCGGGAGCCTGTAAATCGGTGGCGATGTAGCGACCGCCGAAGCGACGGGCCTGGTCGCGCTTGACTGCTGTATAGGTGGCATCGTTGAAGATGATCGCCACGACATCCAGTTGCTCCTGAGCGGCGGTCGCCAGTTCGCCCACGTTGAGCAGGAAGCCGCCATCGCCGCAGAGGGTCACGACGGGGCGTTCCGGTGCGCCCGCCTTCGCGCCTATTGCCATCGGCAGGCCGCAGCCAATCGAACACAGTTCTGAGGAATGGATATAGGTGCGCGGCTCATAGACGGGCAGGTATTCGGCGCTTGCATAGCCGAGCATGGTCATATCGGCGACCACCAGCCCGTCGCGCGGTAGCCCCTCGCGCAGGCCATCGAGCAGGGCCAGCGACTCGCCAAAGATGCGCCGCACATTCGCATGCAGCGTCTCCCGCAGCGCCGCCACTTCCGCCGCGCGCGAAGCCCACCTGTGCGGCCTCTCCTGTAAAGCCTCCAGCAAGGCATCCAGCGCGAGCCGCGCATCGGCCACCACACCCAGACTGGCGGGATACTGGCGGCCAATTTCCGCCGGGTCGATATCGATCTGCGCCAGCGTTTTCGGCAAAAATAAGCGACCGCCGCTGCTGCGTCCCGCCCCCAGTTTGCTGCCGATCACCAGCGCCATATCCGACGCGGCCAGCAGCGAGCGCATTTCATCGGGGAAGCTGTAGCTGCTTACCGTCAAGGCCAGGGGATGGTCGGCAGGCAGCACATCGTGGCTTTTATGGCCCAGAAGGACAGGCGCGCCCAGCAGTTCGGCCAGCCGCGCCAGTTGCTCGTTCGCCCCCGCCCGCGAAACGCCTGCCCCGGCAACAATCAAGGGGCGCTGCGCCTCACTCAGCATACGCGCCAGCGCGGCAATCTGCTCTCGCGCGGGGCGAGGTGGGACCACCGGGGCCGGTTCGGGAAGTTCGAGATCGGCCTCGACCATCAACAGATCGAGCGGAATTTGCAGGTACGCGCCGCGCGCGCGGGTACTGCTCATGGCGCGGAAGGCATCGCGCAGAGCATCGGGAATCTCCTCTACCTGCGAGACGGCCCGCGCCCAGCCCGCCAGCGATTCCATCATCCCGAACTGGTCCTTCACCTCGTGCAACTCGCCACGCGACCTGCCGAGCGAGGCACGGGGTAGACTGGTGCTGATCACAAGCAGTGGAACGGAATCGGCATAGGCGCTGGCTACCGGTGTCGCCACGTTGGTCACGCCCGGCCCGGTGATGGTACACACGACGCCGGGTTTGCCGCTGGCACGCGCATAGCCATCGGCCATAAAGCCCGCGCCCTGCTCGTGGCGCGCCAGGACGTGCCGTATCCCCGGTTCGTCATGCAACACGTCATAAACAGGCAACGTATGCACGCCGGGAATGCCAAAAATCGTATCAACACCATACGAGCGAAGCGTGGCGATCAGCGCCTGCGCGCCGGAAAGATGGGGCATGGTAGAACACTCCTGCTATTCTGTTTGTCTTACTTGCTGGTGAGCCTCAAGCTTGATCAATTCCATCAGATATTCGATCACCATATAGCCCTCCAGTTCCTGACGTTCCTCTTCGGTCAACGATCTATCACGCTCAGCATGGATCAGTTCATATGCGCGTTCAGCTACCTCAGTAGAGGGATGGAAAGCCACAATTTGTTCAGGGGTGGGATGATGCGCGAGAAAATGCGCAACCTCAGTAGCGGCCTGTGTTTTAAGAAGCATTGCCATCTCCTCCTTTTACAACAAAGGATATCACACCCAGAGGTATTGTAACAATTCTGTACTGTACGATACGCCAGGAGCATACCATAGAAGTGGCTATATTGCAAAAATACGAAATATTATCCAGCAGCACGCGCTTGACGGCATACGGTCAAGAGGGTAGACTTTACAAAGAACAAAAAGAGGCTACAAGATAGAGCAAGGAAAGCAAGAGAGTGGACGAACAAGAGGTTGACCGAATTTACAGGGATTGTACCCGTTTTCTTACCCATCATTACCGGAAAACGCCACAGCAGATCTTGAGCGAGCTGGCGGAGTTCACAGCGCCGGAATTGAGCGCCGACCGCTAGGGGCAGGGAGAGGTGATCTCAGGCTTTGAGCAACAGATCGCAGAATTGCCGGGCAAGGAAGCTGCGGTCTTTATGCCGAGCGGGACGATGTGCCAGCAGATTGCGCTGCGCATCTGGTCCGAGCGGCGCGGCTCTCCTAATGTCGCTTTTCACCCTACCTGCCACCTGGAAATACATGAGCAGCGTGCCTACCAGCGATTGCATCATCTCAACGGCATTTTGCCGGGAGAGCCACAGCGACTCTTCACGCTTGAAGACGTGAAAAAGGTGGCGGAGCCGATCCTCCTCATTCTACAGCCGAAGGAATAAGAATAAGCTTGCGGCGGGCAGAGGCGGCCTGGCGCTGCCATGCCCCGGCGGCTTGCGCGAGCGGCACCATTTCTCGCTCGACGGTGCAGCGACCGGCGGCGGCGTGGGTGAGGATTTCGGTGAGGGCCTGGGCCTTCTGCTCGTGAGACAGCGCGTTGTTAGTGTAGCCGAGGATGGTGTGCAGGCGACTGCGCAGCGTGGCCGACTCGAAGCGCGCGCTGGCCCCGGCGGAAGAGCCAAAGTTGACGAGTCGACCCCAGGGAGCCAGTACGCGCAAAGCGGCTTCCGCCGGAAGGCCGCACAGGGGATCGATGACCAGATGCAGGGGGCCATCGCAGGCAGCGGCGATGCGCCTGCTGATCTCGTCCACGTCGTCGCCGTTGAGATCGACAACGGCATCGGCGCCCTGCGTGAGCGCGCGGGCGCGGGCTTGCTCGTCGCGCGTGGCGGCAACCACGCGGCCTGCCCCGAGCAATTTCGCTGCCTGCACGGCCACCTGCCCGACCGCGCCGCTAGCCCCCAGCACCAGCACCTGCTCCCCCGGTTGCAAGCGCCCACGCCACGTCAGCGCCATCCATGCAGCAATCGCGGAAAGGCCGAGCGCGGCAACAAGATCGGTTTCGATCTCAGCGGGGAGCGCGAGGGCCGCCGACTCTTCGATGACGCAGTATAGCGCCATGCTGCCATCCCCCGGCTTCATCCCGGCGTCACAACTGAACCAGACGCGCTGACCGGGCGTGAGGGTATCGGCCTCTATGATAAGGCCAACACCCTGCGTGCCGGGAATATAGGGCAGAGCCGGGGCGCCAAAGTAGGACTTGCCGGAGGCGCACAGCAAATCTAACGGGCTGATGGGGGCCGCCAGCACCTGTATCAGCGCCTGCCCCTGTCCGCGACGAGGAACAGGCCATTGCAGATATTCGGGCGGCGTATTGTGCTTGCGCAGCACAGCCGCAGGCATCTCTGCACGCATGCTTGTTTCCTTTCCTCAATTATGTTGATTGCTGCGTACCACAGCCGTGTCATGCCACTACAAACCGACCGGGATATGCCATGCTGAGCGCGAGCGAAGCATCTAAGGCAACCCATTGCTGAGTATGGTGAGATCAGATACTTCGCTCGCGCTCAGCATGGCACGTCTCTCAGCGTTATCCCTGTTCAGATCCCGCGCTCCCCTGCTGCGCGGCCTGCTCTTTTTTCGTGTAAGTGTACGGGTTGTCAATCAGTTCGACCACTGCCTTTGCCGGATTCATTGATTCGTTCCAGGCTTGCTCACCCATGCGCGAGCGGGCATACTCAACCGTCTTCGCGACTGCCTGCCGGGCGGCATTCAAATCAATGCCCAGCAAGCGGTGGTTGTGCTTGACGACCTTACCATCGACCATGACGGTATGCACGTCGCCGCGACCAGCCTGGAAGACGACGTGGCCGTAGGGGTGGAGCAGCGGGAACATAACCGGCGACTCATCGTTCTTAATCAGCACGAGGTCGGCCTTCTTGCCGGGGGTGATGCTACCGATGAGTTTGTCCATACCCAGCGCGCTGGCCCCACCGAGGGTGGCCCAGGTCACTACCTGTTCGGCGCGCAGGTGGGAAAGCATGACGGTCTCGTTGCGACTATGCGCTTCCATATGCTCGCGGGCGCGGTCGGCGCTGAGGGTTGAGCGCATGGCCGAAAAGAGGTCGGCGCTCCACCAGACGCTGGTATCCATCGAGAGGGAGACGGGGATGTTGTGCCGCCGCAGTTGCCAGGTCGGCGGGTAACCTTGACCGGCATTCTGCTCGCTTTCGGAAGAGACCGAGGCATGGCCGCCGGTGGCCGCGATGCGCTGGTAGGAGTCCTGTGAGAGCGTCGCGGCATGCACATAGATGGTGGAAGGGGTCATGAAGCCGTGTTCGTACATCAAACGGATGCCATTGTCGTTGGTCGCGCCCCACACACCGGCATGCGTCGTCACAGGCAGGTTGAACTCACGCGCCACCTCGAAGGCCGCCTTTTCGGGGAAGGCCGGATCACCGGTCACATCGAAGGCCAGTTGCATGCCCAGCCTGTCGCCATGCCCATCGATGCGGCGGCGAATGAAATCGGCGAATTCCGGTGTCTTTGTCCACTGCCAGGGCGCGCCAAGCAGGTTGCCGTAGGCGAGGACGAAGCGGCCCGGCACCGCTTCCAGCGCGTCAACCGCCGCATCGGCGTATTCGACCGTCTGCAAGCCGTGAGACCAGTCAACCGTTGTAGTGACTCCGGCGTCAACGGCTTCGATGGCTGAGAGCAGGTTGCCAGCATAAATGTCTTCGGGGCGGAAAATTTTGCCCCAGTTCAGGTAATAGAACTGGAAATAGTTCGTGAGCGTCCAGTCGGCGCCAAAGCCGCGCAGGGCGGTCTGCCACATGTGACGGTGCGTGTCCACCATCCCCGGCATGAGAATGCCGCCGCTCGCGTCAACCTCCACAGCATCATCTGGCACAGCCAACTGCTGCCCGACGGCAGCGATACGGTCATTGACAACGAGAACATCGCCATTCTCAACCACGCCGGTCGAGGGGTCAATGGTCAGCACAGTGGCGTTACGAAATACGACGGGTCGTCCTGATGAGAAAGAATTACTGTCTGCGTTCTGGCTCATGTTGCTCACCTCGTTGTGTCCCGGCTAACACGACGTGATACAAAGCAGGCCGACCGCGTGGCACCCGCCAGAGACCTGTCATTTCCTGCTTTCTTCCCTGTCCGCTAGCCCTGTATAATCCCGACTTTCAAAAGGCTACCAGAAGTCATGAATGCTGTCCGTCAGACGGACAAGTGTCCACTGCACACATATTATCCGATTGGTTGGGCTATGTCAAGAATATCATCTGACAGGGGTTATTGAAAAGGTTGTAGGGCGAATTGATTGCGGTCGCCGGGGTAGGGCCAGTCGGTCACAATTGATTGCGACCGACAATTTGAGGTTGACACGCAATGCCAACGCCCATATGATAACTGGAAACCGTTCCCGAAGCGAAAGGATACGTCCATGACAGATACACACTCGCGCACCAGTACGCGAAACTCGAAATTTATCAAGGCAAGGCCCGAAGTTCTCTATCGAGCCTTTACCAATCCCGCTGCTCTGGCCGTCTGGCTTGCGCCCGGAGACATGACCGGCGAAACCCATACTTTCGACTACCGGGTCGGCGGAGGGTATCAGATGCCGCTATATTATCCCGCATCCGAAACAAGCTCGCGAGGGAAGATTGCTAAGAGGGAAGATAGATATACGGCGCGCTTTGTGGAACTTACACCACCAGAAAGAATCGTCGAAGCGATTACCTTTGATTCGACCGATCTCGCTTTCGCGGGAGAGATGACGATGGCGGTCACATTTGAGGCCGAAGGCGATGGAACAATAGTATCTATCGAATTCAAGGATATTCCACCGGGCATTCGACCGGCGGACAATGAGGAGGGAACGCGGGAGACGCTTGAGAAACTGGCTCGCTATGGCGAGCAGGGAGCCGTCTAGACAGCATGGCAGCGTTTCTGTTACCATGAGTGCAGCGAAAAGAGCCTGTATGTACCAGCACACAGTGCCTGGAATGGGCTGTTATGCCAGAAGGAGAGACGATGCGCGGCGAGACAGGACCCGACTTCATCGAGGCGCTGGCGCGCGGCCTGGATGTCATCCGGGCGTTTGAACCCAACCGACCAATTATGACGCTGAGCGAGGTGGCGGCTGCCACCGGGCTGGCCCGCCCGACGGCGCGGCGCATGCTGCTCACCCTGGAGAAACTGGGCTATGTGCGCAGCGCGCAGGGCGGGTTCGCGCTCACACCGCGCGTGCTTGAGCTTGGCATGGCCTACATTGGCTCGACCAACATCTGGGATATCGCGCGCCCGCATATGGAACGGCTGGTGCGATGCACGGGCGAATCCTCGTCGCTCGCCCAGCTTGACGGCTCCGATATCGTCTACGTGGCGCGCGTGGCCGTGCCGAAGATTATCACGCTGGCAGTGACGATTGGCACGCGCTTCCCGGCCCTTCAGACCTCGCTGGGCAAGGTGCTGCTCGCCGCACTGCCGCCGGACGAACTGGAACGAGTCCTCGCCCTGCCGAGCCGCTCCGGTATCGCACCCCTCTGGCGGCCTGGCCCAGAAGAGCGCGACCGCGTGCTATGCGAGGTGCGCGCACAGGGCTGGGCGCTCACCGACGAACACCTGGCATACGGCATTCGCTCGATTGCCGCCCCCGTGCGCGACGGCAACAATCAGGTCATTACCGCGCTCAACGTCAGCGTTCATGCCGCCGAAACCAGCATTGAGAAACTGACCGGAGAGTACCTGCCGCTGCTCTTGCAGACCGCCGCCGCCATCAGCGCCGACTGGGCGCGCTGGCAGAGCAGGCCGCAGATAACACTCGGCGCCAGCCCGGTCGGCACAGCTCCGCCTTTCCCTTGACATCGCTTTGAATGTCTACTATACTTATTTTATCTTAGCGGACAATCGTCCGTATAACGGACAGTTTCAATTCTCAACGGGAGGCCAGGAAAAAGTTTGACTCCACTCCAGTTGCTTCCCTATGGGGACGGGTATATCATCACATGCGAAAAGGTTATATGTAAAGGCACCAGGAAGCGGAGGCGCAAACCGTATGCCAGAGCAGGATAACGAGCCAACCATACAGGAAGCTGAAAGGCAGCCCGGCCCTCTTGATGGCCTGCTGGTCGCCGACTTTTCACGGGTTCTCGCCGGCCCTTACTGCACCATGCTGCTCGGCGATCTCGGCGCGACGGTGATTAAGGTGGAAAGCCCGGCAGGCGATGACACGCGCAACTGGCTGCCGCCGGAACGTGATGGCGTCGCCACCTACTACATGGCAATCAACCGCAACAAACGCTCGATCACCCTCAACTTTAACGATCCGGCAGATCTGCAACTGGCCCACGAACTGGCGGCGCGCGCCGATGTCTTCATTCAGAACTTCAAGCCCGGCGGCCTCAAACGCTTCGGCCTGGACTACGAATCGGTTCAGCAGCGCAATCCGTCCATTATCTACGCATCCATCAGCGGCTTCGGCACGGCAGGAGGAGCCTCGCTGCCCGGCTATGACCTCATCGTGCAGGCCATGTCCGGGCTGATGAGCCTGACCGGCGACCCTGACGGCCCGGCCTACCGCTCCGGCATCTCGGTCTTCGATGTCATGGCCGGCCTGCACACCACCATCGGCATTCTGGCTGCCCTCAACCACCGCAACCAGACAGGGGAGGGCCAGCATGTAGAAACCAGCTTATTTGCGACGGCGCTCTCCGGCATGGTCAACCAGACTACCGCCTATGTCGCAGGCGGCGTCATCCCACACCGCATGGGCAACGCTCATCCCAGCCTCTTCCCCTACGAATCGCTGCCAACGGCTGATCTGGACCTGATTATCGCCGCTGGCAACGATGGACAGTTCAGCAAGCTCTGCGAGGTTCTCGGCGTGCCAGCATTGCCGCAGGATCCCAGGTTCGCGCACACAAAAGACCGCACGCGCAACCGCGAGGCTCTGCGTCCACTGCTGGTCGAGCGGCTGCGCACAAAATCTGCCAACGAATGGTTTCGCCTGTTGAGCGCAGCTGGCGTTCCCTGCGGCCCCATCAACGACGTGGAGGGCGGCGTCACCTTCGCTCGCGAAATCGGTCTCAACCCCGTCGTCGAGGTTGGCAGCGGGGAACATGCTGTACCAATGGTTCGTCATCCAATCACGTTCTCACGAACGCCGCCGCGCTACGAGCTGCCGCCCCCGGCGCTCGGCCAGGATAATGAGGAAATTCGCGCCTGGCTCAGTCAGCCATCGGCGCGAAGAACAAAATAGAGAAGGGAATTATGGAATATCCAACCGGAATCGGGACATCCAATGCGACCAGCATTTCGCTGCTGGGCCACGACCTGGCAGGCGAACTGATGGGTAAAGTGGGATTTGGCGAACTGGCGCTCTGGCTCGCCACACAGCAGCGACCGACGCCGCAGCAGGTGCGCGTCTTCGAGGCCGTGCTGGTCTCGCTGGCCGATCACGGCTTCACCCCCACCGCCATCGCCGCGCGTCTGACGCTCTATAGCGCGCCCGACGCGCTGCAAGGGGCCATGGCTGCCGGTCTGCTGGGCGGCGGCTCGCGCTTCCTCGGCGTGACCGAAGACACCGGTCGCTTTCTCGCCGACGTGCTGGCAAGCGTCGAAGGGCCTCTGCCAGAGACGGATGAGCAATGGGACGAACTCGCCCGCCGCGCCGTCAGCCAGCAGCGGGCCGCCGGCCGCTTTGTGCCGGGACTGGGCCATCCGGTGCATAAGGTGGCAGACCCGCGTACAGCCGTCATCATTGAAATTGCAGAGCAGGAGGGCCTGCGCGGGCCGCATCTGCGCCTGTTCGAGGCCATCGGGCGCGTGCATCCCGAAATACTCGGCCGCAAACTGCCGCTTAACGGCGCGGGAGTCGCCGGGGCCGCACTGGCCGATCTGGGATTGCCGCCGGAGTTGCTGCGCGGCGTGGCCCTGCTCGCCCGTGCTGCGGGACTGCTCGGCCACCTTGCCGAAGAAATGCGCCATCCCATCGCGCCCGCTATTTATGCCAGCGTCGACCGCAACGCCGTCTATCAGTCTCAATCCCGGACGGGAGATCAATAAAGAAACTGGTTCCTGCTGCTTGTCGGCAGGGGCAGTATACCACCAGATGTAACAGGCCAGTGCAAAGGCACCGGCTCAATCCAGTACTTGCCTGCGCTGCATGCAGGCCACGCGCAAAGGAGGGATTGGAAGCATGGCAAACATTGTCGCTGTCCTCGCCACCACACACCATCCGTTTTTCTATCGCGCCAGTACCGCGCCGCCGGAAGAAAGGCCCGATTTCGCCGATGAGTGGGTTCGCAAGGTACTGGCCTACCGCGAGACCTTGACACGGGCCAGACCGGATGTGCTGGTCATGGTCGGCTCCGACCATTTCCACCAGCTTTTCTATGACAACATGCCGCAGTTCCTCATCGGCAAAGCGCCGTTCTATGACGCGAACTACTACAACGAGGAACGCGAGTTTGGCCTGCCGCGCATGCGGCTCAAGGGGCACGAAGAACTCTCAGCCTACCTGCTGCGCGCCGGACTGGACGCCGGGTTCGATTTCGCCTTCAGCAACGAACTGCGCGTCGATCACAGCATCACCTGCCCCATCATTACGACACGCCCGCAGGCAGACCTGCCCATCGTTCCCATCTATACCAACATCTTCGCGCCGCCGCTGCCGCAGCCCTGGCGTTTCGTGGAACTGGGCCGCACTCTGCGCCGCCTTCTGGAAGCGTGGCCCGGCGATGAGCGAGTTGCCGTCATCGGCACCGGCCATCTCTCCCTTGAGCTTGGCGGCCCTCGCCAGTTCGGCCCTCACGGCCCCGACCCGGAGTTTGACCGTAAAGCCGTGGAGTGGATCGCTTCCGGCGATATTGAAGGCGCCCTGCGTGAAGTCACGCTCGATAGCCTCTGGCTGCCCGGCAACGCCACTCATGGCTTCCTCGACTTCATGCTGATGATGGGCGTCGCCGGAGAAGTCAAAGCCGATTACGTCGACTCGCTCGACCTGTTCCATACGATGGAGGCGTATTTCACCTGGTACCCGAAAGGGGTGGACGCATGAGCAAGTATCTCCTCAACAAATTCCTCTTCACCATCGACCGCGACCCGGAGCTGGTGGAACGCTACCGCGAAGACCCGCGCGGCACCGTCACCTGGTGGGAAGCCGAGCGCGCCAACGTCATCCTGAACCTGCCCTCAGGCGAGCGCAGTAGCTGGCTGCAATTTACCGATGAGGAGCGTGAGGCTCTGGCAACGCATGATTACGTCAAACTCTTCGAGCTGGGCGCGCATCATTTCCTGACGCTCACACTCTTCATCGCCCTTTTCGAGCGCGATTACAAAGAGCCGCTTGGCTTCCAGCGTGAGTACGCGCGCAAACTCCAGCACTGGTCGCTGCCCTACCCGGACATTACTACATAAGTAAGGAGGTGATCCTACATATCCGCTTTGTCACCGTTGAAACAATGAGGTATCACGCAGGAAAGAAAAGGAGGCTACGATGCCGGCTAACCCGATGGATTTCAAAGACAAGGAACTCGTACTCGACATAGCGCGCACGGAACGCGCGAAGTTCTACGACATCATCGACAACCCGGACAACTGGTACGTGCAGACGCGCTGCACCGAATGGGAAGTGCGCGATATGGTCGGCCATATGATCGACGTGACCGAAGGCTATCTGAACGCCTGGGAGATGGCGCGCAGGGGTGAAACCGGCACCCCGCTCGGCCTTGCCGTCATGAGCGATCGGCTCAATGAGCATGCCCAGGCCTTTCGCAGCCTGCCGCGCGAAGAAGCCATCGCCCGTCTCAAAAAGGACTCAGACGAAGCGTTCGCTATTTTCGAGGCCCTCACCGCCGATGAGTGGATGGGAAAGACCATTCCCCACCCCTACATGGGGCCAATCCCCACCTGCTTCTATCCCTCTTTCCAGATCATCGACTATGGCATTCACACCTGGGATATGAAGTGGGGCCTGGGCGATAAGACGGGCAAACTCGAAGAGCGCACCGCCGGTATCCTGATGCCCTACATGTTCATTGTCATGCAGTACACCGTCGACGAGGACTCGGCTAAAGGCGTGGACGCGGTTATCGGCATCGTCGTCGATGGAGAATGGGGCGGCCAGTGGCGGGCCACCATCAAAGACGGCCAGTTCGTCTGCGTCCCGGCAGACAACCTGGATGATGTGCAGGCCGTTTTCCACTTCAAAGATGCCTCAGATTTCGTCCTCACTACCTACCAACGCTTCCCCGGCGGTGAGACCAGTGGCGACCCGAAAATCATCGACCAGGTGCGCCACCTGTTCTTCAGAATCTAGTCAACCGAAATTCTGCAGGCGCCGATAGAGCGCGCGCTCTATCGGCGCCTGCGAGGCAATCAAACATGATATCATGATATAGTGTAGCGGGCCTTATTTTTAAAGCGAGGTTGGTAAGGATGGAGCGGCAGGGCGACCACCAGGGTCGCCCCAGGCCACCCGCAAGGGGTGGCCCTACGAGAGACGAACGTGTCGTAGGGCTTGTGGAGCCGCCGCGTAGAGTAGGGCCACCCCTGGCGGGTGGCCTGCGTCGCGCTCGCACGGGCTTAAGTTAACGCTTATGGGGTCGCCCCTGCCCCCGCCAGCTCGCTCGATTCCGGTGAACTGCGCTGTAATTACCTGGAATAAAGCAGCGTAAGGGAGAGAAAGTGTGGTAGAGAAGCTTTTGACGACGGTTGTGGGAAGCTATCCGCAGCCGGAATGGCTGGTTGATCGCAAGAATTTGCAGAGCCGATTGCCTCCGCGCGTGCGGGCGCGAGATATCTGGCGTATCCCGGAGCCGCTACTGCAAGAGGCCCAGGACGATGCCACCCTGCTCGCCATTCGTGACATGGAACGCGCGGGTATCGACATTATCTCTGATGGAGAGATGCGGCGCGAGAGCTATTCTAATCGTTTCGCCACCGCACTGGCCGGAATGGACCTCGATCATCCGGGAGAGGTGCTGGGACGCACCGGGCGTACTAACCTTGTTCCCCGCGTCGTCGGCCCGATTCGCCGCCTCTATCCGGTCGAAGTACGCGACGTGGAATTTTTGCGGCGCAATACCGACCGCCGCATCAAAATCACCGTGCCAGGCCCATTCACCATCACGCACCAGACGCAGGATGACTATTACCACGACGAGAAAGCTCTGGCGCTGGATATCGCGGCAGCCGTCAACGAGGAGATCAAGAGCTTGCAGGCCGCCGGGGCTGACGTGGTGCAGATCGACGAACCCTATCTTCAGGCTAGGCCGCAGCAGGCAAAAGCGTATGGAGTTGAGGTCATCAACCGCGCGCTGGAAGGCATCGAAGGGCCAACGGCGCTGCACCTCTGCTTCGGCTACGCGGCGATCGTTCATGACCGCCCCGGCCAGTACGCCTTCCTCACCGAACTGCGCGACTGTGTCGTCCAACAGATTTCGATTGAAGCGGCCCAGCCCAACCTTGACCTTTCCGTCTTACGTGAATTAGCCGGTAAAACCATCATTCTGGGCGTCCTGAACCTGGGGGATATGACAGTAGAGATGCCGGAGACAGTGGCGGCGAGAATCCGCGCCGCCCTGCACTACGTAGAGCCAGAACGCCTGATCCTGGCCCCCGATTGCGGCATGAAATATCTGCCCCGCGCCGTCGCCTTCGGCAAGCTCTGCGCGCTGGCCGAGGGAGCCAGAAGAGTACGCGCGGAATTATAGAGGGGAAAGGAGAAAGCAAGATGCAAGCCAAACCTTTATCGCCTTTGCCGCCGAGCATGACCACCGCTTCCTCTTGTTATCAATACGCGCAAACAGCTTCTGGAAAGAGTCGATAAATTTTTGTACCCCCTCCTCTTGCAACTGCCGGGTGACCTCGTTGTAGTGAATCCCCACATCCATGAGCGCCGCAAGCTGTGCTTTTGCCTGTGAAAGCTGATTCTCAATAGAGAGTCGCGCACGACCATGCTCGCGGAAGCGTTCGATCGTGGGAAGAGGCATGGTATTCACGGTATTGGGTCCGATCAGCTCCTCGACGTAGAGTACATCGCGGTAGGCCGGGTTTTTCGTGCTGGTGCTGGCCCACAGAGGCTGCTGGATCACCTTGATTTGCCCACTTTTGACCTGCTCAACCACCGTCTCTGTTCCGCGGCGGACGATCATACGCGTGTACGTAGCGCCATCCCATTGATCAATCCGATTGCGGGTTCTTCTCCGCAGCGTCCAGACGGTCAGATCTAAATGGAGTGGATGCGGCTTGATCTTGCTTCTTGCGATTCGACATCAGGAATACCTCCAATTCGTCGGGGCATTCACGACGAAGCAGGTGTTTATGCCCGTGGAGGCAGGTATTCACTCGCATACATTAGCACGCCTTTCCTCTGGCGGCCATCACCGTCTGCTTGGCACGAAGGCCCGCCAGGACGGACTTCCTGGGGAAAAAGAGCGGGAGACGGGACTCGAACCCGCGACAGCCTGCTTGGGAAGCAGGAACTCTACCACTGAGCTACTCCCGCTTGCGATGTTTCAGCTTTCTGTGATGCTGACAGGAGTGATTATAGCCGACGAAGAGACAAAAGTCAAGTGTTTTGTGCTATGATGGCTACGAATTCGTGCTGGCTGAATCTGCCACAACTTCGCTGGAACCTGAACGTACATGTGGTAGAGATAGAAAGCAAGAAAGACAGGAGCAAGCAGAGACGTACCTGGCTTCGTCTGGGAACAGGAGGGAGAGATCATGGGTCTTTTCTCACGTATCGCACAGTTTTTGCGCATTCGCACCAGCGCCGCCCTTGATAGAGCCGAGAAGCCCGGTGAGGTACTGGATTACGCATATCAGCAGCAACTTGAACAGTTGCCGAAGATTCGCCAGTCAATTGTTGAGGTGAAGACAAACGAGAAATTGCTGGAAGCGCAGATGGAAGAGATGGTGCGGAAAATCAACAGGCTCGACCAGCAGGCACTGCAGGCGCTGCAAATGGGGCGCGAGGATCTGGCGCGGTTGGCCCTGCAAAAGAAAGAGGCGCTCCTGCCCCAGATTGCCCTGTATGAACGGCAGATTGCGCAATTGCGAGCGCAGGCAGAAAAGCTGATTGCGACAGAGCGAGCGCTGGCGGCACGCATCGAGACGTTCCGCACGCAAAAGGAGATGGTGAAGGCGCAATATAAGGCGGCACAGGCGCAGGTGCAGGTCAACGAGATGATTACGGGCATTTCTGAGGAGATGGGCGAGATGAACCTGGCGATGCAGCGGGCGCAGGAGAAAATCTTGACCATGCAGGCCCGCGCTGATGCCCTCAATGCGCTGATCGAAGAGGGAACGCTCAGCGATCAGGCTTTGCTGCCCGGCGAAGATACGCTGGATCGCGAGTTGCGCAAGCTTTCCACGCAGCATAACGTCGAAGCCCAATTGCAGGCAATGAAACAACAATTGCAACTCGGCGGCCCCGATGCAAGGCAGAGGCAAATCGAAGGGCCTGACACCCCATAAAGGAAATACGGGGGCGAGCAGGCTATCCGGCAAGGGAATGACCTGCTCGCCCCCAGGGTTTCCTGTACTGCGCTACGCCTTCTTTTTGTTGGCTCGCTCCTTCTGCGCTTTGTAGTACGATTTTGGCTTCGGGCGGCGCTCCGTCTCCTCATAGGCTGCCGGGGCGGCGTCTTCGCGCGCGGCCACCTCTGTCTCGTCGCGCTCGCTCAACAACTCTTGCAGGTCATTGTAAATATTATAGTTGTCGATGACTTCGCGCATGTGCAGCATCCGATGCAAGACTTGAGAACGACTGATGTTTGATTTCTCGTGTTGCATTGGCTCCGTCTTGCGCAAAAGCATATCCACGAGATCCATGCTATCATCATGAGCGCCGATATTTTCAAGTTGTTCACGCACCGCCTGTAATTGCTGGTATAAGTTCATAGAAACACTCCCTCCGGTTGCTGAATGACCTGTTCTCCCATCTACGCCCCTAATGGTAACATAGCCTGATTACGCCGTCAAATATCTATGACCGCTCTCTGAGAGAGCGAGCGATGCGGCGCGGCGGGTCGACGAACCAGCTCCAGGCGCATTGAGCGACATAGACGGGGACGGGCAGGCGGGTCGGGGGAGCCTCCTGGCCGCCGGGGCGTGTGGTGCGCTCAAGGATGGCGCGACGCAGGTCATCGGGCGTTGTGCCGGGAAAGAGGGTGTAGGCGGAGCCGATATGCTGCCAGAAATGGGCATCGCTGCCGCCGGTCTCGGCAAACTGCCACCGGTGATTGCAGGCGCGCACAACAGAGCGCATCGAGGCATTGGCAGGCGAGGGATTGTAGAGTTCGATGCCGTCGATGGGGTAGTCTTTGTCCAGCAGTTCGTCGATCTTTGCGCGGCTCAGGCTGGGAACCAGCCGCCCCAGTGGGTGGGGAACAATGACAAGGCCTCCTTGCTCTTTGATGGCCTCGATACTCTCTTCGACCGGGCGCATCGCTCTGGGCGCTTTCTTGATAAACAGGCCCAGCAGATGGCCCTGGCGCGTACTGACCTCCACGCCGGTAATCATCTGCAAGGGAGTATCCTGTCGCGCCAGCAGTTCGGCAACGCGCTGCGCTCCCTCCGTATGGTCGTGGTCGGTCACGGCGATCAGGCGCAGGCCCTGGCGCGTTGCCTCTTCAATCACGCGAGCCGGGCTGGCCCAGCCATCGCCCAGGTTGGTATGCATATGAATATCGGCGCGACTATAGCCTGCCGGGGTGGTCAACGATGAAAAGGGATGATCTGTAGCCTGTACGCTGTTCTGCATGATTATACTTCTTCCAGACTTGTTACTTCGTGTTGCGGAATGGCAATAAAGAAGGTAGAACCCTCACCAGGGATACCTGCGCTCTCCACCCAGATAACGCCGCCCATCGCTTCAATCAACTGGCGACAGAGATAGAGGCCCAGTCCAGCCCCGCGCTGCGTGCTGTTAATGGCACTTTCCAGGCGCATAAACCTGGTGAACAGCCGACGTTGATCTTCCTGCGAGATACCTGGCCCCCGATCACGCACGGCGAGAATGACATAGCTGCCGGAGAGCGCGGGAATGGCCTGCTGCGCAAGCGACAGCCGTTCGCACAGCCTCTGCGCGCTCACACATTCCGCGCTGATCGTCAGCGGAGAGGGTGGCGGGCTATACTTCACAGCATTGCCAACGATGTTGAGCAGCACCTGGCGCAGGCGCAGGTCGTCGGCCCAGACGGAGAGCCGCTCATCGATCTGGACATCTACCTGCCGTCGCTCGCGCGCCAGCGTCGGCTCCATAATTTCCAGGATCACCTGCACCGCCTGAATGACCCTTACAGCGCCAGGGGTGAGCGCGACTTTGTCCTGATCGATACGACTGGTATCCATGACATTACTGAGCAGTAGAACCAGTTCATCGCAGGCACGACGGGCGTTGACAATAAAGCGCATGCGCGCCTCATCATCCAGAGAGGGATAGAAACTGTCTAGCAGTTCGAGGTAACCCTGGATGGCGGTCAGCGGCGTGCGCAGTTCGTGCGAGGCCGTCATGAGAAAGTGATTTTTCACCCGCTCAGACTCCTGCGCCTGCTTGAGCGCCTCACGCAACTCGGCATTCAGACGCGCATTGGTGATGGCGATGCCGGCCTGGACGCCAATTTCACGCAAGAGTTCCAGATGTCGCCGCGTGTATGCATGAGCAGCATAACTTTGCACAGAAAGCAACCCGATTGGCTCTGCTCCGTAACGAATAGGCACGAAGAGCAGCGATTGAGACGGTCGACCGCTGCCGAAGAGATCATCTTCACTGCTGATAAATGCATCTTCGCCATCAGCATAAAATGCATACTCCTCGGCGGTAGAGAAAATGAGGCCAACATTGTTGTCATAGAGAAACTCGCGGGTCTGCGGAAGACATTTTGCATATGCTGGCGGAGAATAGACAATGCCCTCATCGACGAGGTAGTCCATCACCAGTTCTTCCGGTTCGTTGTGGTAGCGGCTGACAAAGAAAGCATCGGCAGGCATGATACGTCTGACCTGCTCGTAGATGGTCTGGTAGACACTTTGCAGGTCACGCAGCGCCTCAGGGCTGGATAGCGCGCGTCCGATTTCAATGAGTACGGCCCGTTCTTCACTGATCCGGCGCGTCTCTTCGTAGAGATGGGCGCCCTCAATGACCACCGCCGCCTGGTTGACGAACAGCTCAAGAAAGACAAGCGTCCGGGCAGTCGGGCGCAGGTTATCTTCTGGCGCATCGGGCGTCAGGAAGCCGAGCAGGGTGCCGTCCCCATCCCGCAGCGGCACCACCAGCAAATCTTCGGTTCGCCAGATATGCGGAGAAACACCGGGAGATAGGTCCGGTACCTCTGTAGCCGGACTGCCACTGCCATCCTCTTCCACGATGACAAAATAGCTGGCAACCAGTTCATCCAGCCACAACTCCGCTTCGGCTGGAATGAAGTAGGAATTGCTCATGCGATACCTTGCATCCAGCAAACGTTCGACAACGGCATCTGGCAGTGGATGCTCGTTCAGGTATGCTTCTAATTCCGCGTTCACCCCGAAAACGGCGCGCACGCGAAAATAGCCGGTACCATCGGAGAGGTAAAGCGCGGAGTGGCGAAAATGTAATGCACGACATATTGCCTCCGATACTCTTTTCAGCAAAGTATCGGTATCCATCTGCAGGCGTAGAGAAGCGCCAATCTCGGTAATATAGGTAAGGATCTCGCGCTGGTATTCCAGACTCGTCACCTGCTGTCGATTCAACGCAAGTATATCACTCCCACTGTTTTTTTCTGAAAAACCATCCACTACCTTCACCTTCAGTCTCATCTCCTCACTGGCTTCTCTCGCAATTATAACATAGAAAGGAATAAAAGTGAGCTATTTTATCGCCCCCTGGTACCAGAGCGTGCTTGACATAGCTGGCGTATCACTACTATACTCACGTCACCAATGCATGTGACATACTATGAGAGAACCGATAATGATTATTACCAGTCAGAGCAATGCGCGCATCAAGGAGATTCGGGGCCTGCGCAACCGACATGAGCGCGAGCGAACAGGGCTGTTTTTCATCGAGGGCATCCGCATTGTGGTGGAAGCGGTGCAGTCGGGGGCGCAGATCGAGACGCTGGTGGTGGCGCCTGACCTGCTCAAGAGCCAGCTTGGGCAGGAGACGGTGCGGCAGGAGCGAGAGCGAGGGATTCCCGTGCTGGAAGTCTCGGCCCCGGTGTTCAAAAGCCTTTCCGTGAAAGAGGGGCCGCAGGGGATCGGCGCGGTGGTGCGCCAACACTGGGAGCCGCTGGATAATGTGCGCCTGACGAACGATCTCTGCTGGGTCGCCCTCGACGCCGCGCAAGACCCCGGCAATATCGGTACGATTCTGCGCACCGACGACGCAGTGGGCGGCACAGGCATCATGCTGCTCGACAACTGCGCCGATCCGTATGATCCAACCGCGCTACGCGCCAGCATGGGTGCCATCTTCTCGCAGCAGTTGGTCAAAGCCAGCTTCGCCGACTTCGCCCGCTGGAAAGAACGCCACCACTATACCGTCGTTGGCACCTCCGATTCCGCGAAACGTGATTACCGCGAGGCACGCTACCATACCCCGCTTGTGCTGTTGATGGGCAGCGAGCGAGAGGGACTTTCAGCCGAACAGCAGGCCGTCTGCGACCTGATGGTCTGTATCCCGATGGTTGGGCGCAGCGATTCGCTCAACCTCTCGGTCGCAACCGGCATCGTCCTCTATGAAATTTTCTATCAGTCTCGTCAGCACTGACCTCTCTGGCATGCCATGTCTTCCACCGGCTCGACCGAGACGAGGTTCGTATAAAAAGTGCTACCGCCATTAAAATCGGCGAGGCGATCAGAAGTCGTCCAGTTGACGTTGCGACCGCCGGGGCTGTGGCGCGGCCACCAGACGGTAGTGGTGGCCAGCACGCCAGGGCGAATATCTTCCGTTACCTCGGCCAGCAGGTGGCACCAGCCACGCTCGTTGCTCACGCGCACCATCTGCCCGTCACGAATGTCGCGCTGTGCCGCGTCGGCGGGATGAATGCGCAGCGTTGGCCCACCCTCCTTCGCGCGCATCAATGGCTGGTTGCCAAAGGTGGAACTGATGAAGTGGTGCGCCGCCGGGCAGAGCAAGGGCAGGCGTCCATCTCGCGGCGTGGCAGCAGGGGCAGTCACGCACGATTCGACTTCCGGCTCCCAGCCCGGCACCGGGTCGTATCCTTTTGCCAGCGCCTGCGCGGAGTAAAACTCTACCTTGCCCGAAGGGGTGCGAAACGTGCCGTCGGCAAAGGGAGTGCGCTCCTCTTCTGGAATGGGGATGGGGAGAGAACCTTGCGCCTGCAAGCGTTCCAGCGTCACATCTTGCAGCAAGGGATTGCGGCGCGCCGTCGCTTCCAGAATACCGCGAATGACCGCGTTTGCATCCTCGTGCAGCCAGGGTTCATCAAAGCCGAGGGCAGCAGCCAGCGAGCGCATGACATCCCAGTTGCTGCGCGCCTCGCCCCGCGGCTCGATGGCAGGCATATTGTACTGTAACGAGAGATGGCCGTAGGGCTTGTGCAGGTCGACATGCTCAAGCTGGCTGGTCGCCGGTAAGAGAATATCGGCGTAGCGTGCGGTATCAGTCTCGAAAAGGTCATGCACCACCGTAAACAGGTCTTCACGCAGCAGACCTTCGGCAATCTTTCCAGCATTAGGCGCGGAAGCTGCCGGGTTGGCGTTGTAAACATAGAGCGAGCGGACGGGGGGGTCGGCCTCGCCGGTCAGAATGGCCCCCAGCCGGTTCATGTTCAGCCAGCGCGGGGCGGGCGGGCAGGACGGATCATGCACATGGCTGATGGCTTCTTTATCCCAGGAGAGCCAGTCGCTGGTACTGTACATCAACCCGCCGCCGGGCAGGCCATACTGGCCGGTCAGGGCGGGCAGGCAAGCCAGAGTACGCACCGTCTGGCCGCCGTTGGTGTGGCGATTAATGCCATCGGTGACGCGCAACATGGCAGGCGTCTGAGCGGCATAGCTGCGCGCCAGTTCGACGATGATATCGGCCTCGACGCCGGTAACCTGCGCGGCTCGTTCCGGCGGAAATTGCAGGATGCGTTCGAGCAGGGCAGGCCAACCCAGCGTGTGTTCGGCAATCCATTGCTCGTTGTGCAAACCCTCCGTCACCAGAACGTGCATCATGGCCAGGGCCAGCGCGGCATCCGTGCCGGGAAGCGGCGCGATATGCTGATCGGCGGAGCGGGCGGTCAGCGTGCGGATGGGGTCAATGACAATCACGCGAGCGCCACCGCGCCGGGCCTGGCGCAGGAAAGGCATGATATGCGGCGCGGTACTGGCAGGATTGCTGCCCCAGATCAGGATCAGCTTGCTCTGAAGCAGCATCTCCGGCGAAGGCGCGAGCCGGGCGCCAACCGTCAGCAGAACGGCTTCTTCCGCCGCGTAGCCGCAGATGGCGCGCACAAGCCGCGACGCCCCCAGGCGGTTCCAGAATCGCGAATCGCAAACGGCCCCGTTCACCAGCCCCAGCGTGCCTGCATAGCTGTAAGGCAGGATGCTTTGCGCTCCATATTGCGCGATGATATCGCGCCAGCGACCCGTGATCTCCGCAATCGCCTCGTCCCAGCTTATGCGCTCGAATGCGCCACTCCCTTTCGGGCCGACACGCCGCATGGGATAGAGCAGGCGGTCGGGATGGTAAACACGATCAAGGTAGCGGTTGACTTTGGCGCACAGCCAGCCGCGTGTCACTGTATGGTCAGCGCGACCACGCACGCTGACGGCCCTCCCCTGCTCATCCACCCGCGTCTCCAGAGCGCAGCAATCGGGACAATCATGCGGGCAAGAGCCATAGACAACGCGCAGGTTGCGCTGTTCTTCCATCAACGTTTGTGCGGCAAGCCGCGGCAGCATAGTAAATCCTTTCCTATCAATCCAGGTGACAATCTGTTCCATCCCGCCAGCTTTCCAGAGTGCGCGGAACAAAGCGGGTGAGGATACGCTTTGTATTCACTGTGCAACAAACTGGCCCACACGTCAAGAGCCAATGTGCCGGAATAGCGCGGTATGGAAGCAGGCCACCCACCATCAAGCAGGCCACCCGCCACAGGCCACCCGCAAGGGGTGGCCCTACTATATACGACCGCTCCACCAGCGGTACGAACGCTTCGTATAACGCTTCGTATATAGTAGGGCCACCCCTTGCGGGTGGCCTGCCCGGCGCGGCGTCGAGGGCCTGCTTCGCGCTCGCACGGGCTTCCGTTAATGCCTATGGGGGTGGCCTGCTTGATGGCGGGTGGCCTGCCTGGCGCTCGCATGGGCTTCCGTTAATGCCTATGGGGGTGGCCTGCTTGATGGGGGGGTGGCCTGCTTCGCGCTCGCACGGGCTTCCATTAATGCCTATGGGGGTGGCCTGCTTGATGGCGGGTGGCCTGCCTGGCGCTCGCACTGCTTCCGTTACCGCTTCTGCGGCCACCCCTTGCGGGTGGCCTGTGGGACTGGTGGCTGGCCTGCATGTGCGTGGCCTGTGTGCGCCATCAGCCTGTCATCACATAAGCTATACACTATTATACAATGAAGCATACTATGAAACTACTCAAGCAGGCAGCTTTCTATTTTTCATAGAAACTTTTCCCGCTAACATTTCGTGGTGCTTGTGGGGAGTTTCCAGAACCGAAGCTCTCATATACATGTGAAAAGCAGTTGCTCAATACACACAACAGGAAAGGAGAACGAACAGTGATTAACAGCCCCTATGGATATGGCGGCTATGGCACCGGCTGGAATAATCCCGGCTATGGCTATGGCGGTGGCTGGAACAACCCTGGATACGGCTATGGCACTGGCTGGAACAATCCCGGCTATGGCTATGGCGGCTACTATAACTGGAACACCCCCGGCTACAATCGCGGCTATGGCTACGGTAACTACGGCTACAATCCTGGCTATGGTGGCTACAACCGCTTTGGCGGCGGCTACGGCTATGGTAACTATGGTTTCAACCCCGGCTATGGCTATGGCTACGGCTATGGTTACAGGCCCGGCTACACCGGCTACGGCTACGGCATGCGCGGCTTTGGCGGCTACGCTACCGGCTACGCAGGCTCACCCTGGACAAGCGGCCCTTACCAGAGCGGTTTCGGTGGCCCGTACTATAGCGGCAGAATTCCCGGTCCCGGCTATGCTCAGGGCTTCCAGTACCAGGGCCAGGGTACCCAGACTTCTGGAACCGGTAAGGGTGAGGTTTACTAAAAGCGAACGGGCAGGATAAGTGAGAAAACGGGAGAGACAGGGACGTCAACGAATCAGTGATGCCCCTGTCTCTCTTGCGCTGTGAAGGAGAGAGAAGCGTTAAATAAAGGGGGGCAGGCACATAGATCGTACTGCCTGTGGACGCGCAGCACGGCTTATTGACCCCGTAGATACATACGTCGCAAGGTTACATTCTTCATGGCACGCCTACGATAATTTCTCATAACGCGCTGAGAAGGCTACAGGCGCCGGTAGCTTGTTGGTGTGGCAGGTACAATGAGAGCATGAACTGCTTTTCTTTGTGTCTACGGAAGAGAGGCAGCGAAACGGGGTAGGATATGTTGAGGAGGATAGGAGAGAGATGGACGAGAAACGCACACCCGCCGGTTATTTTATTCCCATCATCGTCGTGCTGGGAGCGACCCTGTTGATGCCCCCGTTCCCGTTCCTGTTCCTGTTGCTCTGCGGGTTGGCTCTGCTGGCAGCTTGCGGGCTGCTTGTAACAGGTATTATCCGCCATCTGCGTGGCAGAAGGAGAAAAGCGCGCTATTTTTCTTCCCAGGAGCCGCTATCGGTGAGCCAGTCGAGAACGGTCTCCGGCATGCGAGAGAGCGCGGCCTGCCTGGTCGAGCAGCGCGGCAGGGTGTGAAGCACGGTCGCGCCGTACTCTTTCGAGGTGATGCGCCGGTCAAACAGCACCACCGCGTTGCGGCGGGAATCGCTCCAGGCCAGGCGGTTGAGGGCGCGGCGCACGCGCAGGGAGGCGAGCGGCACCGTGAACTGGTGCAACTGGTCAGAGATATGTTCGGCGCGGGCGGCCAGAGGCGGGTCGTTTAAGACGGGCATGGGCAGGCGCGAAATCAGGATGCAGGTGGGCGTGCGGGGAATCTCTTCGACGCCATCCCAAAAGAGGCCGGTTCCCAGCAATACCACCTTTTCCTGTTCCTGAAAAATATTCCAGAGCTGGCGCGGCGAACCATCGATGCCATGTCCCAGCACAAGGATGCCCCGCGTTTCCAGAATCGGTTTGATGGCAGCATAGGAACTGCGCAGGGCCGCGTGCGAGGTAAAGAGGGCGACCAGTTGCCCTTCCAGGACGCTTGCCAGTTGAATAAGCGCCTCGTCGAGATGACGCTGGTATTGCGGCATATTGGGTTCCGGCACGTCATCGGGCAGGTAGAGCAGGGTCTGTTCGTGGTGTTCGGTAGCGACGGAAAGCGCAGGGCAGGCGTCAGCTTCCAGCCCGAAACGCTGGCGGCTGAACGAGAAATGGTGATCGACGGCAAGGGCCGAACCCACGAAGATGGCGCTACTCCCCTCGTTGAGCAAGAAACGCTGGATCACTGTTGCCGGATGCGCCTCCTGAGCATATAAGACGGGAACTGCTTCTGTTGCAGGTTCCGCGACGGGAGCCGTTTCCAGCCGACGCTGCTGGAGCGGTTGCTGCATAGCATTCGGCAGACGCAGCCAGTAGACCATCGTATCCTCGTTGAGGGACATCGCATGCTGGCCAAGCTGCCTCAGTCCCTGCAACTGCTGCCCGGCGGCGGCCAGTTCCAGCGCAATCGAATCGTTCTCGCTACCGTCGATGGCTGTGCGTTGCCGCCCGCGAGAGGCCGCCAGAATGCCTTTTTCGGCTTCGCCCACCATATCAATCACCGCTTGCAGCCGCGCTGCCGCCTGCTGCCAGGCTCGTTCCACATCCATCCAGGCTCCCTGATTGCGTACCTCAGGTGAGAGCCGCAGGGGTTGATCTTGCCGCTCATTGCCGCGATTGCCGTGTCCGTGAGCGCGTCCCGCCTCACTCTTGCCTCTGTCTTTGCCGCCATTGCCCGCCCCCTGCGGTACATGCTCTTCCAGCAGACGGGCGTAGGTTTTGAAGAGGGCCTCAACCGCTGTTCCGGCCTGTCGCACCACCTGAAACCAGGAGAGCAGGCGGCCATCCAGTTCGGCTTTGCTAACCGTTGGCGTGGCAGAGAGGCCGCCGGGGCCATGTTCGCGCAGCAGAGGAGCCGCCAGCGCCAGCAACCCTTGATAGCGACCGTCGGGTAACTCCATGCCAACGCTATTGAGCAGTTCGAGCAGCCGCCCCTGCTCAAATTCCCTGCCGCTCCAGCGGGCAACCTCATCCTCCAGCAGGTCGGCGTCCAGAATGACGCGCTGCCCAATGGCGGCAAGCAGCGAATGGGGAGACGAGAGGTCATCAAGCAAACCGGCATGCGTCGTGACAACAATCGACGCCGCCTTAACACGCTCCTCGGCGCGGCTGACGAAGCAGTACCCCTTTCGTCGGTAGAGGCAACGCTGGTAGGCAGTTCCAGCGCGGTCATCAACGGATGGAATGCGCTCGACGCCAGAAGAGATACGCTGCCAGGCATCCATTTCCTGCGGCAGCATGGTTAGTTCGCTACGCTCGCCGGTCAGCGTCTGCTGCGCCCACAGGCCCATTTTCGCCATGCCGCGCCCCTGCTCGGCAGTGAGCTGGCCACTGGTGCGCTTGAGCGCGGCCCCGAACCAGCGATGCACGCAGAGGTAGCCGCCGCGCTCGGCCAGATACGCCACCGGCAACCGGCTTTTCAGCGCGTTCTGGAGCTGCGGAAGGACGGTCTCGATAAGACGGCGTGCAGTTTGCTGGTGCAGGCAGGCAATGACAAGCCGCCTGCCAGAACCGCCCTCAGCGGCCTGATCCTGCTCAACCAGCCATGCCAGTGCAGGTAATAAGCCCACCGTAAAGTCACTACCCCCCGTTGTCACCTCCATCAGCAACGGCGTATGGTGCGCAAAAGCGGTATGCACCGCCTCTCTGATCGCCGTGTACCCCGGATGAGCTTGCTCTGGCTGTGCTGGATCGACCTGCGCAGTTTGTTCGGCTGAGACCTCGATCGACTGCCCTGCCTGCTCAAGAGCCTCGGTGATAGTGGACGAATCACCGTCAAGCGTGGGGATCGGGGGGTCTGTACTCGCGCCCGCGCGGGCAATGGCAAAAGAAAGGATGCGTGGATCCATGCCCAGTTGCGCCGCGAAGCGGTCGCCCAGACTGCCGCGCCGGGCTGTGTTCAGCAGGCCATCCTGCTCCTGGCGGTCACGCAATTCCTGGCGCAGGAAGGCCAGCAAGGGCCAGTTGCGGGGAGCATCAAGGCTGGCAATATCCTGTAATATGCCCAGATCGACGGCCTGCAGTCGGTTGTGCAGGGCCAGAAATACCTCCATCGCCAGCATGGTATCCACCATCGCACGGTGCCGCCCCGGCGCGACCGGCACGCCCAGCGCCTCGGCCACCTGCCCCAGCGTGTAGCCCGGCAAAGACGGGAGCAAGACAGTCGCCAGTTCAAAGGTATCGATCAGGGGATTCGTGCGCGCCAGGCCGCGACGACGCAGAAAGCCTGCATCAAAAGGAATGCTATGCCCGACGAGAGGAAGATCACCCAGAAAGTCCTGCAACTGCTGCGCAATCGCCTCAAAGGGAGGCGCGCCCGCCAGTTGCTGCGTGGTAATGCCGGTCAGACGCTGCACCCGATAGGGCAGCGAGCGCCCTGGATTGACCAGCGTCTCAAATCTATCGAGTACCGTTTGACCCTGGAATCTGATGGCTGCTACCTCAATAATGCTATCCTGTTCCGCGTGCAGCCCTGTTGTTTCCAGATCAAGCGCCACGCGCACCGGCGACTTCTTCGCCATACTTCTTCCTTACTAGACTGGTTCTACCGCCCCTCAGACGGTGGCCAGGTCAGGAGCAGTTCTCGCGCCTTTGCCGCCGCCTGTCCTCGATGGCTGATACGATTTTTCTGCTCTGGCGACAGTTCGGCATTCGTCCTGCCCAGTTCAGGCACAAAAAAGATCGGATCATAGCCAAAGCCATGCTCTCCGCGCGGCGCCTCAGCAATGATGCCTTCCTCCACCCCCTCCACAGTACGATACAACCCTGACGGTTCGGCTATGGTAATCGCACAGCGGAAACGAGCGGTGCGCTGCTGTGGCGGCAATCCTTTGAGCCGTTCTAGAATCAAGCGGAACCGCTCTGAATAGGGCGTTTCCCGGCCTGCGAAACGGGCCGAGTAGATGCCGGGCGCGCCTCCAAGCGCATCAATCTCCAGACCGGAGTCGTCCGCGAGCGTGAGCAGGCCGGAGGCGCGGGCATAGGCCAGCGCCTTCAGTTCCGCGTTTTCCGCGAACGTTGTTCCCGTCTCCTCTACATCCATATCCTGATGAATGTCCCGCAGCGAGAGCAACTGAAACGGCACGTCCGCAAAAATAGCACGATATTCCTCCAACTTATGGAGATTGGTTGTAGCAAGCAGCAGTTGACGCATGATCCCCTGATCTAGTCGCCTTAAAAAACGCGAAAAACTACCATAGACCCCTGAGACTGGATTACCGGCGCTTATACTATCATATCACAACTCTCTTGTCGAGATTAGGGGATTTTCGCGAGGGAAAGTGATGTACAATACGATCAAACGTTGCGAAGAAACAGGAGAGTGTGATGCCAGAGCAAGTCAAGCCGTGGAGAGGGTTGTTATTTGCCAATATTGCCGTTCTCTTTTTCGGGCTGGCGGGCGTGCTGGGCAAGCTGAGCGTCTTGCCCGCCCCACTGATCGTCTTCGGGCGCGTCTTTTTCGCCAGTCTGGTCCTCCTGCCACTCTGCCGCGTGCAGCGTGTTCCCCTGCGCCCGAAACGACGGCGCGACGGCTTCTTGCTCTTCGGTCTGGGCATATTGCTCGCCCTCCACTGGACAACTTTCTTTCAATCCATCAACGTCTCCAGTGTCGCCATCGGGCTGCTTTCCTATTCCAGCTTCCCGCTTTTCACCGCCGCGCTGGAACCGCTCTTGCTGCATCAGCGTCCAGGCCGCGTGCAAATTATAGCGGCATTGCTCATTTTAGCGGGCATCTACCTGCTGGTGCCATCCTTTACCTTGCAGAACCAGACAACACTCGGCATCGCCTGGGGCGTCCTCTCCGGGGCCACCTTCGCCCTGCTGTCCGTTCTCAATCGCGGCCTGGGACGTAACTATGCCAGCCTAGCGATCAGCCTCTATCAGGATGGAACCGCCGCCATCGTTCTGCTGCCCGCCCTCTTCCTGAGCGCGAGCGGTTCGCTCTGGACACCCCACGAACTACTCATCCTGTTCATCCTCGGCGTCTTCTGCACCGCGCTGGCCCACACCCTCTTCATCGCCAGCATGCGTCAGATCACCGCGCAGTCCGCCAGCCTGCTCGCCAGCCTCGAACCCGTCTGGGGCATCCTCTTCGGCATCCTGCTCTTGCACAGCATTCCAACAACACGCACACTCCTCGGAGGCGCGATCATCCTGGTCGCAACCCTGCTACCGGGAATCGCTACACTCTTTCCACGCCATTGATAGACAAACCATCGTGGGCCGTGAAGGACTCAGAGGGGTGCCATGCCGCGCGCAGCCAGGTATGACACCTCTCTGATGAGCGGCTAGAAGGAGTTTTTGACAGCGACATCGTCGAAGTAGATGGTTCCTACTCCTTCATAGTAGAGGATGAATGTCGCGTAGGGCGTCGAGGTAGAGAGATCGCCGTCAAATGCTCCTATGGAGGTGCCGTTCAGCCAGACCTCGCCATGCCCTGAACTCGCTTCATTATCCTCTACCTCAACAGTATACCAGGTGTTGGCGCTGATCACGTTGGTGTTACTGTACAGGTCATAGCGCGTACCCGCGCCATTCCAGAAGTAGATGTCCAGACCCTGGCGGCCCGCGTCATAGTAGATGATCCACACGTTTTTGCCGTTGCTATCCTGGGCGGCAGCGATCAGGCTGGTACTGCTCAGGCTGGACAAACTGAAGGAGAAACTGGTATAGGTCAATGGCTCCGCCCCGCCAGTGAGTGCGGTAGAAACCATAGTGTATTGCCCGCTGGCATTGGTGAAAGAAGCCGCGTCGTTGCCGCTGTGGACGACAACAGTCTGCACGGTAGCCTGCCCATTGCCACCGGTACCGCGAGACCAGGCGCTGAAATCGCCACTCTCAAAGCCATCACTGAAATAGACACCTGCCGAGATGCCCGTACCATTCAACGTGACGATTTGCGGGCTATTGGCCGCGTTATCGGTCAGCGTCAGGCTGGCGGTACGCGAACCGGCAGCAGTGGGTGAGAAGGTAATGCTGATGGTACACGAGGCATTGACCGCCAGCGTGGCGGGACTGATGGGACAGGTGTTGGTTTGCGAGAAGTCTCCCGCATTCGTTCCCGTCACCGTCACCGTATTGATGGTCAGGGCTGCGTTGCCGCTATTGGTCAGTGTCACCGTTTGCACCGCCGAAGTCGAGCCGGTATTCTGGCTACCAAAGTTCACAATAGTTGGATTCAAGCTGACAGCCGGGGAATTAGTGTAGCCGAAGCCAGAAAGGGCGATGCTTTGCGGGCTGCCATCGGCGTTATCGCTCACCGTTAAGGTCGCAACACGAGAGCCAACAGCAGCAGGCGAGAAGGTGACGCTGATGGTGCAGGAAGCATTGACCGCCAGGCTGCCCGGACAATTGTTGGTCTGCGCAAAGTCGCCCGCGTTGGTTCCCGCCACCTTCACTGTACTGATGGTTAAGCTGGCCGCACCGCTATTCGTCAGCGTGACCGTCTGGGCGGCGCTGGTTGTTCCCACGAGTTGACTGGCAAAAGTGAGGCTGGTGGGGCTAAGGCTGGCAGTCGGGGCAGGCGCTACTGCTCCATTGTAACCATTATCGACCTTGACATCATCGATGTAGAGGCTGCTGGCGGCGCTATTGAAGAACATGAGCCGGGCATAGGGATTGGCTGTAGAGAGATCGTTATTGACAGTACCGAGAGAGGTACCGTTCAGCCAGACCTGCGCCTGCCCGCTGGTGATCTCGTTGAGTTGCACCTCCACATAGTACCAGGTATTGGCGCTGATCACATTCTGCGCGCTGCTCAGACTGTAGAGCGTGTTGGCCCCGTTCCAGAAGTAGATGTCCAGCCCGTGCCGGTTGGCATCGTAGTCCACCTCCCACACATTGCCATTGTTGGCGTTGCGGGCCACCGCCAGCATGGTGCCCCCACTCACACTGCTCAGTCGGAAGTAGAAGCGCGTGTAGCTCAGCGTCTGCGGGCCGACAAGGGCCGTGTTGATGTAGCTGTACTGCCCGCTGGCATTGGTCAGCGCCACCGCATAGCTGCCGCTGTTGACCACCGCCGTCTGCACGCTGATCTGGCCCGTGCTATCGCTGTTGGACAACGTCCACTTGCTCAGGTCTCCGCCCTCAAAGCCATCGCTGAAGTATGTAGCAGTAGGAGGGGACATTCCGGTACCGCTGAGAGCAACGCTCTGCGGGCTATCTGAGGCATTATCGGCCAGGGTCAGACTGGCGCTACGCGAGCCGGTGGCGCCGGGGGAGAAGGTCACATTGATGGTGCAGGAAGCGTTAGCCGCCAGCGTGCTGGAACCGGAGGGGCAGTTATTCGTCTGCCCAAAATCGCCTGCATTCGTTCCTGTAAAGCCGATGCTACTGATGCTCAGAGGCTGCGTGCCGCTGTTCGTCAGCGTAATCGTCTGCGCCGGGCTAGATACGCCCTGAGTCTGATTACCAAAGCTGATACTGGTTGGACTCAGGCTGACAGCGGGAGCATTGGCATTGCCGGTGCCGCTGAGGGCAACACTCTGGGGACTATCGTCCGCGTTGTCGGTCAGCTTCAGGCTGGCAGTGCGCGAACCGGCACTGGTGGGCGAGAAGGTGACGCTGATGGTGCAGGAAGCATTGACCGCCAGGCTGCCCGGACAATTGTTGGTCTGCGCAAAGTCGCCCGCGTTCGTTCCTGTAACGGCGATACTGCTGATAGTTAGAGCGGCTGTGCCACTGTTGGTCAGACTGACTGTCTGCGCGGCGCTGGTGGTGCCGGTCAGTTGAGTGCTAAAAGTGAGGCTGCCTGGACTCACTTTCGCCGTCGGTGAGGGAGCAAGAGCGCCGATATAGGCATTGGCAACCTTGACATCATCGACGTAGAGGCTGCTGGCGGCGCTATTGAAGAACATGAGCCGGGCATAGGGATTGGCTGTAGAGAGATCGTTATTGACAGTACCGAGAGAGGTACCGTTCAGCCAGACCTGCGCCTGCCCGCTGGTGATC
>Ga0209810_1001184_pt1 | contig 42535 bp, 31 predicted proteins | sample Coa_R1_7_FD_187159 | JGI IMG/M metagenome (GOLD analysis project Ga0209810, IMG submission 187159) | Surface soil microbial communities from Centralia Pennsylvania, which are recovering from an underground coalmine fire - Coalmine... | ecosystem: Environmental > Terrestrial > Soil > Unclassified... | reverse complement strand
TAGTCGAGGAAGGCGCCCCCGCCGCCCATCGTCTCCGGCATCCAGCGCTTGCCAAAGGCACCGTTCACGCGAGTAAACTTTACGCCCGCGCTGACGCTCACGTCGCGAAACCGAATCGCGGCAGCGGACGTTCCTGGCCCGTCCGTATGCTGGGAGGCGCAGCCTGCTAACAGCGCGCCGAGCAGAGCGCCGCAAAGCCAGGCCGCGCGGCAGCGCGCGTGCCGCATCACGGCTTCTCTCCCGGCAGCGCGGGCGCGGGCAGGCCGATACGCGCGTAGAGCGCGGTCAACTCTGCGCGGGCCTCCGGCCCACCGCGCGAGAGAGCATAGGCCGACTGCAACTCCGTGAACGCCTTGAAGAGCTGTCCTGCCCGCAGATAGTGGCGTGCCAGAGTCAGGTGCGTGCGCGGGTCGGTGGGGCGCTGGTTGCGCAGGGTGATCAGGCGCTCCTCCTCCCGGTCGCGTGCGATGAGGTTGCGGGCGATTTCCCGCTGTTGGGCGCCGGTGCGGGCGTCACCCAGGCGCGCGTAGGTACTGGCAAGCTGCAGGCGGCCCGCCGCCGAATCGGGCGTGACCTGGAGAAGCGTCGTGTAGATGTAAGCGGCCTGCCGATAGCGTCCCTGCTCCTGGTAGAGCTCGCCCAGGCGCTGGAGCGCGTCCGGGTCGCGTGCGTTCTGCTCCAGCGCCTGCAGCAGTTGGTTTTCGGCCTGCGCCGGGTCGCGGTGGGGATTTAAGGGGCTATTGAGGATAGCGGCCAGCAGGCGTCGCGCCCGGTTATTGTCCGGGTGCGCCGCAACGAGCGGCTCCAGCAGGCGCTGGGCTTCGGGAAGGCGCTGCAGATCGTACAATAGGTGCGCCAGGGAGACAGCGATATCGGGATTGTCCGGCGCGCTGGCGTGCGCCGCCTGCGTTTCCGCCAGGGCGCGCGGCAGATCCCCATGCTGCTCAAATTCGGCGGCGATGCCGAGATGGCCCCGGGCATCGCTTGCGGAGAGCGCCCTGGCCGCGCGCTCCAGGGTTTGCATCGCCGCGTCGTTGCGGCCCAAAGCGCTCTGCGCGCGGCTAAGGCCAATGTAGGGCGCGGCCTCCTGCGGCGCGCGCTCAAGAAGGCGCTGGTAGGTATGCAGGGCGTCGGTATACAGGCCCAATTGAAGCTGGCAGCGCCCCAGCGCCTCCTCGGCAACCGGATCGGCCTGCGGGCTGTGGCGCAGCGCAGCGCGCCACGCCTCATCGGAGGAGAGTATATCGCCGACCGCCGCGGCCTTGCGCGCAAAATCCACCTGCGCCCCAACATCCTCCGGGTGAGCGCGCACCGACGCGCGCATCTGCTCTAACGGCTGTAGGCGCTCGTGCAGTGCGGCGCTGTCGTCGGTCGGCAGAGGCGGCGGCGCCGTAAGGGGAACATTCTCGCCCAGGCGCAGGCGCGCGGGCGGGCGCGACAGCACCAGCGTCTGATAGGCCCGATACGTGAGGAAGGCGAGCCCGCAGACCACCAGCAAGATCGCCGGCAGCAAGCGGTGGAAAGCTAGGCGCGTGGCAGGCGTCGTCTGCCTGACGGGAGGGGACGTGGGTTTGGGAACAGTGCGGCTCATTGCGGGGGTAATTTCGTAGTAAGCGCAACCAATTCCTGCGGTCTTCTCCTCTGGGCCTCACCCCGGCCCCTCTCCCACGCTGCGGCTCAGAGGGGCAGGTATGCCCGTTCGGTGCCTCTGCCACAAGGGAATCCATTCCCTCGCTGTGTGGCCTACGGCCCAGTCTGCCCCTACGGGGAGACGTACCAGGCTCTCAGGCGGTACCTGTCCACAAAGGCGTCGCCAGGCGGAGGAACGAGCGTGCGCAGTTCCGACCCTAGCAGTCACTGGGCGGAACGCCACAAAGCGAAGGGCTTTGGCCCGTCGTCGAGATAGACCGGGCGAACTTACCTACCCCTCTGAGCCACCCTGCGGGAGAGGGGAGAGACCTCACCCCCAGCCCCTCTCCTTGCGAAGGAGAGGGGAGAGCAGAAGCCTTGTTCTCCCCTCATCCTCGGCCCTTCTCCCTCCAAGGGAGAAGGGAGACGAGAAGCCGGGTCACCCCCCTCCCTCTCAGGGAAGGGGGGCGGGGGGCTAGGTGAACCGGGAGCAAGGCAAGAGAGGAGGCTGGATGGCCCCCTCTCTTTTGGTGTTATCAGATAGATCTTCGGGAACGGAAGCGATCTGTCTACAGCAGTCTACTGGCCGCTATAATCCGTCGGGTCTTTGGGTGATTTCTCCGGCGGCCAGCCGGTGGCCGGAATGGTCTTCCACTTGCGGCCATAAGGAACGAGCTTGGCGTGGCCGTCGAAGAAGATGGCATTGAAGCCGCGCTGGTGATTGCCGTTGGAGTTCTTGCAATCGCCACCGCAGCCATCCGGACCGTCCCACCCGAAGACGCCGCGCTCTGTCAGGAAGTAGCGGCTGGCCGGATTGCTGATTTTCTCGCTCGGGTTCTCGTTGGAAAGGTCCGGGCCGGTGGCGTAAGCCGCGAAGGGGTTCCAATCCGCGCGGAAGCTATAGATCCAGGCCGGGAACCAGTGATAGGATTGCAGACCAAGTCGGAAATTTTGCTCACTTGGAGTGCGGTACTTGTCCGAGGGGCAGTACCAGATCTGCTTGTTCTTGATGTAGGGCCCGACTTGAACGTTCATCAGCGTCCGGTAGAACTCGCCGCCATAGGCGCACCCCGTATAGTCCGGGCCGCCATCGCCGGGATTAAAACCCGCCCATGCATGGCCCGGCCAATTAAACGCGACGCCATTATCCAGGCAGAAATTATCCGGCGGGTAGGGGTTGACGTCCGGGTTGACTTCCCAGTTGCGCGGGCCGGGGTAGGTGCCCATCGGCCACTCCTCGTCATAGTCCTGGGCATACATCTTAAAGCCCAGGCCCAGTTGCTTCATGTTGGATAGGCAGGAAATGGTGCGGGCCTGTTCGCGCGCCTGGGCGAAAACAGGGAACAGAATGGCGGCGAGGATCGCAATAATAGCAATCACTACGAGCAACTCAATCAAGGTGAAGCCCGAAAGCTTGCTTCGAATTCGCATTTCCAAGCTCCTTTGCGTATCCCGTTTCAATCCTCGCCCGGCCCGGAGGCCGGGCGCTACACGATCACACGATCACACCCTATCTCTTCGCCCAACGGCCAGAAAATCCTGTGGGTCTTTTGGCCTCCTTACCGGGGGCCACCGGAGGGTGCGCTCGGACTTACGACAGGAATGCTGCTGTTGGCACCGGGGGGGCCCGCCGCCTTGCCGCCCGTGTACTTCTGCCACTCCTTAGCCACGCTCTCCGGCATCATGGGCGGCGGCTTCTCTTCGTGTTGGACAGCGCCGCTGCGCATAATAAAAAACGCGGCAATGCCTACGACGATGATAATGACGACAGCAGCGACGGCGGGAGAGATTTGCTGCTTCATGGCTTTACCTCACCTGGCCTAGATTGCGCCTCCCGGTTGGCGCGGCGGATCATGCACGGCTCACCTCCTGGAGGCCCATGTTCCGGGCATGGGCCATGTCCCTATCTTCTACCGATCACGCCTCTGCGGCGATCCCGTCCCATTCTTTGCCTGTCGACGGAAATATAGGAGCGGGACGCGGCTCGCGCCAGACGATAGGAACCGGATAGTAGTAGATACGGGGATAGGTCGGCCTGCCGGCGTGCGCTTCCAGCAGGGCGTCTACTGCCAGTTCTCCCAGGCGCACGAAATCTGGCTTGGATGTAGGAAACAGGGGCTGGAAGAGGCGGGATACCAGCGGCTCGCTGTCGAAGCCGGTAACCCGTATCTCCTCCGGCACGCGCATGCTGCGATTCTTGAGCGCCTGAATCAGATGCGCTGCGGCCACATCGTTCCAGGCGATCACCGCGTCCGGACGCGGTTCCAGGCAGAGCAGGCTTTCGGCGATGGCATCATATTCGTCATCGCTGGGAGGTGGGGCATAATCTTTCACCGCTACGGGCCACTCCTGGTAGCTGGCCGGTATCTCTAACCCCGCCTCCTCCATCGCGGTGGCCCACCCCCTGCACCGATCATGAATGGAAGAGTGCAGGTAGTCTGAAGAGGTATGCATAAAGGCAATGCGGCGATGCCGGCAGCGCAGCAGGTGTCGCGTGATGTCGTAGCCCAGGCGGTAGTTGTCAAACTGGACACGCGAGCAGGGCCACTCGTCATAGCCGATATCCAGGGTGACGACAGGCACCTCCTGCGCCCAGTGGGTCAGATAGTCGCACGCCAGTTCCTGCCGGCGCCGCGTGACCGGATAGAGCACGATGCCTCTGGCTCCGGCCCGCAGATGTTGCAGTACCGCTTCCTGCTCTCGCGCGCGGTTCTGTTCCGAGCTGGCCAGCAGCACCTGATACCCCAACTGGCGCGCTCGCCGCTCCACGCCGCGACACGCGGCCACAATCACCGGAGCGTGCAGGTCCGGCACAATCAGACTGAGGCACTTGAGGCCGGTCTCCTGCGGCAGGGTCTCCGCAACGTACACGCCGCTCCCTTGCTGCGAGCGGATATAGCCTTCCGCCACGAGTTTGGATAAGGCCCGCACGACGGTCGAACGGCTGATACCGAAACGCTCCGCCAGCTCCTCCTGGGTGGGCAGTTTTTGCCCTTTCTGGGGGGCCGCGTTCGAAAGCCATTCGGACTTGATCTGCTCGGCGATGCGAATATAGGCGGGAACAGTGCTCACAGGACACCTCGCAGCGGCGGAACGACGGATCTGTGATTTGTTGAACAAACTCCGCGCAGCAAAGTTAAATCTCTGCTGATGGCAGCCCAGCATTCCGCTACTGATAGCGGGATTATAACAAGCTCTGGCCAAGATGTCAACCAAAATTTCAATTGTTGGACATATTTTTTTGCTGCCTGATTCCCGTGACTTCCGACATCTTAGCCCGAGCCGGGCATGAAAAACTCTAGGATCAGGCGTGCCTATCCCTGTTCGGTTTAGCGACGGAATGGAATTCCTTCGCTATAGAGCCCTTCGGGCCGCGTGTCCCTGCGGGACACTCTCTGCCTGTCGTCGGGATGACCTCACCCCCGGCCCCTCTCCTTCTCAAGGAGAGGGGAGGCGGTCTGTGTCCCGAAGGGAGACCCAGCCGCAGGCTCTACAGCGAAGGGTTTCTAACCCGTCGAAAAAGTTGTCCGCCCCTAAGCTCTATGAAGGTGGGGTGGGCTAGATGCAGGAAAAGGGAGCAGGACTGCTGCCCGCCTGCGCCGAAGCAAGGGGCAAAGGAGGTGCGTATGGAGCGGCTGCAAGGCAAGGTGTGCGTGATTACGGGCGGAGCAGGCAGCATTGGCATGGCGATGGCGCGGCGAATTGCCGCCGAGGGCGCCGAGATCGCGCTGGCGGATCGGGACGAGGCGAAACTACGGCGGCGCTGCGAGTCGTCGGAAGGGGCGCGCTGGCTGCCGATTGTGGCCGATGTGGGCCGCAATGCCGATGTAGAAGCCCTGATCCGCGCGGTCGTCGAGCGGTTCGGGCGCCTGGACGTGCTGGTCAACAACGCGGCGGTCTGGGCCGGGGATGGACTCGCGACGGAGGTATCGGAGGCGGATTGGGATGCGATCCAGACCGGGACGTTAAAATCCGTGTTCCTGTGCTGTAGGCACGCCATTCCCATCATGATACGGCAGGGCGGTGGCTCGATCATTAACATCGCGAGCGTCAACGGGATGTTCGGCCTGGGATTGGCGGCCTATTCGGCGGCCAAAGGCGGCATGCTGGCTCTCACACAAACCCTGGCGGCGCAGTACGGGCCGCAGGGCATCCGCGTCAACGCCATCTCGCCCGGCACGATCCAGACGGAGTACTGGGATACGCTGTTGGCGCGCGATCCGCAGGCGCTCGACGATTGGAAAGCGCGCACGCTGCTGCACCGGGTCGGCACGCCGGAGGAGGTAGCGGCGCTGGCGGCGTACCTGGCCTCCGATGAGTCGCGCAACGCCACCGGCGCGAACTTCGTTCTGGATGCGGGCCTTACGGCGGGCATGGAGATCCATAGCTACCGCGCTGCCAACCAGCGCTAAAGTCCCGGCCCTGCCTGACCTAACCCCCCGTCCCCCACTGCTAGGGTCGGCGCTACAATGGTTCGCGCCTCCACCTTGCCACAGCCCTCCGCCTGGCGACACCTTGCGACCCTACAAGGGAAGGGAGGGATCCAACCGGTCTAGGGAAGAGCAGAAGCCGGGTCACTCCCTTCCCTGCCGTGTTAGCGGCGAAGTAGGGAAGGGAGTCGCGCAGCGACGGGTGGGGTTAGGTAAATCGGGCGCTACAGTCCCGGCAGGTGGGGAACGTGGCCGGTTGCCGCGATGCGTGTCAGAACCGGCGCGTAGTGCGGATTGGCGACGACATGATAGCGCCGCTCGCCGCCGTCGCGCTCCTCAAAGCGTGAGATGATCTGCCGGTCTTCGAGGTAGCCCAGCGTGTAATCGAGGATTTTGCGCTGCAGTGGGTCGGCGGGCCGCAGCAGATCAAAGGCCACGCCCACGGTATGGTAGTTCAAGTCGGCGGGCGGGCCGCCGCCGGGCAGGTTGTTGAGGTCCGGGTCAGGCGGCCAGAGCGGGCCTTTGGGCGGACGGGGCGGATGGAGCGCCTTCGCCCGCTCCACATACTGCTGCGTGAGCGTCATATCGCCCACGCGCAGCCGCCCCTTGCCGCCTGCCTGCCGATAGGCCCCGGCGACCAGCAGCAGCGCGCCCTTCGTCTCCGGGCACAGCGCGGCATACTGCTGGGCCTGTACGGTATCCAGCGGCGCGGGACGTATCTCCAACTCTGCGCGCGGGTTCACAGGCGTCAGGCGGCGGCTGGCACAGGCCGATTGCAGGGCGGGCAGGTCGTCCAGCGTCTGGGCCTGGGCGTTGGGATACCAGAGCGCCGCCCGCGAGCGTCCCGGCAGCAAAGACTCCCATGCGGAGCGGAACGCCGCCGGGTCGCGCCGGTAGAGCGCCAACGCCTCTTCGGAGGCGCGCAGCTTCCACCAGTAATGCCGGTGATCGTCGCTGCGCCCGTAGAGGTAGGCAAACGCGGCGGGGCGGGAGCGGGGCGTGGTGGTGAGGTAGAGGTCTTCAAAGCGCAGGGGCCGGCCATGTCGTCCGTAGCGGATCGCCGTTGCCGAACCGGGCCACGCGCCGCCCAGGTATTTTTGCAGCGTGCGCTGCACTCCGCCCTCACCGCCATGATACGCCTGGAACAGCCAGTCCGGGCTGGGAAAGCGGGGATAGAGCCGCAGCAGGTAGCGCGTCTGGGCGAAGATGGCCTGGCGCGGGTCGTAGCGCGCATCCACCGTGCGGCGTTTGGCCCGCAGCATTTCCAGTTCCTGCTGCAAGACGGGCAACTGCGCCTCGATCTCCTGACGCGAGACGGTGGGCGCTCCCGGAGCGTGCGGGTCAGCGTCCGGGCACAATAGGTAGGTGTACCAGGCGATTTGCCATTTGAGGTGATCGATCTTGCGGGTCAGGCGATTCGACTCGGCCAGGTTGACCTTCAGGCCGTGCGCGCGTGCCGTTCCCGCCAGCCACTGCGCCACGCCGACGGCCTGAGAAGGGGAGACGGCATCCGGGTCGCCGCCCGATTCGAGCAGCAGGTCCGCCTCCTGCATCGCCACCCACTGCGCCCGCATCTCCTCCAGCGAGAGGCCGCTCTCCGCCGCCATCTGCTGCAAGGCGGCGGTCACCTGCGGCTGCTGCGCCGCCTCCGCCACAATAGGGCCGACCTGAGTGGCGATACGCTCAATATCTCGCAGCGACTCGCGCCGCCCCATGATGCGCTTGCGGAGGCCCTCCAGGATGGAGGCAGTCAGTCCCTCCTTATCCAGCGCGAGCGGCAGCCTGTTGAGCAAGGGAGCCGGAACGGGAGCGTTGGACGCGGCGGACGGAGCGGAGATGCCCAGGGCCAGGGGAGGCGCGTGCAGGACCGGCGGACGCTCGCATCCGCCGAGCGCCAGGCCGCATATTATGCCGCAAAGCAGGAGTACAAGCTTGGACTTCATGGTTTTCACAGGCGCAATGCATTTCGGTAATCCCTCCCAACGGTGTTGACGTATCTCCTCAGCAGCAGGCTGCGTGAGATTGATCCACACGGCTGGGAGTGTCTACCTGCATTTCGAGAACTGGAGCTTTCATTGTATACCTGCCTGCGATTTTTTGCAAGCAAAAAGGGACTCTTGTTTGCGCCTCTTTTACCGGAGGGCGATGATAAAAAAGGGCCGGCCTGCAACATTGTGCAGACCGGCCCACGCTTATAGAAAGTTGCCGTTTTAGGCGCGAGCGCGCGCCGCTCTATTCCTCCGTCCGGGGCAGCGACTCCGCCGGCATAACCTCCAGCGTCAGCTTTTCGCCGCGCCGCAGGACGGCCAGCGGCGTCTTCTGGCCCACCTGCTGATCGGTCAGCAGTCGGTGCAGGTCGTCAATGTCGGCGACCGGCTTATCGCCAAAGGCGATGATGACATCGCCCTCCTGCACGCCTGCCTTCCGCGCCGGGCTTTCGGCATCCATCGAAACCACGAGGATGCCGCTCTCCTGCGGCAGAGCGTGCGCGCGCACCAGCCGGCGCGGCAGCTCGACGTTCTGCCCGGCCACGCCGATATAGCTGCGCCGGATCTTGCCGTCGCGCATCAGGCGGGCGGCGACGAACTTGGCCGTGTCAATGGCGGTGGCGAAGCAGATGCCCTGCGCCGGCAGGATAATGGCGGTGTTGACGCCGATGACTTCCCCGCGCGAATTAACCAGCGGCCCGCCGGAGTTGCCCGGATTGAGCGCCGCGTCCGTCTGAAGGACGTTATCAATGAGCCGCCCCGACTGCGACCGGAGCGAACGGCCCAGCGCGCTGACGACGCCGGCGGTCACCGTACACTGGAAGCCATACGGGTTGCCGATGGCTATCGCAAGCTGCCCGACCCGCACCGATTGCGAGTCGCCGAGCTTGGCCGGAACCAGATCGGGCGCATAGATGCGGAGCACGGCCAGGTCGGTATCCGGGTCATCGCCGATCATGTAGCCGGGATAGTGGCGGCCATCCGACAGGGTGACCTCGATTTTGGTCGCGTTATGGACGACGTGGCTGTTGGTCAGGATGAAGCCGTCGGGCGTGAAAACGAAGCCGGAGCCGTTGCCGCGCACCTCGCGCGGCACGCGCGGATCTCTGGCTAGCCGCCCTGTCACCCGCTGCGTCACCTCAATATTGACAACCGAAGGGCTGACGATCTCCGCCGCTCGAATGACGGCCTGCGAGTAGGCATCCAGCAGGGCCTCATCCGTGAGCGGCGCACCCTCGGAAAATCGCCTCTCCTCGACGTGGGCGCCGTTGCCGGCTACCCGCTCCAAAACTTGCATCATGGCAGTTCCTCCTCTGTGCAGGAACCAGGAACGAGGATGGTAAGCTGCATCCTGCCTCTGTTTCTCTCTTGAATATACGCATTATTATATCATCTAGTTGCCGATATTGCAAATACCTATCCAATGATGGTATACTAACTAAAAAGTAACCATTAGTCTGGAGAGGACGAAGATGGAACCTCAGTGCACCAAATGCCCGGCGGAGACTACTCTACAGGTCATCGGCGGACGCTGGAAGATCCCGATACTCTGGCACCTGTTTGGCGGCGAGAAGCGCTTTTCGGAGCTGCGGCGCGCTCTAGGCTGCGTGACGCAGAAGATGCTTACCGAACAGCTCCGGGAGATGGAGCGCGACGGCATCATCTCCCGCAAGGTCTATCCGCAGGTCCCCCCGAAGGTGGAGTATTCGCTCACCCCCCTGGGAGAGAGCCTCAAGCCGATAGTGGACGCGATGTGTCAGTGGGGATTGCTGCGGCAGCCTGAATTGGCAAAGAAAGACGCAGAAATTCTTCGCCGCGAGCAGGAAAATGCAGGGTGAGCGGCAAACTAACAATTACCGTTAACGCCAAAGCCTAATCGCGCCAGTGCAGGATCAATCGCTACTTCATACGGGCTCCTGGCCACCTTTCCGCGACCGCCGCCCTGGCAGCTAGGTTCTATCCTCACGATGGGAGCCGGATATGCAGCAAGCCGCCGCCGCCTTTCTCGCCGCTTTAGAGCCGCACCAGGCGCAGAAGGCCCACCAACCGTTCAACTCCGAAGAGCGTTTGAACTGGCATTATGTCCCCAAAGAACGCCAGGGGCTGTGTTTTAAGGAGATGCGCCCATCCCAACGCGAGGTGGCGTACTCCTTGCTGCGCGTGGGCTTGAGCCAGAAGGGGTTGGCCAAAGCCGCCGCCATCCGCCAGTTGGAAAACGTGCTGCGCGAGATCGAGCAGGGCAAAGGGCCAGTGCGCGACCCCGACCTCTACTTTGTCACCATCTTCGGCGAGCCTTCCGAGAAGGGCGTCTGGGGCTGGCGCTACGAGGGCCACCATATCTCCCTGCACTGGACTCTGCTGCGGGGCAAAGTGATCGCCAGCACCCCCCAGTTCCTGGGAGCCAATCCGGCGGAGGTGCGCGACGGGCCGCTGCGGGGCACGCGCGTCCTGGCCGCTGAGGAAGACCTGGCACGCGCGCTCGTCAAGTCATTGGATGCGGCGCAGCGGCAGGAGGCCATTCTCAGCGACACCGCTCCGCCCGATATCATCACGCGCGCAGAGCGGAAAGTCTCTATTCTGGAACACCGGGGGCTTGCCTATCCGCAGATGAACAGCGAGCAGCAGGGATTACTGCTGGAGCTCATCCACGAGTACGTCAGCGCGCAGGCTTCGATTATGGCGCGGCAGCGGCTGGATAGGGTGCGGCGCGGGGGCCTGGAGAATATCAAGTTCGCCTGGATGGGCGGCCTGGAGCGCGGTCAGGGCCACTACTACCGCATCCAGGGGCCGGCCTTCCTCATTGAATACGACTGCACGCAAAACGACGCCAACCACATCCATACCGTCTGGCGCGACTTTAACGGCGATTTCGGGGCCGACCTGCTGGAGCGGCACTACCAGTCGTCTCCGCACCATCAGCGCATGGCGAACAAATCGGTCAAGTGACTCCGGCAGGCTGAGCACAGACGGAAGCGCCCATCCCTAAAGGGATGGGCGCCTGCTCCACGGGCTGCAAAGCGAAGGGCTTCAGCCCGTCGCGCTACCCGGCGGCGCGGGCTATGGCCTCCGCAAGCGCCTCCAACGTTGCCGGCCCCTCATAATGCTCGCCGTTGATAAAGAAGGTGGGCGTACTGCCGATGCCGGTCGGGCGGATGCCGTCCACATCCTCGCGAACGCCCGCGTAGGCTTGCGGGTTTGCCAACTCCTGCTCGAAACGCTCGCCCTCCAGGCCGATCTCCTCCGCATACCGGCGCAGGTCCGGGCGGTTGAGTCGGGGGCTATGCTCGTAGAGCGCATCGTGCATCTCCCAGAAACGGCCCAACGCGCCCGCCGCCTCCGCCGCTTTGGCCGCATCCAGCGCGTGAATATGGATGTCGGTCAGGGGCAGATGGCGAAAGATAAAGCGTAGGCGCTCGCCCTGATCCTCCAGCAGCCGCTTGATAACGGGGTAGGCCGCCGCGCTATCCTCACACTGAAAGTCGCCATATTCGATTAGAGTAACCGGTGCCTCCGCCGATCCCCGCTGCCAGTCCTTAGGGTTGGGGGGCACAGGTAGGGTAATAGCCATTCGCCTCTCTCCTTCTATGGGCGATTCCGGCGCCTCGCGCCGTTGTGTATATCGCAGCGGCGTCAGAAAAGTTCCGGATTGCTGCGACCATCGCGCGTAGCCGCCCGGACAACAGGGAGTTCCTTAAAGCAGAGAACGTTTCGCATTGATGCGGCAGGCGGGTTAGCTTCTATCAGCGGTGGGCGGCGCGGTTTTCGCGCAGCAAGGTGCGGCGATAGCGGGCCAGGCGCAGCGTCTCTGCCGGGTCAGGCGGGGCGGGAAGGGTGCTCAGGTCGGCCAGAATACGGGCGTTGACCCGGCCATAGCCCATCGGCAGGGAGAGGAAGCCTGCCGCCGCCAGCGCCTCCTGATATTCGGCCAATGCGCCGTGCAGCTTCCGCAGGTTGGTCGGACGCGCCAGCGGCAGATAGGCCCGCGCCCAGGTCTCCACCTCCGCCAGCCACCAGTTGTCTCCCACCCGACGATGGAGGAAGCGATAGTAGATGGCGGCCTGCCAGGTGCGCGCCTCGCACGCAAACGCCTCCTGCCCGGCGACCGGCAGGCCAAAGAACGCCGGCAGCGTCTCCGGGGTGACGCGGTAGCGCTGCGTCAGCCACTCCCACAGCCACCAATCGGAGGCGGGCGTGGCGGAGGCGTGCTGGCTGCGGGCTGCGGAGGCAGCGCCCGGCTGCGGCATGGGGGCCGTCGGGTGGGCAGCCTCCGGCCAGGAGAGCAGCGCCCAGGGAAAATCCAGGGCCAGAAGCGGCCTGGCGGAGAGGCGGCCCGTCGGGCGTAGCGCCTGCGTGTCTTCGGCGGGACGGAACCGTGCCAGCGTTCCGGCAGGCAGGCGCTCGCCGATGGCGTCCAAAAACAGCAGCGGGGCGCCGTCCCAGAGCAGGGCGCGCTCCAGCTCCGCCGTGCGCAGCGTCACCGGCGCGGGGCCGTTCTCTGCCGGGCCAATTGCCGCCGGGCAGGAAGCGGCGGAGGAGGACGAGCGCGTTTCCTGGTACAGCCGTGAGCCGCCAAGCAGCCACAGGTCCGCGATGCCTGCCTCCCGGTAGAGGCGATGCCGCCGCCGCCATTCCCGCGCCGAAAGAGGGGCGCACTGGTATTCGAGGACGATGCGGCGGGGCCGGCGCCCCTGGCCGGGCAGCGTTGCCAGCACATCGGCGCGCTGCCCCGTCTCGCTGAGGATGGCCTCCAGCGTCACCTCGGCCTCCGGCAGGCGCGACCGCAGCCAGCGGGCGATGAGCAGCTTGCCGGCGCGGTGCTCCTCCGTTTCCGGCTCGGTCTGCGGCAGGCGGCACACGGCCCCCGGCAGGTGGGCGAAGTGGTGGGCGCGCACGGTTCCCGCGTGCAGCACGACGACGGCCCCGCAGCCGGGACAGGTGAGCGCGCGCGTATCCGACAGGCGGCGCAGCTCTTCCGGGGATTCGACCCCGATGGTAACGCGGCGCAGGCCCCACTGCGCCGTCAGCATATTTTGCGCGGCTGCTGGTCTTTTGCCTTCCGTCACGCGTTGCATTAAGAAACGTAAACCTCCTGATAACTGGGCGGCGCTCGCCGGTATGGTAGACGCTATTTCGCTATTTCCGGTTTGCGTTCCTTCCGGGCCGCCCGCCCAAAAAATCTTTCTGTTTGGGCCAAAACATTTGTCATTCGTCCAACCTCTTGCAGGAATCTTGACGCCCGGACGAGAATTTCACGTAATCCCATTGCCCTCTATGTAAGACGCCGCCCGCGAAGCGTCTTAATAGGCAGGGATACTTTCGGGCTTTCCGCCAAAATCCTACTGTCCTCCCTGTCAGGCGCCCCCATTTTCTGTGTGTGCGGTATTCAAAGTAAGGAGGGGTACGATGGTACCTTCGCGCACGCTTCTTATCTCCCTGCTACTCTGCTGCTTCCCCCTGATCGCACGCGGCTCCGCCCCGCGTCCAACTCTCTGGCACGAGGATACGCCCGATACGCCAACCGTCGCCGTGACCGATTTTGCCGGCACGGACCGCGAGTTGGGGCACTTCCTGGCCGAAACGCTGCTAACCGACCTCAACCGCTCGGACCGGCTCCACGTCGTAGAGCCTGCGGAAGTTCAGCAGGCCCTACAGGACCTGGAGCTTCCCCCTGCGGGCCTGCTGGAGCCGCCGCAGGCCCGACGCCTGGGTCGGGAGGTCGGCGCAGACCGCCTTCTCGTCGGCAGTTACCTGGCGCGTGACGGGCGTCTCCTGGTCAACGCACGCCTTCTGGAGGTGCAGACGGGCCATACGGTGCCCGGCGGCGCGGCCAATGTCTCCGGCGACCGGCAGGATATTCTGGCGCTTGCCCACCGGCTCGCCAACCAGATTCACCAGCGTCTGACCGGCGCAGAGCTTGTTCTGGACGCGCCGCAAGCGCCGACGAAGCCCCCAGCGGAAGCTGACGATCCTCCGGCCTCCCCCCAGGAGGAGGAGCAAGAATCCCTGGAGCCGCTTCAGCAGAGCGGGCTTATCCCGGAGCGGGCACGGCCCGACGGCATTGTTCGAGAGCGAGATCTGATGGAACTGGTCGGTCGGGTTGCGCGGCGGCTTGGCTCCCGGACCCGGCACGCCGTCTCGGCTACCCAGCCCCGGATGCCGGTATCACGGGTTCGCGCGCTCACGGCGTTAGTGAAGGTGGCCCTCTCGCCGGAAGACCTGGCGGCCTATCGCACGGCCCCGAACGAAGAAGAAATGCCCGCAGCGCGGCAGGTGCCCCTCTGGGGACGGCCCTATTTCACGGCGGCGGTGGCACAGGGCTGGTGGCCGGCAGAGCAGCCCTTGCGCGCACGCGAGACGGCGACCTGGGGCTTTGTGGCCAGTCTCCTGGCGAAGATGCCCCTGGAGGAGGCCGATCCAACCGCTCCACCCCTGCCAAGGGAGGTGCCGGAGCCCGCGCCCGAACCCGAGAACTATACGGGCCTGGTCATTGACGCGCGGGATCTGCCGCTGCAGCGGACGATGGGCCCGCGTATCCTAGATGAAAATGGGCGCGCTGTCTACCCCGATCCGACGCATGTGCCGGATTTCGACTTCCTCCAGGATAGAGGCATGGCCTCCTATGACGAGGATTTAGGCAGCGCACGGCGGGCAGGAAGCCATCCGCTGATCGTTCGCGCGCTCGACGTCGCCGGGCCGGGCCATGATGATGTGGTTATCTCCAATGAGGCGGCGCAGCGTATCCGCGAGACGAACCGGCAGTGCGGATTCCTACGGCGCTGGGCGGTCTGCATTCTGGTTACTCCTCAGCGATAGCGTCTTCCCGCCTGTGAGTCGGGTCCTAAGAGCCGGGCATTTGCAAATGCCCGGCTCTTACTTTTGCCGCCGCCTCCGCTCAGGTCGAAACCCCGGAGACGAAACTGCAAACACCTGTCTGTGCGTACTTCAAAGCAGGAATATGCCGCGCTCTCGCCGGAACGATCTGCCTCCTTCTATCAAGTCCGAGGGAATACTTATCGTATGGCTACCTCAAGGTGCAGCGCATATGGGAAGAAATTCACCGGATTGGATATTATGCCTTTGTTCGCAGGCTATCGGCAGGTGGGGAGGGAAACGTTCTGCCGGCAGCGAAAGAGGGACTTGCGGGAGCAAAATCCTGCGCTGTCGCGTCCTGTCGGCAAACGCGAGTTTGCAGGCCCGAGGCGCGGCGGGAGATTGTAAAGCAACCGAGGAAAGGATTTTCGAGATGGCCGGGCCATCGTTATTGGAAGAAGCCGTAGAGTTTGCGGAAAACCCGGAGCCGCGCTGCCCCTGTGTCTTGCTGCTGGATACCTCCGCCTCCATGCGCGGCGCGCCCATCGAGGCGCTGAACGAGGGCCTGCGGATGTTCCGGGACGATCTGCTCCAGGATCCGCTGGCCTCGCGGCGCGTGGAGGTGGCCGTCGTTACCTTCGACAGCGACGTGCACGTCGTCCAGGATTTTGTGACCGCCGATCAGTTCGATCCGCCCACGCTGACGGCGCACGGGATGACGCACATGGGCGCGGCCATCCATAAGGCGCTGGATCTGATCCAGGCGCGCAAAGCGCAGTACCGCGCCAACGGCATCGCCTACTACCGTCCCTGGGTGTTTCTGATCACCGACGGCGCACCGCAGGGCGAGCCGGAAGAGGTCGTGGCGCAGGCGGCGCAGCGCGTTCGCGCGGATGAAGCGGCCAAGCGCGTGGCCTTCTTCGCCGTCGGCGTGGAGAACGCCGATATGGCGCGGCTGCGCGATATTGCCGTGCGCACCCCCGTCAAGCTGATCGGGCTTAATTTTGTGGAGATGTTCGTCTGGCTCTCGACGAGTATGCAGAAGGTCTCGCAGTCCCAACTGGACGAGCAGGTGGCCCTGCCGCCGCCGGGTTGGGGCACGGTATAAGGATTTCATGAGGAAGGCTCCCCTGCCGGCCAGTTCGGAAAGAAGGACGGCGGTGGGGCAGGGCATAAGGATCTCCGAATGAAGGTAGGTGTTTGGCTGGCAGGAGTTGCAGGTTGAAGCGGGCTGCGGAGGCGCACAGCTGGCGGGTGGTTGCCGCGTCGGTGCGCGGCGCCAGCCATGAGCGGACCGGGCAGCCCTGCCAGGATGCCCACTGTTGGGCCGCGCGGCCCGGCGGCGTGCTGGTGGCGGCGGTCGCGGACGGGGCCGGCTCGGCGGCGCTGGCGGAGGTCGGCGCGGAGACGGCAGCGCGGACGGCAGTGGAGATCCTCGCCGCGTGCGCAGGCATCGCACCCCCGGAATCCGAGGCGGCATGGCAGATGCGCCTGCTGGCCGCGCTGCAAGCGGCGCGCGAGGCGGTCCTCGCCGAGGCGGAAGCGCGGGAGGCGCCCGTGCGGGAACTGGCCACAACGCTGATTCTGGCGGTCGCCACGCCGGATCGGGTCGCAGCGGCGCAGGTCGGCGACGGCGCGGCGGTCGTGCGCGATAGGGAGGGAAACCTGCACGCGCTCACGGCCCCAGAGTGCGGCGAATATATTAACGAAACCACCTTTCTCATCGCGCCCGGCGCGGCGGAGGCGGCGAACGTGACGGTGTGGCAGGGAGCCGTCACGCACCTGGCCCTCCTTTCGGATGGATTGCAGCGGCTGGCGCTGAGGATGCCCGACGGCGAGCCGCACGCGCCGTTCTTTGCGCCCCTGTTTCGCTTCGTCGAGGGCATGACGGATGTGACGGAGGCCGAGGCGCAGCTGGCGGCGTTTCTGCGCTCCCCGCGCGTCTCCGGGCGGACCGACGACGACCTGACCCTCCTGCTGGCAAGCCTTCTGCGGGAATAGGTCATGCGGCTGCAACGTAACTCCAACGGACAATCGGTGACGCTGGACCTGGCCGCGCCGCTCGGCATGGGCGGCGAGGCCCGCATCTACGCCGTGCTCTCGGACGGACAGTTAGCGGCCAAAGTCTATCACAGGCCGACGGAGGAGCAGACCCGGAAGCTGCGCGCCATGCTTGCCAATCCGCCCGAGACCGCGCCGGAGTCGCCGGGGCAACTGGCCATCGCCTGGCCCGTGGATCTGCTGCGCGCGATGGATAACGGGCGGCGCGTCGTCGGATATCTGATGCCCCGCGTCTCCGGGATGCACCCGCTGTTCGAGTTCTACAATCCTCTCACCCGCCGCCAGCACCACCCGCTCTGCAACTATCTGTACCTGCATCGCATCGCCCGCAACCTGACCGCCGCCGTGCGCTCCCTGCACGCGCGCGGCTATGTCATCGGCGACATCAACGAGTCCAATATCCTGGTGACCGAGACGGCGCTGGTGACGCTGGTGGATACCGACTCGTTCCAGGTGCGAGACCCGGAGAGCGGCGCTCTCTACCGCTGCCCGGTCGGCAAGCCGGAATATACTCCCCCGGAGCTTCAGGGCAAGACCTTCCTCCAGACCGACCGCACGCCGGAGCAGGACCTGTTCGGGCTGGCGGTGCTGATCTTCCTCTTGCTGACGGAGGGCACGCATCCCTTCGCGGGTGTCTATCAGGGCGCGGGCGATCCGCCCTCCTACGATGCGCGCATCCTGGCCGGGCACTTCCCGTATGGCACGCGGCGCACGCCCTATCGCCCCATGCCCACCGCGCCGTCTCTGGACATCCTGCACCCGACCGTGCGGCAGTTGTTCCTGCGCTGTTTTGAGGATGGGCACCGGAACCCCCAGGCCCGCCCGGACGCGCAGACCTGGCAGAGCGCGCTGATGGAGGCAGAGTCGGCGCTGGTCGCCTGCTCTGCCAACGCGCAGCATCGTTATGGCAGCCATCTGAGCGCCTGCCCCTGGTGCGAGCGCAAGGGGCAGCTGGGCGGGCGCGATCCCTTCCCCTCCCTGGAGGCGGTACAGCGCCGGGAGCACCTGCCCCCGGCTCTGCCCCGGCGCGCGCCCCGGCCCCGCATCCGCCCGGCGCCCACGCCTCCCGCACCATCCCCGACACCCGCCTACTATGCGGCCTCCGTCGGCGGGTATGCCGCCCCGGCGGCCCCGGCGCTGCCGCCCTACCTCAACCTGCCCTCCAATAACTGGTCGTGGGCAGCTCTGCTCTTTGCGCTGATCGCGCTGACGCCGGGCATGCACGTTCTGGCGGGAGTAGCGGCGGGCATACTGGGCGTTCTGGGACTGCGGTACGCGCCCCAATTTGCGGGCAGCGGGCGGTGGATGGCGGGCCTCTCGCTGGCCTCCGGCACGCTGACCGCGCTGGCCTTTCTGACAGTCACCCTGCTGCAGAACTGGCGTCCGGCGGACGTGATGACGCTGGCCGGGCATCGCGCCGCCGTGCATTCGCTTGCCTTCTCGCCCGACGGCCAGCGGCTGGCCAGCGGCGGCGACCGGGCCGAGGACGAGGAGAGCGCCGGCGGCGAGATCAACCTCTGGAACGCGCGCACCGGGGAATTTCTGCGCTCGTTGGCAGGCGCGAAGGGCGGCGTGTACGGGGTCGCCTTCTCGCCCGACGGCAAGACGCTGGCCGCCGCGACCAACGCGCCTCTGGGCATCAGCGAGATCAAGCTCTGGGACGCGCGCAACGGCCTCTATGAGCCGCCGCTGTCGGAATATCACTTCTTCCTGCGCGCCCTGGCGTTCTCGCCGGACGGCCACACACTAGCGGCGGGCGGCTGGCAGGAGGCGGAGCGCCGCCGTACCTATGGCGCGGTCAAGCTCTGGGACACGCGGGCGGGCGCCGTGACGCAGACCTTCAGCGTCGAAGACGGCGCGGACGTGTTCACGGTCGCCTTCTCTCCGGACGGTAAATTGCTGGCAGTCGGCAGCGGCTCCTCGGCGGTCTCCGGCATCCTGGGCAAGGTGACGGTCTGGGATGTTGCGACGGGACGCCTAAAGTGGACGCAGACGCGCCACAGCACCGCCGTGCTCTGCGCGGCCTTCTCCCCCGACGGCAAGACGCTGGCGACCGTCGGCAACGACAACGCGATCCGGCTCTGGGAGGCGCAGACCGGTGCGCTCCGGCAGACCCTGGAGTCCAAAGGCCCCTGGATCGCCGCCGTGACGTTCTCGCCCGATGGCAAGATACTGGCAAGCGGCGGCAGCGACCGGGTCGTCCGCCTCTGGAACTTGCAGACCGGCCAGGTCACGCGCGCGTTCGCCGAGCACAGCGGCCCCGTCTACGCCCTCGCCTTCTCGCCCGATGGCAAGGAACTGGCCAGCGCCGGCCAGGACACGACCGTCGTCCTGCGCCACCTCTCCGCGCGCTAAAGCGCTAAAGCCCTATCCGCCCCTCAGAAGATGCCTCTATCACAAGGGAATAAATTCCCTCGCCCGGTAGCTTAACGGCCCAGTGTCCACCTTCGTGGACACCCAATTGCCTATCGAAAGGGGGTGTCGGCGTAGGCCGACACTAGGCCGAAGGCCACCCAGCGAAGGGCTTTAGCCCGTCGCCGAGAAAAGCCGAGTCTTCTCCTTCTCAAGCCAGACCGGCACAATCACGCATTGTTACGAATTCCTCGCCGCAAGCAGGCATGGAAGAACCTTAGCGAGGAGCCGCCTGGAGAGCTGCGCGCGCCTGGAGGGTGAGCCAAGCGCCAGGGGTAGGAATCTCTACTTTGTGTCTCGTCTTCACAAGGATGCGGAATGATTACCGAGTATATAGCCCATTTTGGCCTGAAGGAAACGCCGTTTGCCCGCAACCATGACCCTAAGTGGCTCTACGTCTCCACGCAGCAGAAGGAGGCCATCGTCAAGGCGCGCTGGACCATTCAGGAGCACGGCGGCCTGGCGCTCATTCGTGGCGATGTTGGGCACGGCAAATCGTTCTTAATTGAATATCTGATGACGGTGTGGCCCCACCAGTTCGGATGGCGCTGCGCCAAGCTGCAAAATACGGCCACGATCACAACGCCCCGCGCCCTGCTGGCGGAGGTGCTGGCAGCCTTCGGTCTCGAACCGAGCTGGAATGCGCGGGACATGGCGATCCGCCTGGAAAACTGGCTCTTAACCAAGGCGTATGAGGACAAGCAGACGGTGGTGCTCTTCATTGACGAAGCGCAATCCCTCGACTCGCATGTCTTTCCGGTGCTGCGCGATCTGGTCAACCTGGAGGTGCGCGAGCGCATCCTGCTCCAGATCGTGCTGTCGGCACAGCTCAATATAGACCGTAAGTTAACCTACTTTCCGGCACTGCAGAGCCGCATCGCCTCGGTTTCGACGCTGGAGCCGCTTTCGGCGGGGGAAACGGAGAAAATGCTCCTGCACCGCTTCCGTACCGCCGGGGCCGCTAACTGCCTGGATTTCTGCCCCACGGAGACGATGCGGGCCATCCATGCCCACAGCGCGGGCGTGCCCCGCGATATCCTGGTGGTGGCCGAAGCGGCGATGAAGGAGGCGTTCCTGCAGGGCAGCAACGTGCTGTGCCCGGAACATGTCGCAAAGGCCGTGCGTGATCTGGCGGGCCGCCGCCCACGCCTGGCAAAGGTAGCCTGAAGTGGATGATCGAAACAAGCCCTATGATCTGGAGCCGCGCCGGCTCCGCCTGGATCAACTGTTCGAAGACGCCCCGTATCTGTCCCCGACGATGAAGGCGCGCTGCCTGCATGAGCGGCTGGCCCAGATGCAGGCGCAGGGGATGGCGGCGGAAGTGGTGGTGCAGGAGCCGTTTGGTGAGGAAGACGCCTTTGCCGATGCGCTGCTGGATGACCTGCGGCGCCCGCACACCGTGCCGACTCCGGCGTCCGTCGAGCGGCCTGCCCCGGAGGCGATGCTGACGCTTGCGGAGGTGGTCCAGTATCTGCGCGTCATGCGGGCCGTGCCGCACCTGGATCGGCTCTGCCGCTTCCGCGATCAGGTGTTGAAGAGATGGCTGGAGGAGGCGCCGCGCCGCGAAGCCTGAGCGTTGTGCTGGAGGAAATGCGTCGTTTTTCAGAGGTCATGGCTGCGCAGTCCCTCCGCACAGCGGTTAGAGCCTATCCCGCAGGGCACGGTTGTCTTCTCGCGTGTCTACCTATCGGGAGAGGCCCAGGGCGATTGCGCGAACTGGGTTTCCTATCTCCTCTGAGCGGGCAGGACGATACGCGATGGGGTGACGATGCGATGGCCCTGGGAAGAGGCCCTGAGCGCGGACGCCTTATGTGTCTACGGAGAGACGCATACATAGAAAGATAGAAGGATTCGGAAATGATAATCTATGCGATAATCAGTCAGAAAGGCGGGGTCGGGAAGACCACCACGACGGTCAATCTCGGCGCGGCGCTGGCCCAGGCGGGCCAGCGGGTCCTGCTGCTGGATCTCGATCCGCAGGGCAGCCTGACGCTGGCCGTGGGCCAGCGCGCGCGTCCACTGTCCATTGAGCATGTGCTGCGGGAGCCGGGAGCGATTCTAGGCGCTATTCATCCCTGCGCCGGCGGCATGCAGGTAGTCACGGCGGCGGCAACGCTGACCGGCGTCTATATGGAGCTGGACAAGGTGGAGGCTTCCGCCTACCGGCTCGCGCAGGCGCTCCAGCTCGTCCAGGAGCGCTACGACTATGTCCTGATAGACTGTCCGCCCTCGCTGGGCTACGCCACGACCAATGCGCTGACCGCCGCTCACGTCGCGCTGGTGCCGCTGCAATGCGAGTTCCTCTCGCTGCGCGGCCTGGCGGATGTACAGGAGATCGCGGCGGTGATTCAGGAGACGACCAATCCCGGTCTGCGCCTGCGCGTGCTTGGCACCATGTATGACAAGCGCACCATACATACAGCCGACGTGCTCAAAGAGGCGCGCCATGCGCTGCCGGGCCTGGTCTACGAGACGGTCATCCCGCGCACCATTCGCCTGGCGGAAGCGCCCGCAACCGGGCTGCCGATCCTGGAATACGCCCCCGACTCCAACGGCACGTATGCGTATCGTATGCTGGCACAAGAGATTCTACAGGAGGACAGTATCATTGGAACGACGCGACCATATTCGAGCGGCCATGCAGCGGCTCCTTGTGTCCCCCACGCGGCCTGAGGGCGCTTCCGGCGCCGCGCCCTCGCGCCAGGTCGCGACTCTGCCAGCGTTCACCGCCGAAGATCAGAGCGCGTTGGCGCTTCCGGAGGCGATGCACTGGGTGCTGCGCGACCTGCAGGTGACGCTGCGGGATAACGGCATTGAGGCCGCCCCGGCGGAGATCGCCTACGCGCTTATGGAGGCCCTGGCCTATCGTCCTAGCCTGTGCCGGGGGCTGCTCGCCGCCTATCTGCTGGAGGAGTGAGACTCGTGCCGTCTTCTTTCTTCGCACTCACCTTCTGTTAAGGCCCTCACCCCCATCCCCTCTCCCACGCTGCGGGAGAGGGGAGAGGAGAAGCCTTGTTCTACCCTCATGTTCGCCCTGGTCTGGTGGCTCGGGCGCGGAGGACGCGGGAGAGGAGAAGCTTTGTTCTCCCCTCCTCCCCGGCCCTTCTCCCTGCAAGGGAGAAGGGGGAAGAGAAGCCGGCATTGTCTCTGCCTGCGTAGGTGGGCAGCGGGCCTGGCTAGGCCGAGATCGCCAGGCAGAGCCGCGAACCGTTGAGCGGCGTCCCTGGCAGTCGAGCGAGCGCAGCGCCGACCCTGGCAGCGCCCCACAGCGGCAGGGTTTAGCCTGCCGCGATAGGGGGTGAGGTTCATCGGGGCCGGTGCAGCCCCGGCGCTTTTGTTTGGGAATCTGTTTGTAAAATGCGGAACAAACCGTTGGAGCCTATGGAAAGGCTGCCCGTCAGAGCGGACGCGCCAGAATGGAGAGGAGGTGCACAGGTTGCGCCGCACGTTTTGCTTTGTTGGTTTGAACGCGAAAATACTTACCGTTCCCCTCGCCGCCTTCTTTGTGGGTCTGCTGCTTCCCGGCGCCGTGGGCTACTGGCTGCTGCAGCGCCAGGCGGAAAGCGCGACGCGCGACAAGGCGCAGGCGATCCTCCAGACGCTGATGGCGCCGCCCTCCGCCACCGGGGAAGCGCGAACACAATCCGGCAAAAGCTGCCCTGCCGAGATCGCTAATTTTCCTGCACGGCAGGGGATGCGCGCCTCTGGCGGGGACGGCAAAACGGCGCCGTTCCGCTTCCGCCAGGTGGCGCTGAACCCGGCCAACCCGGCCCACCGCGCCGATCCCTACGAGGCATGCCTGATTACCACCTTCGCCTCCCATCCGGAAACCCGGCAGATCGAGGACACGGTGCAGGGCAAGCAGGGCAGTTTCCAGGTGCTGGCCGTGCCGGTGATCGTCTCCCAGGATCGCTGTCTGCGCTGTCACGGCACGCCCGGCGCAGCTCCGGCGTGGAGGGCGCATTCGTCTGGGAAGACGGCAGGCTTCGGCTGGAAAAAGGGGCAGGTGGTCGGCGCCTCTATCCTCTACGTGCCCAACGACCTGCCGCGCGCCGGGGCCAGGCAAGCCTTCTTTACGATTCTGAAGCTGGTCGGCCTGGTCAGCCTGCTGGCCACGGGCCTGCTGCTCTGGCGCACACAGACGCTCATCACGCGCCCCGTCCGTAACCTACTGACCACCAGCGAGGCGATCCGGCGCGGCGACTGGAAGGCCCGCTTCTCCGCCTACTGGCCGGACGAGCTGGCGGAGCTGGCTACCTCCTTCCAGAACACGACGCTCTGGCTGCGGGGGCAGGTTGCCAAGGAAGAGAAGCTGCGCGCGCTGTTCCAGCAGTTCGTGCCGGCTTCGGTGGCGGCGCGCGCGCTGGGCACCGACGCGGATCAGTTTCTCACCGGGACCCGTCATCCGGTCACGGTCCTGGTCCTCAACATCCGCAACTTCAAGCTGCTAATGGAGCATCTGCCGCCGGAACAGACGGTCAGCACGCTCAATGAATTCTTCTGTGCGGTCAACCAGGTCATCGTTGCCAACAAGGGCCTGGTCAGCAAGTACCTGGGCGATAGCGTGGTAGCGATCTTCGGGATGCCGATGGGCAACGGGGATCACGCGCTCCAGGCGGTGCGCGCCGCGATGGGCATTCCCTCCGCGCTCCAGAACCTCTACGTCCGGCTGAGCGAGAGCTACGGCTGGGAACTGGGCGTCGGGATCGGCATCAGCACCGGGGAGCCGATTGTCGGCTACTTCGGCTCGTCGGCGCATATGGAGTACACGGTGCTCGGCGAGGTGGCGGTCGAGGCGCATCGGCTGGAGGAGGCCACGAAATCCGTTCCGGAAGAGGACACCATTCTTATCAGCGAGGCGACCTATCGCTGCGTGATGTCCGATGTCCACGTCTATGACTTAGGCGAGCGGGCCGGCGCGGGCGGCAAGCCGATTCACGCCTACGTGGTGCAGGGGTTCCGCTCAGAGGCCCGCTCGGCGCTGGCGGCTTAGGCATCATCCTGGCTCCCATTCCAGCCCTTCCTGATCTAACCCCCCGGCCCCCACTGCCAGGGTCGGCACTGCAACGGACTGCAAGGGACGCCGCTCAACGGACTGCCAGGGTCGGGCCTGCCATGGTTGGGGCCACTGCCAGGGTCGGCAGGGTTACGGCCCCTGCCTCCGCCTAGCGACACCTTGCGACACGGCTTTGCCTTGCCACACCCCTCCGCCTGGCGACCCTACAAGGGAAGGGAGGGACCCGACCGGGGATGGTTACAGCCCTCACCCTCGGCCCCTCTCCTCTGTCCCTGGGTTCCTTTGAGATCCCTGTTCCGGATGCGCCGAAAAAAACTCGTAGACACGGCCCAGAACGCCCCTAAATTCCTTTGAGATCCCTGTTCTGGATGCGCCACCTCCTCAACCAAGGAAAAAGCGCCTATCGCGACGTGGGCTGTCCCTGTGCGCTCGTCTCGCGATCCATGTAGTCCGAGGGCACGCCCGGCGGGACTTTATGGCCCTTGATGATCTTCTCCTGGGAGGCGCCCTCCTCCGTCGGGGCGGGAGGCGCGGGGGGAGGCCCGAACACATGCATCCCGATAAAGACGAGGATGCCGGCCAGGACGACGAAACAGGCGGCGATGATGAAAGGACTGACCGGCTGTTTTTCGGGGCGAACTTGCGGTTTCACTCTCTGGACTCCTTTCTGTTCACCCGGCCTTGATAGACCGAATTGGGAGGGCAGACACAGCGGCCTGCCCCTACCTGCCGAACCCTAGCGGCTGGCCGAATCGCGCGACAGGCGCACCGGCTCTTCTCGCTCGCGTTGGCGTCGTTCAAACTCCGCCATCGCCCACTTCGCGCCCTCGGCGTCGCCCGCGCGGCTCTTCGCCTCCGCCAGGCGGGGATAGACGGCGAGGGCGTTGGGATCGAGGCGCGCGGCCTGCTCCAGATCCTGCACGGCGCTCTGCGCCTGCCCGCTCTTGAGCGAGAGCAGCCCGCGCGCATAGAGGAGCATCGGCGTTACGGAAGGGTCATCCTCCGCCGCCTTCAAGTGGGTCACCAGCGCCCGATGATCATCTTCGCTCAAGGGACGCTCCCTCAGAGCCTCCAGCGCCAGCACGACGAAAAGCGTATGCGCGGCGCCATCTTCGGGCGAGAGCGCGATGAGCTGGCGCGCGGTTCCAAGCGCCGCGACGCTCTCCCGGCGGGCGAACTGGCAGCGCAGGAGCGAACGCAGGGCTCGTGTGTTCTCCGGATCGAGGGAGAGCGCCTGCTGGAGCAGTGCCTCCGCCTTCGCGGGATTGGTTTCGCGCTGTGCCTGACGAATCTGGCGTTCAACCGGCGCATCGCTGACGGCGATGCGCGTGGCGGCGTCCGCCAACCGCTTCCGATAGACCGCTCGCTGGTCTGCTTTCCAATCACGAATGCGCTCGTAGTTGATGGCGGCCTCGTGCAGACGGCCCAGGTGAACGAGGATATTTCCCAGGGTCTCGAAAGCCTCCGGGTTCCGGCGGCTGCCCTCCAGAACCTGACGCATGAGCGGGAGCGCCTGCGCGCTGTGATCGAAGCGATCCAGATCACGGGCCGCCGCGACCAGCGCCCGCGGGTTGTCGGGCTCGGTGCGTTCGGCAAAGGCGTGCTCGCGGACACAGCCGTTGACGTCGGCGATCTGGGCGAGCGCGGCGGCAAGGCGGCGGTGCGCCTGGCGATCCTGGGGCGCGGCAAGCGTAGCGTTCTTGAGGCGACGGCGCTCCTCGGCGCTCCGCGTCAGGGCCAGGTAGCGCGCCTCCCAGCGCTGTAGGTTGTCGCGGTCGCCAAGTTGGCGGTATGCGCGGCGCAGGGCATCGGCGCAGACCGGATCGGTGGGCGCAAGGCGAGCGGCCTGCTCCAGAAACGGCAGCGCATCGCGCGCCTTCCCCTGCGCGACAAGGCAGCGCCCCAGCAAGAGCGCGGCGAAAGAGTCCTGGCCGTCCAGCGCGACCGACCGGCGTGCCTCCTTTTCGGCGGCGGCGAGATCGCCCGAATCTAGCAGGAAGCGGCCATGCTGCCGATGACAGACGGCATCGTTGGGAGCTAGTTCGACCGCACGAGCGTATTCCCGCTTGGCGTGTCTCGGATCGCCTGATGCCAGCAGGACGGCCAGTTGCAGATGGTCGGCGGCGACGTTCGGGCGGAGATGAATCGCTCTCTCCAATGCCTCCTGCGCTCCGCCGTTGTTGCCCAGTTTGATGCGTACCGGCGCGAGCAGGGACCAGGCTTCGGCGTGGTTGGGATCGAGCCGGACCGTCTCTTCCAGCGCGCGCCGGGCCGGTTCGAGATTCTCCTGCGTCAGGTAAAACTTGGCCATCAAGAAGTGCGCTTCCGCCGACTTCGGACGCGTGCCGACGAACTGGCGGAGCTGGCCGAAGGCCACCGATACGCGCCCGCAACCCAGCAGTGCTCTGGCCCACTCATCCCGCGCCGCCGCCGAGCCCGGGTCGAGGCCGACGGCGCACTCCAGAACCGGCACGGCCTCACCGAACCGCTGCCGCGCGTTCAGTTTGCGCCCCAGATGATAGAGAAAGAGCGGATCGTTGACATACTGCTCCTGCATCCGCAGCTGCTCTTCCAGGCTCATGCGGGCGAAGCGCGCGTTTCGGTAGGGGGCCGAATAGGGCGCGACACAGATCGCTAGGGTCGCTCCCCCGACGATCAGAAACGCCGCTATCCGCATCATCCAGCGTCTACGCATCGTTGTACCTCAATATAATTCAGACAGGATTAACGGGATTTACAGGATTAGACAAAGACAGAGAAGCCCTGTTGGCAGTCCTGCCTTAAACCGTGGTGGGCCTCGCGCAGGGAGGGCTGTGTGGTGGAAATCCGGTTAATCTCGTTAATCCTGTCTGAATTTGCTTTTGTCTCTCTCCGTGTTAGTCGTGGTTATGCCAGATGTCGGCGGGAGTTCCAATGCGCGCCTGATAGGTTCCGGCGGATACCGATTTGGCATGTCCATCCGCAAAGGTGACGTTGGCCCGCTTCTGATGGCGGAAGTGGGGGCGGCGCTGGCGGTTGGTGCCCGTATTGCAGTAGTCGCCGCCCATGCCGGGGATATTGAACTCCCATCCCACCGAGCGGCCTTTGTCCTGCCACTGCTCCGGCTGCATCTTGAACGGCCCGCAGTTGGGATCGTTCGGATCGTCGGGGTTGCAGATGCCCTCGCAGCCGCTGTAGATATTGGGATCGGACTCCGGCTTGATCTGGGCGGCGTCGGCGAAGGCGACCAGATTCGCCGGCGCTCGCAGGGAGGCCTGCGCCACGCCGGGGAAGGTGTGCAGACCGCCGGGCAGGTCCGTCCAGCCGGTGGTCAGCACCTGCGAGTTGATGCCGTAGGCGATGCCGACGCCGCTGGCTATCGGGCCGCCTTCGGAGTTCTCCGGGAACCGGACGGAGGGGCAGGAGTAGATGTTGGCGATGCCTTTGAGTTCGCCGTTGACGAAGTCCGTTCCCGTATCGCCATACTTCTGAATGTAGGGCGTGAGCGAGACGGTCCACATATCGCCTCCCCAGGGCCCGCCCTCCTGCCAGGTATAGCCCAGCGGATAGGTCTCGTCATAGTCCTGGAGATACATCATGCAGCCTGTGCCGATCTGTTTGAGGTTGCTGAGGCAGGAGATGGCGCGTGCCTTCTCGCGGGCCTGGGCGAAGACCGGGAAGAGGATCGCCGCCAGGATAGCGATAATGGCAATAACGACCAGCAACTCGATCAGCGTGAAACCGTGCTTGCGGCTTCGCAGGGGAGCGAAGAACGTCATCGAATTCTCCTTTCGAGTAGATCAGACACGACGCGGGGGAGCCAGCGTGGTTCCCTCCGTCAGTGTCACAGGGATCAGCCGCTCGACCACGCCCTGTTCGTGGCCGTGTACGTACTGCAACAGCAGGTCAAGAGCCTCTTCGGCGAGAGCGTCCAGGTCTACGCGGATGGAAGCGGCGATGTGCCGCGTGGCGGCGGGCCAGTGCAGGCCGTCATAGCCGACGATGGAAAGTTGTTCCGGCACGGCGATCCCTAGCGTCTCGCAGACTTCGAGCGCACTATAGGCGGTGCGGTCGTGCCAGCAGAAAAGCGTGGTCGGCGGCTCCGGCTCGCTGAAGAGGAAGCGGAGGGCCGCCTCGTGGGTGAACTGCTGTGATTCGCGTGCCGGCACGATCCAGCGGTCCGGTATGACCACCCCTTTCGGTTGCAGAAAAGCTTGCAGTCGCGCGATCCGTTCCGGGGCATCGGGATTGCCGCCGGGCGGCTCGGTCAGCGCCGCGATGCGCCGATGTCCCAGCGCGAGGAGCCGTTCGGCGATCTGGCGCATCCCGTCTTCGCCGTCGTCTCGAACGCTGGGCAGAATCCCCTCCCTGTCGCGCGCGCCCAACAGCACCGTCGGAAGGCGAGAGGCCCGCAGGTAGGGCAGCAGGGCATCGTCAGGCGGGGGAGCAAAGAAGAGGACACCGTCTACCACGCCCCCATTCAGGTGGCGATAGGTTTCCTCCGGCGAGCGATTAAAGTCGCAGTGCACCAGGATGTCGTAGCCACGCGCGCCCCCCGCCCTTTCAATGGCGGTGGAGAGGGTGTCCATATAGAGGTCATGGACGCTGCGTAGGCGGAAGCCGTTATAAAAAGAGAGGATATGGGTCGCACCGCGCTGCAGGGAGTGGACGAGGCGATTGGGGGTATAGTCCAGTTCGCTCGCCGCCTGCAAGACGCGCTGATAGGTCTCCTCGGAGATACGGTGCTGGCCGGCTTTGCCGCCGAGAATCAAGGAAGCCGTCGTGGTGGAAACGCCGGCCCGGACGGCGACCTCGTTGAGGGTCGCGCGGGGTTTTCGAGACGTGGATGCTCGCATGTCGCGCCTTTGCTAAAATACTTTAGCGCAGTATAACAAGAGACCGGCGGGATGTCAAGGGGTCTGCTAAAATATTTTAGCGAAATTTTAACCCGCCGATAAGCGAACGATGGGCGGCGGCGTGTCAAAGGCGAAATCGGAAAAGCCCACGCTTCAGGAGCGCTGCATTTAGAACTTCCGCCTCATGTCTACTGGACGAGGGGTTAGAGGGTGAGGGCCTGTGAGGGTATCATGGAGGCGTGGAATCCCATATGCCGCATGTCGAAAAGTCAATCTCGAAGCAGGCAGTCGCCAGCACACGCCGACGCAGACGGCGGGGGCTGCGCCGGATAGGCGCGGCGATTGTGCTGTTGGCGCTGTTGCTTATCGCCGACTACTGGGCCTATCCTTATGGAACTCATCTCGGCGGGCGCAGCCTCAACACGGGGGAGAACGGCCTGTGGCTGCGCTATACCTGGTACTTCGGCCAACACAGCGACGCCGACCTACGACGTCTAGCGCAGCAGTTGGGCGAGCGGCAGATTCGCTATGCCTACTTCCATGTGCGGGGCATCACCAGAGCGGGCACGCTCGCGTACCGCTATCCCGACCGGGCGCGGCATCTGATCGCGCTGATGCATCGGGAAGTGCCCTCGGTCAAGGTCATCGCCTGGGTCTATGCGGGCAATCGGCGTGGCGCAGGGGAGGTGGATTTAAGCAATCCGCGTGTTCGGCAGGCGATGGTCGGCGAGGCGGTCTGGCTGGTGACGGCGGGCGGTTTCGACGGTGTGCAGTGGGACTACGAAATCTGCGACAATGCCGACCCTGACTTCCTGAACCTGATGCACGAGACCCGTGCCGCGCTGCCGCAGGGCAAGCTGCTCTCCACCGCCACTCCGCTCTGGCTGCCGCGCCCCCTGCTGCGGTGGGGATGGAGCGAGGACTACTTCCGTCAGGTGGCAGCAACGTGCGACCAGATCGCCGTCATGTGCTACGATTCGGGCTTCTACCTGCCGCGCAGCTACGTCTGGCTCGTCCGCCAGCAGGCGATTCATGTGACCCAGGCTGTCGCCAGAAGCAACCTGCGCTGCCGCGTGCTGTTGGGCATACCGACCTACGAGCGCGGCTTCTTCTCGCATAATCCCCACGCCGGGAAATATCGCCCTGGCGCTGCGCGGCGTGCGCGAGGGGCTATCCCATCCCAGCGCCAACCCCTCTGTTTGGGCGGGCGTCGCGCCCTTGGCCGACTACACCACCGACGCCAGCGAATGGGAGACATATCGCACCCTCTGGCTGGAGCGCTGATAGCGTTATTTTGTTATGGCGAAGCGGTAGAGACGTTCGGCGAGGGAGAAGGCGATTTCGGCGTTGCGGAGGGCGAGGCGTTCCAGGTGCGGGACCTGAGCGCAGAGGGAGGCGGAGCGCGCTTCCCGGTCGGCCAGGATAGCGGCGACGCGCGCGGCGACCTCCTCCGGGTCGAAGCCGCGCCAGTGCTCCAGAGAGTCGGCCAGGCCCAGGTTGCGCATCAGGTTTTCCACTTTGGGATCGTAGGAGAGCGCGAAGGGAGGCACGCCCATGCGGGCCGCGAAAATGAGCGCGTGCAGGCGCATGGCGACGACCGCCTGCATCCGCCCGACCAGTCCTAGCAGCATGTCCGGCGGATAGGGACGGCCCACGATGGGGAAAGTGCCCGTTCCCTCTGCGTTCCGAGCGACCTCCTCCGTGAAGGCCACGTCGCCCGGCGTCTGCATTGGCAGCAGCACGACGCGCGCCTTGCACTGTGCCTCCAGCTCGGCCAGCAGGCGCGCGTAGGACTTGACCGGGGACTCGCCCCCGCCGCCCCAGGGCCGTAGCGCCACGCCGATCAGCGGCGCGTCGGCGGGCAGGTTTTCGGCCTCAAAGAGCGCATCTATGGAGCGCGCAGAGGCCGGCGTGAGGGCAAAGGCCGGGTCTGCCGTGACCTCTATTGCCGGGCGGGAGACGCCCAGCGCGGCCAGCAGTTGCGCGGAAGGCGCGTCGCGCACCGTGATATAGGCGGCGCGGTTCGCCACGAGGCGCACCAGCGCGCGCGAGACGGCGCGGCGCAGCGGCCCCACCCCCTGCGCATAGAACATCGTCGGTACGCCCGCGCTATAGGCCAGGCGAATCACCCAGAGGTAGTAGAGCAGCGAGCGGACGCTGGTCGTGTCCTGGAGCAGGCTGCCGCCCCCGGAAAGCAGCAGGTCACTTCCCTTCAGCGCGCGGCGCACCGCCGACAGGTTCATGCGGTCTACCGCCGCCAGCCCATGCAGCCGTCGGGTTTCCTCCGGGTTTTGGGAAAGAACCGTCAGATCCGCCGCCTCGCCGGCACGCCGCGCGAGCGACTCCTTGATCCCCGCCAGGACCGCCTCATCGCCCGCGTTGCCGCACCCATAGTAGCCCGATACTACAAATCGCATGACTCTAGGTCGCCTCAGGTTGTCATCGTCTCAGGAACCGTTTCCCGCACAACGGGGCGCGCCTCCCTTGTGGTTACAGACGCTTCATCCGACGGGGGCGGAAAAAAAAACTCGGCCAGGATAAACAGCGCCGCGCCGATCAGCGCGCCCAACACCAGCCCGATACCGTCGCGCCAGATAGAGAGGAGCAGCGGCGTGTGGATGTGGCAGAACGTGTTGAGCAGCGAGACCTGCCCCAGGCTGCCGACCACGAAGAACGGGAGCGCCAGCTTGCGCCGTCCGCGCCACCACCACGCCAGCCCCAGCAGCAGCGCCGGATGCCCGATCAGGAATTCTTTCGTGCGCGGGCGCACTGGCAGCACCCGGTCGAGGACGGCCCGCACCTTCATCTCGAAGCCCGAAACGCCCACGCCGGGATCGTTGCCTGTGCGCGCCACCACCAGCGCCAGTGCCGCCAGCGCCGCCACGCCCAGCACCAGCAGGCCGAACCGCACTGGCTCATTCCAGAGGGCGCGTAGGCGCTCCGTAACACGACGCCGGTAGTGGTCCCAGCTTTCGCGCGGCGCGGCGGCACCGCCCAGAAGGGCCGCCACGGCCACCAGCACGACGGGAATGGCGTGCTGGGCCTTGATGCCCAGGAACTGGCTGGCATGGAGCATGAAGGGCCGCGTCGCCAGCAGCCCGATCACCTGGAGGATGCCGAGCGCCGTGATCGCGCTGGCCAGTCCCAGGCCGCGCAACGCCGCCACCAGGCACAGGCGTTTCTGGTTGCGGTCGAACGCGCTGGGATCATCGCCGGATACGAGGGCAAACGCGGAGCCGGAGCGCGGGAAGACCCGCAGGCACGCCGCCGTCGGGAAGACGATCCCCGCCAGCAATGCGACCAGCTTGCGGCCCATCTCGCCCGCGTCCGCCGCCAGCCCGGCGCAGATCACGCACAGCCCGATCAGCAGCAGCGCCTGGCTGCGCGGCGGCAGCGGACAGAACAGGCGCAGCATCCAGACCGTGCCCGCCGCCGCGCCCAGCGCGACCAGGGCAAACAGCACGGCAGGAAGGTGCGTCTCCTCGAACGGATGCGCCTCGCCAAACTCGAAAGCCCCGCCCGTGACCGCGCTGTTGCGCTGGATGCCCTCCGCAATTTTCTTGACGTATTCGACGTTCGCCGCGACGGGATCGGCCCCGGCCATCGTCAGCAGGCGCACGAAGCAGAACCGGATGTTGCGCTCGCGGGCGGCCCGCACGAAGCGTTCGATGGCCTCGTTCTCGTCGAGCTGAGCCATCTCCGCCGCCTGAACGGCGTGCACGCGCACGTAGTCGCCGTGCAGCGCCGCCGTCAGCTTATCGTCGCCCTTCTGCTTGCTGAACTCTACCGCGCCATAGGTCAGCGGGATAGGCGCAACGCCTGCCGAAGCGCTGGCCTCGCCGGGGGCCGGATGGCGCAGCAGCGCCGCGACCTCCGGCTCCAGGCCGCGATAACCAAGAACGTCGTCGCCGACAAAAATGACGGTGGAGGTGCCCTGTGCGCTCAAATTCCGCAGGACGTTGGCCGCCGTAGTGGGCGTGACGCCGGGAAAATTGCTGATGCGCCCGGCGATATATAGGTGCGCCGCCCGTGTCGCCGCCACCGCATCCGGGTTCAGGCCCAGGCCCAGCGTCCGCAGGTTCGCGTATTCGACCGGAACCGCCACGCCTTCCAGCGTGCGGCCCGTCGCCTTATCCACCAGGGCAAAGAGCGTTCCCCCGACGGGCACGCTGGTGGCCTGCCCCCCGCCGAGCGGCAGGAGTCCGCGCACCTGCAATGCCGTACGTATCCGCTGCAGCGTCGCCGCGTTATCCACCTCGACCAGCGTGCCCAGCCCGCCATGGGCCGCCGGAACGCGCGCCGGACGAGTCGCGCCCGTCTGATCTAAGGTCGCAAGGGTCTCCTCGTTGAGCACCAGGGTGCTGACGCCCTGCGCCTTGAACTGGTTCAGTACCTCCCGCAGCGGCATATGCTGCGGATTCATCTGCGCCAGGTTGGAGATTTCCGACCACTCCAGCGCGATCTCGACGCGCCGATTCCTGGCTTCTACATGGAACCGCCGGAACGCGGCCAGCAGCCCGGCCACCGTTCCGACGGCGATTAAAACTGCCCATACCAGCGGGAGCGCCCGCAAACGATTTTGCATTTGCTATCCTACGTTTAGGGAAGGCCCTTACTCTAGTTGGCCTCACCCCCGTCCCCTCTCCTTCTCAAGGAGAGGGGAGAGTCCATTCCTGGCTTGCCCGTTCCCCCTCTCCTTGTTAAGGAGAGGGGGTCAGGGGGTGAGGTCTGCTTCCCCTCTCCCGCAGCGCTGGGAGAGGGGGATAGGGGCTGAGGGCATGTGTTATGAACCGCGCCACCAGCGGTTTGCGTTATAGTCTTCATCGAAGCCGCGCGAGACGGGCGGAGGTAAGAGCTTACGCCCGCCCAGGATCACAATCAGCAGCATGCCGGTCACAAAGCCGCCGACGTGGGCCAGATAGGCCACGCCGCCGCCGCGTTGCAGCATTCCGCCACTGCCCAGCAGCCGCGCGTTGAGGAATTGGAGCAGAAACCACTGGCCAATAACGATGATGGCCGGCAGATCCAAGAACATACCGAAGAAAAAGATCGGCACCAGACATAAGACCTGCGCGCCCGGATAGAGCCAGAGATAGCCCCCCATCAGCCCGGCTATCGCGCCGCTTGCGCCGATGGTCGGAATGGTGGAGGCGGGATCGCTGGCGATGTGTATGGCGGCGGCGCCCAGGCCGCTCAGCAGATAGAAGACGATGAACCGGGGACGGCCCAACACATCCTCAATATTATTGCCGAAAATCCATAAATAGAGCATGTTCCCGCCCAGGTGCAGCCAGTTGGCGTGCAGGAACATGGCCGTAAAGATCGTCAGCCAGGATGGTTGGAAGGCATACGGTATCCGATCCGCCACGCCGGGCTGTCCCGTAACCAGCGCTGGGATCATGGCGTATTGAGCGGAGAGAATGCCGACAGGCATCTGTACCTCTCTGGGGCCGACGCGCGTCATGACCACCTCGCGTATCAGCACCGGGTGCAGTTGATCCCATAGGAAGACCAGCACGTTGGCCACGATCAGCAGCACGCAGATTATAGGGAAGCGTCGCGTCGGGTTGTTATCGCGCAGCGGTATCAAGGGGCCAGCCTTTCTCGCGGGGCCGCATTCCACCCTGCTTGGTTAGCGCACTTATGCTGTTTTGAAACACCGGCACGGTATCCAGGCCGAAGCAGAAATTCAAAGAGCATTAGCGCGCGTTCGTCCGATGGAGTCCTTAGGTTCCTGTCGCGCGGCGTATGGCAGCGTTTTCACCAGCCATTGTGACACGAAATGGGCCTCTATTGCAACCATCGGGCCGCATGTGCCTGTCATGAGCCAGGAGGCAGGGGCGACACGGCAACTGCCCTGCCTCATCCTCTTTACGGGAGCGCGCCGCGTTTCGTTTCCCCAAAAAGAGGCCGGCCTTTTTCACTGCTGGAAGAGGACGATACCCTGCCCTGGTAGAATACGCTTCTGCATAAATCATGCAAACTTCCGGCGTCTCCCGGTCGTAGAAGAGGGGTTAGCCGCCGTGTCCCCGCTTGAGAGGCGGCGCTTTCCCCTCCGGCCCAACGCCGGAATTGCCTAAGGATCGTTATGTCTCATTCCAATCATGGCTCTTTCGAAGTCGAGCCGAGCCATCCTGGCTATTCCGAATATACGGCCCTGCCCGTCTCGGCGCGCGAGGCTGCCCTCGGAGACGACTCGGGTGAGCTTGTCCCAGCTTTCCCTGCGGTCGTCTCCCCGGAGCCCCTGCCGATTCCAGAGGCCGCTGCCGAGCCGACGCCGCGTGAGCTCCATCGGGCCGTCTGGACGCTGGCCTGGCCGTCCGTGATGACCATGCTGCTCCAGACCTTCAACAGCCTGATGGACACCTTCTTCGTCGGGCACCTGCCCTACGGCGCGCAAGCTCTGGCGGCAGCCGGCGTGGGCGGCAACGTCATCTTTCTGATGGTCTCGCTGGCGATGGGGGTGACGGTGGCCGTGACGGCGCTGGTGGCTCGCTTCACCGGAGCCGGTGATCACGACCAGTGCGCTCATGCGACGGGGCAAGGGCTGACGCTGGCCTTTTTGCTGGCGCTGCTCTTCGGCGTTCCGGCCTATGCCTGGCGGACGCAACTGGTCGGCCTGATGCTGGATACGCATCACAACCCGCAGGCGGCGGCCCTGTGCGTGCAGTTCCTCGGCGCGGCGCTCCTGGGGACGGTCCCGCTGTTCCTGATGAACGTGTTCCATGCGACCTTTCGCGGCCTGGGCGATACCCGCACGCCCATGCTGGTAACGTTGGCGGTCATCGCCACCCATATCACCTTCAACGCGCTGCTCATCTACGGCAAGCTCGGCTTCCCAGCGCTCGGCGTGGCTGGCGCGGGAACGGCGCTGGCGATCTCGCAAACCGTCGGCATGCTGCTGTTTCTGTTTATCCTGCCCCGCTACTCCTCGGTTGCCGATGCCCTGCAGCGCAAGCATCTGATCTTACGTCCGGAGTGGGCCTGGCGTATCCTGCGCATCGGCCTGCCTGCCGCACTGCAAGCCGTGATCCGCACGCTCTCCATGACCTCCTTTATCGGCGTGTTGGCGCGCGCGGCGGAAGGGGCGGCGGGCGTGGCCGCCCTCCAGATCGGGCTGCGCGCGGAGTCGGTGGCCTTTATGCCGGGCTTTGGCTACAGCGTGGCGGCCTCGGCGCTGGTGGGGCAGAGCCTGGGAGCGCGCAACCCGGAACGCGCCGAACGCTACGGCTGGGCGGCGACAGGGCAGGCGATCCTGGTGATGTCTACGATGGCTGCGCTCTTTTTCTTAATGGCCCATCCGTTCACGCGGCTGTTCACCGGCGACCTGCTGGTGCGGCGCCTGGGCGTGGAGTACCTGCAGGTGATCGCGCTCTCGGAGCCGTTCCTGGCGCTGGGCATGGTGCTGACCGGCGCTCTCCAGGGAGCAGGCGATACGCTGCGCCCGACCGCCATCACCATCTTCACCATGTGGATTTTGCGCCTGCCGCTGGCCTACTGGCTCATGTTCCACCTGCATATGAACTCGCGGGGCGCCTGGATCGCTATGGCCATCTCCACCGTCGCCGGTGGCCTGTTGACCGTCGGCCTCTTCCGATCCGACAAGTGGAAGCGGATCAAGGTCTGACCCTGCCCTCGCAATTCTGCCTAAATTTTCCCCGTAAAAAAACTATGATACAATATAGAGATAGGCGGTCCGAGGAGGAACGGGAGGAGCGGATCGCCTCCCGTTTCCCGCATCAGGTCCGTAGTGCAGCCGTTTTCCGGGCGGGGAGGAAACCGAGATGAACCAGACACAACCCTGGCCGCGCTGTCCGGAGGCAGCCGGCTTTTTTGACAGGCAGCTTCGCACTTTTGCTGCCGCCAACCCACCGATTGAGGCGATGGCGGCGCGCTTCCATAATGCAGCGGGCGTCCTGCTGCAAAACCTGATCGATCACTGGATTCTGCCGGAAACGCCCGGCCTGCCGGAAGAACTGGCGGCGCTGGGCTTGGTGGAGACGGTACTGCCGGAGGGCGACCGCCTCTGGAAGCATCCACAGGCCCGTCTGCCGGGCGTGCGGTTCAAGCGCAACCTCCAGGCGCCCCGGCTGGCGCTGGCCGTCGAGGACATTCCGCTCTTTGCCGAGGCCAACGGCCTGACGCTGACCGGCTGCCACGGCGACCCCGACTCGCGCTACCAGTGCGGCCATGTTGCGCTGCCTCACGGCGAACTGATGCCCATTGCACGGCGGGGCTATGGCGGATTTGCGCCCGGCACCCTCAGCCTAGCGGAATCGCAGCAGTTGGGACACGCGCGGGAGGCGCTCCACAGCCGTGACCGCAGCGGCAGCGCCCTGGAGGTCATCACGCGCACGCAGAAGCTGGTCGAGAGCGTCATCGGCGACATCGGACGCGACCGGGCCGTGGAGGAGTTCTTCGCCGCCGAGCGCGCCTACTATATGACCCGCAACCGCGCCGCCCGCTGGCAGTATGAGCAGCAGCAGCGGATCGGCATTGGCTGGGCCAACCACGACCACCACACCTACCGCTGCTCCCGCGATAGTTTCCGCGCCCTGATGCAGCTCTGGCAGACGCTCGGCTTCGAGATGCGCGAGCGGTTCTATGCGGGCGCGGAGGCCGGATGGGGCGCGCAGATCCTGGAGCATCCGGTCAGCCGGATCATCCTCTTCTGCGACCTGGATCTGGCCCCAGAAGAGCTGGACATTGATTTCTCCCGCGTCGATCTGGCGCAGCGCGACACGCTGGGAACCATCGGCCTGTGGTGCGCCCTGCACGGCGACAGCGTCGGCACAGCGGGCCTGCATCACCTGGAGGCCGAGTTCGACTTCGCTCAGGAGCAGACGCTGCTGGAGGCCGCCGGGTTCGGCGTGATGGCTCCCTTCACCGACCTGCCGATGCTCAAGCAAGCCTTCACCGAAGCCGAGATCTGGCCGGTGGCGCCGGAGCGCGTCGAAGCTCTGCGCGCGCGCGGCCTGATCACTGCCGGGCAGGCGGAACGCTTCCTGGCACAGGGCGCGGCGGGCAGCCACCTGGAGATCCTGCAGCGCTGGGAGGGCTTCAAGGGCTTTAACAAGACGGGCGTGAGCGCCATCATCCAGGCCACCGACGCCCGAAAAACCTCTCAACAGGATTAACAGGATTTCTCAGGATTTACAGGATTAATGTATAAGCCTTATAGACAGGATTGACAGGATTTCAACAACACAGACAAACCCTGTGTGATTGTGTGGTTGAAATCCTATCAATCCTGCAAAATCCTGTTAATCCTGTTGGGTTTTTGTTTTTGAGGGAGTTTTAGGTATGCACGACGGTAGGACGAACTACATAGGCGGTGAGTGGCGCGCGGCCATGGCGGGCGCGACGTTCGAGTCGGTCAACCCGGCGCGCACCGAGGAGGTGTTGGGGCGCTACGCGCGGTCGCAGGGTGAGGATGTGGAGGCGGCGGTCGCGGCGGCAGTGGCGACGTTTCCGGCATGGCGGCGTACCCCGGCCCCGGCGCGCGGCGCCATTATAGAGCGCATGGGGCGGCTGCTGGAGGCCCGCAAAGAGGAGTTGGCCCGCCAGATGGTTGCCGAGATGGGCAAGGTGCTGGTGGAGGCGCGCGGCGACGTGCAGGAAGCCATTGACATGGCCCACTATATCGCCGCGTTTGGCCGTCTGCCCAACGGCAGCCTCGTGCCCTCGGAGCGCCCCGACATCTTCTGCGCGGCCCAGCGCGTGCCAGTCGGCGTCGTCGGGGTCATCACGCCCTGGAACTTCCCTATCGCCATCCCAAGCTGGAAGATCTTGCCGGCGCTGCTGGCAGGCAACACGGTCGTCTTCAAGCCGGCGGAGGATACGCCGGGCCTGGGCGTCGCCTTTGTGGAGCTGCTGATTGAGGCCGGACTTCCGCCGGGCGTGGTCAACCTAGTCACGGGCTACGGGCCGGAAGCGGGCGCGGCGCTGGTCGAGTCGCCAGGGGTCGCTGTTCTCTCCTTCACCGGCTCAACCGAGGTGGGACGCCAGATCGCGGGGCGCTGCGGCCAGTTGATGAAGCGGATAAGCTGCGAGTTGGGCGGCAAGAACGCGATTGTGGTATTAGACGACGCGAACCTGGAGTTGGCGCTTAAGGGCGCGCTGTGGAGCGCATTTGGCACGGCAGGGCAGCGCTGCACGGCGGCCAGCCGCCTGATCGTGCAGCGGGGCATTAAGCAAAAGTTCCGTGATGCACTGGTGGATCGCACGCGCGCACTGAAGATCGGCGCAGGAGCCGACCCGTCCGTAGAGATCGGGCCGGTGGTCAATCGCGCGCAGTTGCGCCGTATTCATGGCTATGTCGAGATCGGCAAAGCGGAGGGCGCGAAGGTGCTGACCGGAGGGCGCATCCTGGACGAGCCGGAGTATGCGCCGGGCTGCTTCTATGCGCCGACGGTGCTAGATGAGGTTGAGATGCCTATGCGCGTGGCTCAGGAGGAGATCTTTGGGCCGGTCACGGCGCTCATCGAGGTGGACAGCCTGGACGAGGCCATCGCCGCCGCCAACGGCACGCAGTACGGCCTCTCGCTCTCCCTCTACACGCGCGACGTCAACAGGGCGTTCCGCGCCATGCAGGAGCTGGAGGCAGGCATTGTCTATATCAACCTGCCCACGAGCGGCGCAGAGATTCAGTTGCCCTTCGGCGGCGTCAAGCAGACCGGCAACGGGCATCGGGAGGCGGGCTGGACGGCGATGGACTACTGCACCGAATGGAAGTCCATCTACGTCAACTACGCCGAGACGGAGGAACTGGTCCGCGCCCAGATCGACACGCAGCCAGGCTAAATTTTCGCCTAAGAGATACCGAAAAGACTCAACAGGATGAATAGGATTTTGCAGGATTTACAGGCTGAAGATAAAAGCCGGTAATCCCTCCCAACGGTGTTGACGTATCTCCTCAGCAGCAGGCTGCGGGAGATTGATCCACACGGCTGGGAGTGTCTACCTAAAAGCCATTTAGACAGCATTAACGGGATTAACCGGATTTCAACAACTCAGAGAAGCAAGGCTTGCTTGTCTTTTTCTAATCCTGTAAATCCTGTTCATCCTGTCCAATGTTAATCCTGTTGGAAATAGAAATAGAGTAGAGAAAGGCATGGTGGGTATGTTGACGGAAGAGCGCGTTGTGGAGTTATGTGGGGAGGGACTGCTGGCGGAGGTCGTTGGCTTTGAAACCGACGAAGTGGCTCTGGCTGCGCAGGGAGCCTCGGTAGTCACCTATCGCGGAACGCGCTACATTGACTTTACCGGCGGTATTGCCGTGCACGCCTGCGGCCACAACCACCCGGAGGTGATTGCGGCGATTGTGGAGCAGGCCGGGAAGGTCATGCACGTCTCCGACACCATGCGCCACGCCCCACAGTTGGAGCTAGGCCGGTGGATGCGGGATCTCTTCGGGCTGCTGCTGCCCGGCGCTCCCTGGTCGTTTCTGTTCCTCAACAGCGGCAGCGAGTCGATAGATGCGGCGGCCAAGCTCGCCCTGAAGGTGACGGGCCGCACGAAGTTCGTCGCATTTGAGGGCGCGTTTCATGGGCGAACGCTGTTCGCTACCGCCCTGTCCCACTCCAAGCGCCTGCATTGGGAGGCGTACGAGGGCTTTCTGGTGCCGCTGCGCGCCAACATCCATCATGCGCCCGCCCCCCGCTGCGCCAAATGTCATGCCTGCAAGCCGACAGCATGCTGCGTCGCGGGGCTGGAGCGGCTGCTAAACGAGATGGGCGGCGACGTGGCGGCGGTCGTTTTCGAGCCGCAGCAGGGCGAGGGCGGCTACGTTCCGATGGCGCCCGCCGCCGCGCAGCGCATACGCGAGCTAACCAGCCAGCGCGGCATCCTGCTCATCGCCGACGAGATCCAGACCGGATGGGGCCGCACGGGCCGCTGGTTTGGCTTTGAGCACCTGGGCATCGCCCCGGATATCGTCGTCTTTGGCAAGGCGGTCGGTGGGGGCCTGCCGCTGGCGGGCGTGGCCGCGCGCCAGGAGATGATGGCCCTGTGGCAGCCTGGGGAGCACGGCACCACGTTTGGCGGCAATCCGGTGGCGTGCGCAGCCGGGCTGGCAGCCTTGCGGATCATCGAGCGGGAAGGGCTAATCGAGCGCGCGGCGCATCTTGGCGAGATCCTCAAGGCGCGGCTGCGGCCCCTGGTCGGCCAGCACGGCGTCGTGGATGTGCGCGGCAATGGCCTGATGATCGGCGTGGAGCTACGCGATGCGGCGGGCCGACCGGACTATGCGCGCTGCGAGGCGGTGAAACGCCGCGCCCGGGAAGCAGGGCTGCTGCTGCTGACTTGCGGCGCCAAGATCGGCAATCCGGCGACCGACAATGCGACTCTGCGCCTGATCCCGCCGCTCAACATCCCAGAGGAGGTTTTGCAAGAGGGACTGGACATCTTCGAGGCCGCGCTGCAAGAGGCCACCGCCAAAGCCGCCTGATCCTCTGTTCCGACATTGGCGCATCGCTCTATCCGTTCGTATGTTATAATTAGGATGAAGGCAAAAGGTAAACGTTAGTCCTCCCGAATTTTGCAGATTGGCACCGGGATAGGCTAAGAAGAGACGGCTTAAGGCCGCTCGCAATCGGTACAGCGGAGCCTGGATTTCCTGGCTCCGCTTTCCTGTGCGATGGCAAAAGCAGCGCAACAGCCATTGACATAGTGGTTGGAGCAGCGGATCGAGCAAGCTCAAGAGGAACGCAGAACAGAGCGTGACCATCCGTAATAGTTTGCGCCGTCCCTCCCAACTCCACAGCCGCGGACTCTCCATGGCCAGTTCACTCTTGGTGTAGCGGAAGGTCTGTTCGATCTGCCAGCGGCGTCCATGGCGCAGCACACTCTTCCAGGCCACTTCGGCGCTCTCTTGGGGCTGGTTGGTTAGCAGATACCAGGGAGCCAGGCCCGGCTTGCCGGGACGAGAGACCACCAACCACAGAGGCGTGTCGGGATAGTCCGGATGCTTGACCGGCACAGCCACTACGCCTACCAGACGATGACAGCGCCGCCTGGCATCAAAGAGCAACCGCTTCTGCCAGCTACGCTTGCCTCGGGCTATCTGCCAGGCTTTGCGCTTTCTGCCCTGGGCGTCGAGCAGGCTCCAGCCCTTGGGCCAGCGCACAATAAAGGGTACTTTCTTCTCCAGCAACAGTCCCAGCCAGGAACTGCCCGCAAAGCCCCGGTCGAAGATATGCCGCAGGCGCGCTCCCCAGGCGGCCACACACTCCCGGAGCAAGCCCTCCTGGACGGTGCGGGCCTTTGTAGCCTGCGGGCCCCTTGTGCTAAACCAGCGCATGCAGGCCCCATGCGGCCTACCCTGCCTGCCACAGACCAGCAGGCACAGCCAGC
>Ga0209810_1001183_pt1 | contig 42538 bp, 39 predicted proteins | sample Coa_R1_7_FD_187159 | JGI IMG/M metagenome (GOLD analysis project Ga0209810, IMG submission 187159) | Surface soil microbial communities from Centralia Pennsylvania, which are recovering from an underground coalmine fire - Coalmine... | ecosystem: Environmental > Terrestrial > Soil > Unclassified... | reverse complement strand
GCCGCGGCTGGCGGCGAGCTTGTACCATTGTGCCGCCTTGTTATCGTCGCGCGGAACGCCCAGCCCTTGCGAATAGATTTCGCCGAGAAGCGTCATTGCGGCGGGATCGTTCTGCTGCGCCCGCTTGGTCGCTTCCCTGAGTGCCGTGAGATAGTAGCCGCGCTGGTAGGCGCCATAGGCGAGATCGACTTTGCTGTCGTCCGCGGTCGGCGCGCTCGCTGTCGGCGTGGGCGGTCGCGAAGAGTTCCGCTGCGCGAAGGCGGATGCCGAGATCGCCAGGAACAAGAGCGCGAAGACGGCGACAGAACGACGTTTCATGCGGCGGATTCTTGCACGCGCAGCCGCCGGGCGGCCAACGTGATCTGATCGACGACCGCTTGTTCGTCATGCCAGAGCCAGTCGCCGAGGGCAACGAAGTCCGCGCCGGCGGCGACGAGCGGAGCGACCTCGTCGCTTGACGCAGCCCAGCCCACGCATGGGATTTCGAACAGGTCCGCCCACCACGCCACGCGCGCTTCAACCGCGGCAAAACGCGGCCGTCGCCCCGCATGGTCCGGCTCGCCGAACATGACATAATCCGCCCCTTTTTCGCCCGCCACCATGGCGTCATGCCGGGTGACGAGTCCGCCCGCCCCGGCAATCCGGTCCGGCTTGAGGAGCGCGACAGCGTCAATGAAAGCGGAGAGCCCCGTGAGGTGGGCGCCATCCGCACCCGCCCGCGCTGCCAACCGGGCGTAGCCTTCGACCACCAGGGCTATGCCCTTATCTTGCACGATGGTCGCCAACATCGCGATGCGGTCGATCAGCGTTGCGTCGTCGGCGGGTGACAGCCGCAGCAGCACGGCCGCTAGTGAATCCTCTGCAGGAATGGTTTTGAAAAGGCCGATCGCCGGCGCGACGTCGGCGATCCGTGGTGTCACCAGGTAGAGACGCGGCACAGGGCGCGGAGCGGCTTGCTTGCGACGTGAAGCCATCATGATGTTCGGATGTTAGCGCAAAAAGGCGGAAAGTTGACCGCCGGCGCTCAGGCCGCCGCGCCACGATGCCCTGCGAATTCCGCAAGCGCAGCCTGGAGTCTGGCGATGACGCTATCCCAGTCTCCGATCGACGGCTGTCGGAACAGCCGCGCCGTCGGATACCAGGGACTATCTTCGCGCTCAAGCAGCCAGCGCCAATCCAGGATGTACGAAAGCAGAACCCATGTCGGCCTGCCCAGGCTGCCGGCCAGGTGAGCGACCGCGGTATCGACTGAGATGACGAGGTCGCATTGTTCGACGGCGGCTGCCGTATCCGCGAAGTCGCACAGATATTCGTCGATCCTTCGCAGGGTGGGATATCGCCCGAGCACGGCAAGATCGGTCTCCCGATACTCGCGCTGCAGGCTGACGAAGTCGATCCCGGGGTTCGCCAGGATCGGCGCCAGCCGAGAAATCGGCAGCGTCCGGTTATGGTCGTTCTTGTGGGTCGGCTTGCCGGACCAGACCAAGCCGACGAGCGGACGGCTGCGGCGCGGCAGGAGACGGTGCCATTTGTCAGCGTAGGCTTGCGGCACCCTGAGATAAGGCACCCGCGCCGGAACGGTTGCGAGCGTCGTCCCGAAGGCAAGGGGTAGCGACATCAATGGGCAGTGCACGTCGAAAGGCGGCAAAGCGTCGCCGCGGCCGACAAGAGTGGTCGCGCCCGGGAGACCGGCGAGAAGCGGCAGTAGCGCATCAGGCGCTTCCAACACGACGGTCGCGCCGCGTTCTGCCACCATTGGCACAAAGCGCGCAAACTGGATGGTATCACCATAGCCTTGCTCGGCATGGAGCAAAATGGTTTTGCCCGCGATATCCTCGCCATACCATTGCGGCTGGGCAAAGCCGCGCGGAACGAGCTGGGTTGCGCCGCGCCAGCGCCATTCATAGCCGCGCCATCCGTTCTCGTAGTCTCCGAGCGAGAGGTTGAGCAGCGCTTTGTTCCAGTGCGCTTCAGCAAGCTCCGGCTCGAGCGCAATGGCCTGATCGAAGCTGGCGAGAGCTTCAGCATGGCGACCGAGATAGCGGAGTGCGCTGCCCCGATTGACCAGCGCAAAAGCGACCGGCTTCGCCGCTACCGCTCGCTCATAGTCAACCAGTGCTTCATCCGGGCGATTGAGCTCGAGTAGGGCGTTTGCACGATTGTTGTGGGCTTCGACATAATCCGGCTTCAACGCCAAGGCTTTTGCATAGCTTGCGAGTGCTTCGTCGTGGCGACCGAGGGCATGCAACGCGTTGGCGCGATTATTGAAGCCATAAGCGAAATCGGGACGCATCGCCAACGCGCGCTCATATTCGGAGAGGGCCTCGGCAAAGCTTCCCATCTCGTAAAAGACATTACCGCGAGCGACTACCACTTCCACATAGTCCGGCTTGAGCTCCAGCGCGCGGTCATAGGCTAGGAATGCGTCGTTGAAACGCCCGAGGTCGCGCAGGACAAGGCCGCGATTGGCATGCGTTTCCGCATCGCTCGGCGTGATGGCGAGCACCTTGTCATAGCTCGCGAGCGCAGCGGCGAACTGCTTGCGACTGCGAAGCAGGTGACCGCGTTCCTTCAAGGCGACGACGTGGTTGGGAACGAGCGCCAGCGCTGCATCGAAACTTGCCAAGGCCTCATCGGGACGCCGGAGCACGACAAGGCATTGGCCTCGGTTGACAAGCGCATCGGCATAGCTCGGCCGGCATCGGAGCGCGGCATCGTAGCTCGCCAGCGCAGCTTCGGGGCGGCCAAGCTCCAACAACGCATTGCCCCGGTTGTTGAGCGCCTCGGGATAGTCGGGGCGAAGGTCGAGGGCCCTCTCATAACTCGCGAGCGCCTCCTCGACGCGCTTGACGGCACGCAGTGCATTGCCCCGGTTATTGAAGGCCTCGGCATAGTCCGGCTTGAGCGCGATGGCCCTCTCGTAGCTGGCGAGGGCTTCTTCATACCGGCCGAGCGCCGCGAGCACGAGGCCGTAGTTGGAATGGGCGGCCGGCACATGCGCGTCGACGGCGAGGGCCGCGGTGAGGAGCTTGACGGCGGCCGCCGATCGCCCGCGTTGATGCATCAACACCCCATAGAGATGGAGCGCGTCGAAATGGTTGGGGTCAGCGGCGATGATGGTGCGGTAGACGGTCTCGGCTTCGTCCCATTCGCCGCGTTGGTGATGAAGACCGGCGCGATGCAACAGGTCGGGCAAATCGGACGGTCGCGTAGCCTTTGAGCGGGACATCGGAGCTGTGGGGCATGTTCATGCCGGAAACGCAACGCGGCCAGTAGCGAATCATCCCCCAGAGTATGCTGCCGAGCACGCTTCGTCCAAGCGCTCGCCGATCATGGCATCGGCACGGGACCCATGTCCTTCGGCACCCTGTAACCTTTCTGCACCGCCGGACGCGCGGCAACGGCTTCGTACCAGCGTTTCACGTTTGGATACTGCTTCAAATCAATGGTTTGCCATTCGAACCGCGAGATCCACGGCCAGATGGCAATGTCGGCGATGGAATAATCGTCGGCGACAAACTCACGGCCGCTGAGCCGCGTATCGAGCACCTTGTAGAGCCGATGCGCTTCCTTAAGAAAGCGTTCCTCGGCGTAAGGGGCTTTGCCTTTGTTGTATTTGACGAAGTGGTGCACCTGACCGAGGAAAGGGCCGGGGCCGCCCATTTGCCACATCAACCATTCAATGACCCGATAGCGTTTCTCGCCCGAAGCCGGCAGCAGTTTGCCGGTCTTGTCGGCAAGATAAATGAGGATCGCACCTGATTCCATTAACGCGATATTGGTATCGCGGTCGACGATCGCGGGAATTTTGTTGTTGGGCGCGATCTTCAAGAACTCCGGGGCAAACTGCTCATTATTATTGATGTCGACGGCGTGGACGGTATAGGGGAGACCGAGCTCCTCCAGCGCGATTGAAATCTTGCGACCGTTCGGCGTGGTCCAGGTATAGAGATCGATCATAATGCAATCCTCTGCGATGTTCTCCGCATCGCCGACATGGCCGGGCATCCACGTCGTTATGGGTGGGAGGAAAACGCGGATGCCCGGCAGAAGCCGGGCATGCGTTTCAGTTAGCGGACTTCGCGTGCAGGTGTCACCTCGCATGCCGCAATGCTGCTATGCGGCCATCCTCTCCATGTCCGCCTTCCACTGGCCGAGCGTTGCGAGTCCGTTCATTTTCGCGCGGTGGGCAAACGCACGTTGGGCCGCCGCCACGTTTTCGGGTTTGCCGCGCCAAGCCTTCTGAGGCGCTGCCTGAAGGGCGCGGCCGTAGGAGAAGGTAAGCGCCCAAGGCGTACCGCCGATCTTGTTCATCGCATCAAGGTGAGCCGTGGCTTCCTCGTCGGATTGGCCGCCCGAAAGAAAGGCGATACCCGGCACCGCCGCTGGCACGCATGCCTTGAGCATTCTCACCGTCTTCTCGGCAACCTCGTCGATCGTCGCCTTCTTTGCGCTTTTCTTGCCCGGCACGGCCATGTTCGGTTTGAGGACGATGCCTTCGAGCGCGACGCGATTGTAGAAGAGTTGCTGGAACGTCTCCTTCAGCACCCAAGTCGTGACTTCGACGCAGCGGTCGATGTCATGATCGCCGTCCATCAGCACCTCTGGTTCTACGATCGGCACCAGGTTGTGAACCTGGCAAAGAGCCGCATAGCGCGCGAGTGCGTGGGCGTTCGCCAGCACACACGCGTAGCTCGGAATGCCGGCGCCGATATCGATCACCGCGCGCCACTTCGCGAAGCGCGCGCCCTGCTCGTAATACTTTGGAAGCCGTTCGGGGAGCTTGTCGAGCCCTGCCGTGACGACCTCGCCAGGGCAGAAGGGCAGCGGTTTTGTTCCCTCGTCCACCTTGATACCGGGAATGGATCCGGCCTGCTGAATCAAACGTACCAGCGGCGTCCCGTCCTTGGCCTTTTGCCAGATTGTCTCGTCATAAAGGATGACGCCGGAGATGTATTTCATCCCCTCGGCGGTGCGGAACAGCAACTCGCGGTAGTCGCGGCGGTTTTCTTCTGTCGACTCCACACCGATCGCATCGAAGCGTTTTTTGATCGTGCCGGTGGATTCATCGGCTGCCAGGATGCCTTTGCCCGCGGCGACCATGGCGCGTGCCACCTTGTTCAGTTCGTCGAGATTCATGTTTTCCTCCAATTCCTCATCCGGACGCGGCAGGGCGTGGCCCCGTAATCCATGATCTGCGTGGTCGGATGGTCGCTACCGCCCTCTATGGACTTCGGATCCGCCCATGCTGCGGGCGCGCCCCGGACTGATCGATTTTGCTCATTTTATCCTGAGCACCTCGACCCCGGGCAAGACCTTCCCCTCCAACCATTCCAGGAACGCGCCACCGGCCGTCGAGACATAGGTGAAACGGTCTGCCACTCCTGCGGCGTTGAGCGCGGCGACGGTGTCGCCACCTCCCGCGACGGTGACAAGTTTTCCCACCTCGCCGAGATTGGCCGCCGCCTTGGCGACCTCGCGGGTGCCGCTGTCGAACGGTTCCGTCTCGAACGCGCCCAGCGGTCCGTTCCATACCAAGGTGTGCGAACGCTCAAGCGCGGCAATGATGTGCTCGATCGTGCGCGGGCCGATGTCAAGAATGATGTCGTCGTTGTCGACGGCGCCGACCTCCACCGCTCGCGCCGGTGCCCGCGATTCGAATTTCTTCGCGACGATGGCATCGAGAGGTAACACGATTTCCCGCTGTTGCGACCGAGCCTCAGCGAGAATTTGTTTTGCCGTCGCAACGAGATCGGGTTCGACAAGCGACTTGCCGATTTGACGGCCCTGCGCCAGCAATAAGGTGTTTGCCATGGCGCCGCCGATGATCAGGCGGTCGACTTTTTTCAAAAGATGGCCGAGCAGATCGATTTTGGTCGATATTTTGGCGCCGCCCACAATTGCCGTGAGCGGACGCCGCGGATGCTCCAAGGCGTGCGCAAGAGCCTCGAGCTCGGCCTGCATGGCGCGCCCTGCAAAGGCGGGAAGCCTGTGGCCGAGCCCCTCGGTCGAGGCGTGCGCGCGATGCGCCGCCGAGAAGGCATCGTTGACCCAGAGGTCGCCGAGTTTCGCCAGCGCGTCGACGAAGGCAGGGTCGTTTTTCTCCTCGCCGGCATGAAAGCGGGTGTTTTCCAGGCAAAGAATCTGACCCGATTTCATATCCGCGACCGCACGCTCCGCGATGTCGCCCACGCAATCGGCGGCGAACTTGACCGGCCGCTTGATGATACGCGCGATCTCGGCAACGACAGGCTTAAGGGAATAGCGGGGATCGCGGCCCTTGGGTCGCCCGAAATGGGACAATAGGATGACCTTCGCCCCTTTGTCGGCGAGCTCCGTCACGGTCGGTGCCACACGCGCGATACGAGTCGCGTCCGTGACGATCCCATTTTCGATCGGTACGTTGAGATCGACGCGCAAGAGAACGCGCTTGCCCTTGACCTCAAGCGAGTCGAGCGTGCGAAACCCCGCCATGATCGTCGTCCGGCGCGCCTCAGATTAACTTACCCATCGTGACCGCGACATCGACCATGCGGTTGGAAAATCCCCATTCATTATCGTACCAGGACATCACGCGCACGAAGGTGCCGTTCATCACCTTGGTCTGGTCGAGATGCACGGTCGACGAGTGCGGATCGTGATTGAAGTCGATCGAAACGTTGGGATCCTCGGTGTAATTGAGTATGCCTTTGAGTTGCTGCTCGGCTGCACGCTTCATCGCCGCATTGATCTCATCTTTCGAGGTGGCGCGTTTGGCTACGACTTTTAGATCGACCACCGATACATTGGGAGTGGGAACGCGGATGGCGACGCCGTCAAGCTTTCCCTTGAGCTCGGGAAGCACGAGGCCAATCGCTCTCGCCGCCCCGGTTGACGTTGGGATCATTGACAGCGCGGCTGCGCGGGCTCGGTAAAGATCCTTGTGCAGCGTGTCGAGCGTCGGTTGATCGCCGGTGTAGGCATGGATCGTCGTCATGAAACCCGTCTCGATACCGACGGTGTCGTTGAGCACTTTGGCGATCGGTGCAAGGCAGTTGGTGGTGCATGAGCCATTCGAGACGACGAGGTGGTCTTTCGCAAGCTTATCGTGGTTGACGCCGAACACCACGGTAAGGTCGGCTCCCTCGGCCGGTGCCGAGACCAGGACCCGCTTGGCTCCCGCGGCGAGGTGCGCGGAGGCCTTTTCTTTCGATGTGAAAATACCGGTGCACTCGAGCGCCACGTCGACGCCGAGTTCCTTCCACGGCAGTTTCGACGGATCGCGTTCAGCGGTCACCTTGAAGACGCCGTTGCCAACGCTGATGGTATCACCCTTGACCTTCACCTCGGCGGGAAATCGGCCGTGAACGCTGTCGTAGCGCAGCAGGTGGGCATTGGTTTCGACCGGCCCCAGATCATTCACCGCCACGACATCGATGTCCTTGCGGCCTGTCTCGACAATGGCGCGCAGAATGTTGCGGCCGATGCGGCCGAATCCATTGATGGCTACGCGGACCGTCATAGCTTTTTCTCCCGCCTGTTCCTTGAATTAGCCTCTCGTTGTTCAACGATCGTCCTGAACTTTGGACGCCAGCGCGGAATCGCCGATGCGTGCGCCACGTGATGCAGGTCCATATTGTCCCGATCTCCCATGGCTCGTTGCATGCGCAGCTCGACTACGCCCGCCGTGTATTTCGTACAAGGCTTTCCCCGCAGAGGCCGGTTCGCTTTGATACTTGGTGCGTTCAAGTCGCGCCGAGTCTACGCGTCGCCGCATCTGCGACCGCTTCTGCGGTAATGCCGAAGTGTTTGTAGAGTTCCTTATAGGGCCCGCTGGCGCCGAAGCCGCTCATGCCGATGAAGATGCCGTCGGTGCCGATGATCGCATCCCAGCCCTGCCGCACGCCGGCTTCGACCGCGATCCGCACGGGCGCCCGGCCGATGACGGTACCTCGGACGCTCTCCGGCTGCTCCAGGAAAAGATTAAGACAGGGAACCGAGACGACACGCGCCACGATGCCGCGTTTCGCGAGGAGCTTCGCCCCATCGACCGCCACCGCGACTTCCGAGCCGCTGGCAAAGATCGAGACGGCTGCTTCGTCGCCACCGTCAAGGATCTGATAGGCGCCGGCGGCGCATCTATTATCGACCTCCATATGCACCCGCAGCTGGGGGACACTCTGACGCGTGAGAGCGATGACGCTCGGCCGATCCTTGTGTTGCAGCGCGAGCTGCCAGCATTCGATGGTTTCGACAGCATCGCACGGGCGAAAGACCAGCAGGTTGGGGATCGCGCGCAGGCTCGCAAGGTGCTCGACCGGCTGGTGAGTCGGCCCGTCCTCTCCAAGGCCGATCGAGTCGTGCGTCATCACATGGATCACGCGCAAGCCCATCAATGCCGCAAGCCTGATCGCGGGGCGTGCATAATCGGAGAACACCAGGAACGTGCCGGAATAGGGAATGACGCCACCGTGCAGGGCCATGCCGTTCATGGCGGCCGCCATCCCATGCTCGCGCACGCCGTAATGGATGAAGCGGCCGGCGTAGCTGCCGGCCTCCATCGCCGTCATGGATTTGGTGCGCGTGTTGTTGGAACCGGTGAGATCGGCAGAGCCACCGATCAATTCGGGTATCGCGGGCACGAGCACTTCCAACGCACGTTCTGACGCAACGCGTGTCGCCATCTCTTGAGGCGCGTTCGTTAGCTTCTGTTTCAGTTCCGTGACCGCTGCGGCAACCGCCTGGCCGGGCAGGTCGCCGCGCATGCGGCGTTCGAACTCGGCGCGGGTTGCGACGTCGAGCGCTGCGACCCGGCGTTTCCACTCCGCATGGACGCTCTTGCTGCGCTGCCCAACCGCGCGCCAGGCGGTCAGAACATCGTTTGGGATTTCGAACGGCGGATGCGGCCAATTCAGCCTCTCGCGCGCGCCCCTGATCTCGTCCGCACCGAGCGGCGATCCATGCGCCGAGGCTTTGCCCGATTTCGTCGGCGCGCCAAAACCGATCGTCGTCCGGCACGCAACAAGTACCGGTCTGTCCGAGTTCTGCGCCTGTTCGAGCGCAGCAGCGATGGCACGCGGATCATGACCATCGACGCGGGAGGCATTCCAACCGGCAGCCTCGAAGCGCCTGACCTGGTCGACCGAGTCGGCGAGCGACAGGGGCCCGTCGATGGAGACACCGTTGTCGTCGAACAGCACGATCAGTCGGTTGAGCCTCAGATGGCCGGCAAGCGCGATTGCTTCCTGACTTATGCCTTCCATCAGGTCGCCGTCGGACGCGATGACATAGGTCTTGTGGTCGACAAGGTTGCCGAATACGGAAGCCAGATGTCGCTCGGCGATTGCCATGCCCACCGCGTCGGCCAGACCTTGCCCCAGCGGACCGGTCGTCGTTTCGACCCCCGGGGTCAGGAAATTTTCCGGATGACCGGGCGTTCTCGAGCCGAGCTGACGAAAACGCTTGATCTCATCCAACGTGACGGACGCATAGCCAGTGAGATAGAGCAGCGCGTACAGCAGCATCGAGCCGTGCCCGGCCGAAAGCACGAATCGGTCGCGGTCGGGCCACGTCGGGTCGGAAGGGTCGAATTTGAGAAACCGCGAAAACAGCACGGTGGCCACGTCCGCCATGCCCATCGGCATGCCGGGGTGGCCGGATTTCGCCCGTTCCACCGCATCCATAGCGAGCGCGCGGATGGCATTGGCCATCCGCGCGTGATCGACCGCGGAAACGCCCGGCCCCGCGCCTGGGCGCGTCGCGGGCGCCAGGGCAGGCGAGGGCGAAGTGGGTGCACTCATGGAAAAGGGCTCGTTTGCGGCGCTGGATAGCATGGCAGGTCCATGAGTCAATCTGACGGCAACGGGCCCGCGGCTTCCCGTGCAGAGCCGACAAATCAATAGGGCATATCTATCCCGGGGCGTTGACGCCGCGCTTGTGCGACACGTAAAATTTCGTGCCTAAGCAGTTGCCTCGACTATGGATTTCGTCATGGATATGCGCCATGAGCGAGCCGAGCGCGATTGATCTTGCGGTGAAGCGTCTGGCGCTTGCGCTCGACGCGCTCGACGCGGCGGTCGAACGGCGCTGTCAGGCGGACCGTGACGAAGACGCGCTCGCCGCTCAGGTGCAGGCGCTAGGCCTTGATCGTGCAAAGCTCGCCGCCGCGCTCGACGAGGAAACGGCGCGGGCGCGCCGCCTGGAGAGCGCCAATCGCACAGTGGCCGAGCGGCTCGACGCGACGATCGCGACAATCCATTCGGTATTGAATGACCTGGGTGACCAGTGGCGCAAGTGACCGCAACCATTGCGGGACGCCAGTTCCGTCTCGCCTGCGAGGACGGGCAGGAGGAGCATTTGCGGGCGCTCGCGCGGGACATCGATCAGCGCATCATCGATTTGCGCCGCAAGTTCGGCGAGATCGGCGACACGCGTCTTACGGTCATGGCGGCGCTCACGGTCGCCGATGAGCTGCTCGAGGCAACGCACAAGATTCGCCGGCTGGAGGAAGAGATTGCCGCGCTGCATGACGCCCGTCTCGTTGCCTCCGATCGAGCCAAAGCGGCGGCGGAGGCGGTCGTCGCCGCCTTCAACTCGGCGGCCGACCGCATCGACGGGATCACGAAGCGACTCAATGCCACGCTCGGCCGCGCGCGGAATGGCTGATATCCCTGCCCGCTCGCGTGCCCCGCGACCGCCCGCTTGCGCTCCCCCGCGCACCGTCGACGGGGACGCACGGCCCTGAGCAGCGCTTGTGGCGCGCCCTGTTCCGGCACTACATTCGACGAGGCGGAGCTGCGGGGTGCGTCAGGAGACCATATCCCCGGGGCCTTATCGATCCTCAAGGGAGCTGTCCCTGACCGGGCTCGTGGGCCCGGACATATGGCGCCCACCTACTTTCGTAGGGAACCCGGGATCGATGCTCCAACGGCCATCGCGGCTCCGCGCGTCTTTCGCATGGTCGACCTCGCCGAACAGGAAACCCCGAAGGCCCGGTTGCGTGCCGCTGCGCTGGCGCGCCGCGACGCGTTGCCGGCGGAAACGCGCGCCGCCGCGACGGAGCTCTTGGCGGCCCGGCCGTTTCCTGTGGCCGTCAAGCCCGGGATGATCGTCTCCGGCTTCATGCCGTTCCGGAGCGAGATCAACCCGCTCCCTCTCATGCGCCGGCTTTCCGCTGCCGGCGCGCGGCTCGCTTTGCCGACGATCCAAGGACGCGGCCGGCCGCTCGTCATGCGCGCCTACGCATTCGGCGACGAACTCGTTCGCGGCCAGTGGGGGATCCGGGAGCCGAAGGCCGAGGCACCGGAAGTTGCGCCCGATATTCTCCTCGTTCCGCTTGCGTGCTTCGACCGCCTCGGCCATCGCATCGGCTACGGGGCCGGTTATTACGACATGACCATCCACGCGCTTCGGGCAATGAAAACGATCATCGCGATCGGTGTTGCCTTCGCCACGCAGGAAATTGCGCAGGTCCCGGCCACGCCCCGAGACGCGCGTCTCGATCTCGTGCTAACGGAGCGTGAGGTGATCGATTTCCGCGGATCCTGACCGAATGCGCATTTTGTTTGTCGGCGATGTTGTGGGTCGTTCGGGGCGAACCATGGTCAACGAAAGCCTTCCGGGTCTCATCGAGAAGTGGAGGCTGGACCTAGTGGTGGTCAACGGCGAGAATGCGGCTGGTGGTTTCGGCATTACGGAGCCGATCTACAACGAACTGATCGACGCAGGGGCCGACGCGATCACGCTGGGCAATCATGCATGGGACCAGCGGGAGGCGCTGGTGTTCATTGATCGCGCGCCGCGCCTGATCCGTCCGGTGAACTATCCCGACGGGACGCCCGGACGCGGCGCCGCGATGGTCGCCACCAAGAATGGCAAGCGGGCGTTGATCATCAATGCCATGGGTCGCATATTCATGGACGCCCTCGACGATCCTTTCGCGATCATTGACCGTGAGCTCAGGGCCTGCGCGCTCGTCCGTGATGCAGATGCCATCGTCATCGACTTCCACTGCGAGGCAACGAGCGAAAAGCAGGCGATGGGCTATTTCTGCGACGGCCGCGCAAGCCTTGTGGTCGGAACGCACACGCATGCGCCTACCGCGGATCACCGCATCCTGCCCGGACGCACGGCGTTCGTGTCCGACGTAGGCATGACAGGGGATTTCGACTCGGTGATCGGCATGCAGAAGGACGAGCCGCTCAACCGGTTCCTGCGCAAGATTCCGGCGAGCAAGTTCGAACCGGCCGGGGGTGCCGCCACGCTGTGCGCCCTGGCGGTTGAAACCGACGACTCGACCGGGCTTGCGGAGCGCGTGGCGGCGGTCCGCCTTGGCGGCATTCTGGAAGAGGCGCGGCCGGCGTTTTGGGAATAGATTTTCCGCGCTCGCCCGCTTATATAGCTGCCCGCGTCGCAGACCTTGTGGCACTGCTTCCATGGCCGGCCATTCGCAATTCAAGAACATCATGCATAAGAAGGGGCGCGCCGATAAGGCGCGTTCCAAGCTGTTCTCCAAATTGGCGCGCGAGATCACCGTGGCGGCCAAGCTCGGATTGCCGGACCCCGCGCACAATCCGCGCTTACGCGCGGCAGTGCTCGCCGCCCGTTCGGAAAACATGCCGAAGGAAAATATCGAGCGCGCGATCAGAAAATCGCAGGGCGGCGACGCAGAAACCTATGACGAGATCCGCTATGAGGGCTATGCCCCGGGCGGGGTTGCGATCATCGTGGAAGCATTGACGGACAACCGCAACCGCACCGCAGGCGAGGTGCGCGCGATCTTCAGCAAGAACGGCGGCACGCTCGCCGAGACCGGCGCCGTATCCTACCTGTTTTCGCATGTCGGCATTGTCGAGTTTGACGCCAAAGCCGCCAGCGCCGACGCCATGCTGGAGGCAGCCATCGAGGCGGGCGCAGAAGACGTCGTCTCGGGCAACGACGGCCATCAGGTCTACACCACGCCGGAAACCCTGAACGACGTGGCCAGGGCGCTCGAGTCGAAATTCGGCGAGCCGCGCAAAACCGCGCTCATTTGGAAACCGCAAAACACCGTGGCCGTTGACGACGAGGCGGGCGAGAAGGTTCTCAAGTTGATCGATGCGCTCGACGAGTCGGATGACGTGCAGAACGTCTACGCCAATTTCGAGATATCCGAGGCACTCCTGCAGAAGATGAGCGGCTGATACGCCAGGAAGCTGCCGTCTTTGTTTTTGTCGCGATCGGAACGCCGCAGGCGCGGTGCGTGCCGGCCCGACGGGTCGTGGCGGCATCGTTGCCGCGGCAGGGGCTCCGGTCAGGGCGGCGGATTTCCCGCGGCGGGCTGCTCCCACGGACCTCCGATCGCCCCCGAGAATGTGGGATTGGCGTACAAACCCGCTAGGCTCCGGCCGGAGGCGGGGCTATCAACGGGGACATGGGCGTCCCTCCGATTCGCATTCTCGGCATCGACCCTGGGCTCCGCCGCACGGGCTGGGGCCTGATCGAGGTTGAGGGAAGCCGACTCGCGTCTGTCGCCTGCGGTTCGTTGGAGACGAGCGAGCGTGACGCGTTGGGGACGCGGCTGGTCGCGATCTACGACGGGCTTGCCGCCGTCATCGAGCGCTATCGGCCGCAAGAGGCTGCCGTGGAAGCCACTTTCGTCAATCGTAACGCGGCCACGACGCTGAAGCTCGGGCAAGCGCGCGGGGTGGCCCTCCTGGTACCGGCCAAATCCGGAATCGCCGTGGCGGAGTATGCACCCAATCTGGTGAAAAAGGCCATTGTCGGGGCAGGCCACGGTGAGAAACCACAAGTCCGAATGATGATCGGCGTGCTGCTTCCGAATGCCGATCCGCTGAGCGACGATGCCGCTGATGCCCTCGCCGTCGCGGTCTGCCATGCGCACCATCGCTCAAGCATCTTGCTCAAGATGGCCGCGTCATGATTGGCAAGCTCAGGGGCATTATCGATTCCTACGGCGAGGATTACGTCGTCCTCGACGTCAACGGCGTCGGCTATCAGGTGCATTGCGCCTCGCGCACGCTGCAGATGCTGCCTGCGATCGGCGAGGCGGCCACGCTGTCGGTCGAGACTTATGTGCGTGAGGATCAGATCCGGTTGTTCGGCTTCATGAGCGACGTCGAGCGCGAATGGTTCCGTCTGCTGCAGACTGTCCAGGGGGTCGGAGCCAAGGTCGCGCTTGCGGTGCTCGGCACGTTGAAACCGTCGGAGCTTGCCGAAGCAATTGCGCTGCGCGACAAGGCGACCATCGCGCGCTCGCCCGGCGTCGGGCCGAAGGTGGCCGAGCGCATCGTCACCGAACTCAAGGACAAGGCTCCCGCCTTCGCGAATATCGAACCCGGCGTGATGCGCCTGGCCGGGGCGCTTGACGAACGCCACGCTCCGAAGCCGTTGGCGGATGCTGTCTCGGCGCTGGTCAATCTCGGCTACGGTCAGCCGCAGGCGGCCGCTGCGATCGCCGCCGCTGCGCGCCATGCAGGCGAGGATGCCGACACGGCGACGCTGATCAGGCAGGGTTTGAAGGAGCTTGCGAAGTGACCGGACGAAGCGACGTCATTCGAGGTCACCATCGCGTCGCGGCGGATTACGGGATGTCACGTCGCAAGCAAGACCGACCATGACCAGCCCGCGCCTAGTTTCCGCCGATGCCGCCGAGGACGATGTTGATTCCTCGCTGCGCCCGCAGCGGCTCGCTGACTTCATCGGCCAAGACAAGGCGCGCACCAATCTCGCCGTGTTCATCAAGGCGGCAATTGCCCGCAAGGAGGCACTCGATCACGTACTTTTCGTCGGCCCGCCCGGTCTCGGCAAGACCACGCTCGCCCAGATCGTGGCGCGTGAGCTGGGTGTCAATTTTCGGGCGACATCAGGACCCGTGATTGCCAAAGCGGGAGATCTTGCCGCGCTGCTCACCAATCTCGAGGCGCGGGACGTGCTTTTCATCGACGAAATCCATCGGCTTAATCCTGCCGTCGAGGAGATACTCTACCCGGCGATGGAAGACTTCCAGCTCGACCTCATCATCGGCGAAGGCCCGGCCGCCCGCTCGGTGAAAATCGATCTTGTACCGTTCACGCTGATCGGAGCAACGACGCGCGCCGGACTTTTGACCAATCCGCTGCGGGACCGTTTCGGCATACCCGTGCGCCTGGAGTTCTACAGCGAGCGAGAGCTCGAGGAAATTGTCCATCGCGGGGCGCGCGTGCTCGGGATCGGTATAACCGCCGACGGCGCCAATGAGATCGCGCGTCGCGCCCGCGGCACGCCGCGCATCGCCGGTCGCCTTTTGCGCCGCGTGCGCGACTTCGCCCACGTGGCAAAGGCCCAACACATCGACAGAAAGATTGCCGACCGTGCACTTTCCGCACTTGAGGTCGATCATGCAGGCCTCGATGCCATGGATCGGCGCTACCTCTCGACCATCGCCGCCAACTACGCGGGCGGCCCCGTCGGCATCGATACGCTCGCCGCAGCGTTGAGCGAACCGCGTGACGCCATCGAGGACATCATCGAGCCGTTCCTTATTCAGCAGGGATTCGTCCAGCGCACGCCGCGCGGCCGCCTGCTCACCGGCGCGGCCTTCAGGCATCTCGATCTGCCCGAACCCGCGCGCGACCCGGCACAATTCGGGTTGTTCGGTGACGAAACGAACGACTAAGGTGGATTTTTGCTATATTGACCCGCCACTGCGAGCGCAGCGAAGTAATCCGAAAGCGAATTTGCTGATCCGCGATAGTTTCGTCGCCCTTGGGGGCTTTTCCCGATGACGGTGCCGATCCAAACGATCAGAACGCGCTCCAGCAGGATGATCGTCATGAACCGGCGCCGCTTCAGGGTCTCCTCAATTTTACCCGTAGAACGTGCGGGCAGGTCGATGGACAAACGAGACGGGTAAGGACGATGGGCAATCCGCTCGACGGCGAAATTTTAAACGGTCGTCACGTTCAACAGGTCCGCGTGTATTACGAAGACACGGACTTTTCGGGTGTCGTCTATCATGCGAGCTATCTGCGTTTCATGGAGCGCGGGCGCACCAACTATCTGCGGCTTATCGGCGCCGACCACCGCGCGCTTTTCGAGCAGGCAAAAGCCGAGGCACCGGGTTTTGCCTTCGTCGTCACGCACATGACGCTCGACTTCAAGAGGCCGGCCTTCATGGACGATGTGCTCACGGTCGAGACCGCACCGGTCGAGGTGAAAGGCGCTTCCGTGTGGCTCGCTCAGCATGTCATGCGCGGCGAAGATGTGCTGGTGCAGGCACGAGTGCAGGTTGCTTTTGTCTCCGGCGGCCGTGCACGGCCGATACCGCGACCGCTGCGCATGGCCATGAAGGCGGATCAGGAATCAGGCGGCATGGCCTGAGAAAGCGTGTATACTTGTCGCGTGACTGACCAGAACTTTGCCGTATTCGACACGGCGATGGGTGCCTGTGCGCTCGCCTGGAGCGAGCGCGGCATTGTCGGCGTGCAATTGCCGGGGAAAGACGTTGCGGCAACGCGTCGCAGATGCTTCGTCGTTTCCGTGGAGCGTGCGAACTTGCGCGGCCGCCGTCGATCCTGCGTGTGATCGGCGACATAGCGGCGATGCTCCACGGCGAGCGACGTGATTTCGCCGACGTCGCGCTCGATCAATCCGTCGTTTCGGAATTCAATCGGCGGGTCTACGCGGTTGTGCGCGCCATCCCGTGGGGCGCGACCATGAGTTACGGCGAGGTCGCGGAACGGCTCGGCAACGTCGCTTTGGCGCGCGAGGTGGGCAGGGCGATGGGCGCAAATCCGACGCCGATCATCGTGCCGTGTCACCGTGTGCTCGCCGCCCGCGGCAAGGTGGGCGGCTTCTCTGCTCCCGGCGGTGTCGCCACCAAGCTGCGGCTGCTCAAACTGGAAGGCACGCACCCGTGCGGCGGGCCGACACTGTTCGACCATCTGCCGCGGATGACCGCACCGCTCAGGCGTGTCTAAGCCGCGTTGCGGTGTGCAAGCGTGGCGAGATACCGCGACGGGACGGTCTGAAGCATCGGCGCGGATCGCTACGGCGAGGCTCCGTCACGCTCGCCTTGCGCGCGAGGAGTGTGGTTTGCTTGCCAAGTCTGCGATCGATGCCGTCCGCTACATGCGGAGGGCAACCGTCGACGCCGGCCGGGGACTCATGTTAATACCATTCACACGCGAGCGTTTTCATGACTTGGGGCAGGCACGGCCATGGGCCGCGCGGTTACCATCACGGCAACCTGAAGGAAGCCTTGATGCGGGCCGCGCTGGAGCTGATTGCGAAGAAGGGGCCTGCCGGCTTCACTTTCGCGGAAGCGGCCCGCTGGGCGGGAGTGAGCCCGGCTGCGCCTTATCGGCATTTCCGCGATCGCGACGCGTTGATGTCGAGCGTGGCGTTGCAGGGATTCGAGCGCTTCGCCGCGATGCTCGCAACCGCGTGGAACGACGGCAAGCCTGATCCGCGCCGCGCCTTTGAAGAGCTCGGCAAGGCCTATCTTGCCTTCGCGCGCACCGAGCCGGCCTATTATTCGGCGATGTTCGAAGCCGGAATTCCTCTCCACAGCAGCCCTGAATTGCTCGCCGCAAGCGAGCGCGCCTTCGCGGTGCTGCGTTCAGCCTCGGAGACCCTGATCGCCGCAATGCCGCCGCGCGAGCGACCGCCCGTGCTGATGATGGCGCTGCACGTCTGGGCGATGCTGCACGGCATCGCCTCGCTGTTCGGCCGCGGCGACTCAGCTCGTCGAGCATTGCCGATGTCGCCGGAGGAATTGCTGGAGGCGGCCTTGCTGGTCTATCTCCGCGGGCTCGGATTGCCCCCGGCATAACGCGTCGTACCCTACCTCGCCGCTCGGGACCCGACCCTGCCGTACCCCTCGGCTGGTCGGTCGGCCGCGCGCCGATAACCAGGACGCGCCGGCGACCGTGCCGTCGACGCGGTGACAGCGGATAGGAAATTTCAGCGGCGAAAGGTGTTGACATCCGTCCCTGTGCTCCCTACAAATGTAAATGTTATTTACATTTACGCGAGGCCCGTTATGCCGATCACCGCAAAGCTCGACGAATACGGCAAGCCTGCCTGGATCGCCCTTATCGTCCTCGGCTTTTGGGTGTTTTGGCCGCTCGGCCTAGCCATCCTGATCTTCACGATATGGAGCGGACGCATGGGTTGCGGATATCACGCGAGCTACGGCGACTACGAGCGCTGGCAATGGCACTGGCAGCAAAAAATGGAGCGGTTGCAGCGGAAGCTCGATTGGATGCGCTCGCGCATCGGCGGCCATCCAGGGGGCGGCGGGGCATGGCGCGGGCCCTCGAGCGGGAACCGGGCATTTGACGAATACCGTGCCGAGACGTTGCGGAGGCTGGAGGAAGAGCAACGCGAATTCCGCGAGTTTCTCGATCGCTTGCGCATGGCCAAGGACAAGGCAGAGTTTGACCAGTTCATGGCCGAACGCCGCGGCCGGTCAGGGCCCGAGACGCCCCAGTCCTCCCCACAAGGTTGATTGCGGCGTGTCGAGCCGGCACGGCCCAAAGCCCGAGCCGGCTGGCGCCGCTCCCCTGGAGAGCCTCGGTGGGCCCCATGCGTCAGGCCGCGGGCGGGCGTTCCGCTCCGCGGCCGTGGGCTTGCTTGCGTTCGCGGGCCGCCTTCAATAAGCATTCTTTAACCACAATAAGCGCTGTCTAGCGGCACGAGGGCCCGGTTCGACGCTCTCGGTGCGCCCAAGTTCGGCCAAGTTTCGCGACGATTTGCTGGCCCGACGGTGGCGGGATCAGCGATTTTCGCGACGGTTGGAGTTGGGCGGGCCGTGTACGCGGAGCGGACCGCCGCGGTGCGGCCTCTCGTTCGCATGGGGCGCGCCGCGGCGGTGCGACCCGTCATAGCCGGATTGCGAAAGGACGTGCGTATGAATCCCGACGTGGCACAGTCGGCGCTGCCGCTCACATCGTCCGATCTCTCGCTCTTCACGCTGTTCTGGCACGCCCATTGGATCGTCAAGAGCGTGATGATCGGGCTACTCGTGTGCTCGGTCTGGGTCTGGGCGATTTTCATCGACAAGACCGTGCTTTACGCACGCACCCGCAAGGCGATGGACCGCTTCGAACAGGTGTTTTGGTCGGGCGAGTCGCTCGACGAGCTCTATCGTTCCCTGTCGTCGAAGCCGAATCACTCGATGGCGGCCTTGTTCGTCGCGGCGATGCGCGAATGGAAGCGCAGTTTCGAGGGCGCGCCGAAATCATTCGCCGGCCTGCAGGCTCGCATCGAAAAGGTCATGGACGTGACGATCGCACGCGAGGTCGAGCGTCTCGAGCGGCGGCTGCTGGTGCTTGCCACCATCGGCTCGGCCGGCCCCTTCATCGGCCTGTTCGGCACGGTCTGGGGCATCATGACGAGCTTTCAGTCGATCGCCGCCTCGAAGAACACGTCGCTCGCAATCGTCGCACCGGGCATTGCCGAGGCGCTGTTTGCTACCGCCCTCGGGCTTGTCGCGGCCATACCGGCGACGATTTTCTATAACAAATTCGCAGCCGAGGTGAACAAGCAGGCCCAGAGGCTCGAAAGCTTTGCCGACGAGTTCACCGCCATTCTTTCACGCCAGATCGACCTGAACGGGGTGAGGGGCGGATGATGCCGGACGGCAGGCGCGGGTTCTCGAACGAGATCAAGGGCGGGGGAGCACGAGTCTAATGGCCGCCAATGCCGGCACGCCGGTTCTTGGGCACAGGAAGCATCATCGCCGCAAGGTGATGAGCGAAATCAACGTCACGCCCATGGTAGACGTGATGCTCGTGCTGCTCATCATCTTCATGGTTTCGGCGCCGCTGCTGACCGTGGGGGTTCCGATCGATCTGCCCACCAGCCAGGCCAAAAGCCTCGAACAGGACAAGGAGCCGCTGACCATCTCGGTCAATGTCAAGGGGCAGATCTACCTGCAAAATGCCGAAATTGCATTGGACGATCTGATCCCAAAGCTCACGGCGATCGCCCAGGCGCGCGGGGGAACCGAGACCCAGATCTATGTGCGCGGCGACAGAAAGGTCGATTACGGCACCATGATGAAGGTCATGGGGCAGCTGTCCGCTGCCGGCTTTCACCGGGTCGCATTGGTAACGGAGTTCGAGCAAGGCACGAAGGTCCGATAATGCGGATGAGGACGGCCTCAGCGATTTCGGCCGGGGTCCACATCGCCGTGCTGTTGTGGGCCACGCTCTCCTTTACCGGCAAGAGCTTCGACGCCCCGCAGCCCGACCCGTTGCCGGTCGATCTTATCAGCGACAAGGAATTTTCCGAGCTGACCAAGGGCATCAAGGAAGCGCCCAAGCCGGTCGAAAAACCGAAGCCGCTGGTCGAGAAGAAAGCCGACGAGGTCAAACCCGTCGAGGAGGTCAAGCCCAAGATTGACGACAAGAAACCGGAAATCAAACCAACGGCCGAGCAGGTGCCGCAGCCCCCGGCGCCGCCGAAGCCCGACGCGATCGCCGAGAAGCTCAAGTCAGAACCGGACCCGCGCGTGGCGAAGGCTGATCCCACCCCTCTGCCGCCGCATAAGCCGCCTCGGCCGCAACCGAAATTCGATGCGAGCAAGATCGCCGCTCTGCTTGACAAGCGCGAGCCAGAACGCAAGGCGGCGCTGGGCAGCGATTTGAACACATCTCCTTCACTTGGCGCGCCGATGGGCAATGCCGCAAAGCTTTCGCAGTCCGAGCTCGATGCGCTGCGTGCACGGCTGATGGCCCTGTGGAATCCGCCCGATCCGGGCCGGGATGCCGAGCGGCTGCGCATCACCATTCGCATCACCTTCACACGCGGCGGGATGCTGGCGGCGCCGCCCATGGTGCTGACTAGCGGCAGCGGCCCGCGCTTCATGGCGATGCGCGACAGCGCCGTGCGTGCTGTGCTGATTGGCCAACCCTACACCATGTTGCGCCCGGAACACTACGACAGCTGGCGCGAAATCGACTTCACCTTCGACACCTCGGAAATGTACAAAGATCTTCCGACCCGATGAATCGACCGAATCTCCTTGCCCATTCCCGTATCCACCGCCGCGGGTTGCTGGCGGGCGCTGGTGCGCTTGCGCTGCTCGGGTCCCGTCCGGCGCGCGCGGTCCTCAATATCGACATCAACCGCGGCAATCCGCAGCCGATGCCGATTGCCATCCCCGATTTTGTTGCCGGATCACCCGGCGACATCGAGGCGGCCCGCAACGTAACCAGCGTGATCACGAACGATCTGCGCCGCAGCGGCCTTTTCGCGCCGATCAGTCCTCAGGCTTTTGTCGAGAGGATCACCAATGGTGACGCGATTCCCCGTTTCCAGGATTGGCGCGTCATCAACGCGCAGGCACTGGTCACAGGCGGCATTACGCGGCAAGGCGATGGGCGCCTGCGCGCGCAGTTTCGCCTCTGGGACGTTTTTGCCGGTCAGCAGCTCGACGGCAAACAATATTACACCGGGCCGGATAATTGGCGGCGTATCGCTCATATCATCGCCGATCAGATCTACGAAACACTGACCGGCGAGAAGGGGTATTTCGACAGTCGGATCGTTTTCGTCGACGAGACTGGCCCGAAGGATCGGCGCGTCAAAAGGCTTGCATTGATGGATCAGGACGGTTTCGGCGTGCGGTACTTGACGCGCGGCGATGAGCTCGTGCTCACGCCGCGCTTCAATCCGACGACGCAGGAGATCACCTATATGGCCTATGGGCAAGGCGAGCCGCGCGTCTATTTGCTCAACATCGAGACAGGCCAGCGCGAAATCGTGGGGAATTTCCCCGGCATGACCTTCGCGCCCCGTTTCTCGCCGGACGGCCAGCGCGTGGTGATGAGCCTGCAGCAAGGGCCAAACGCCAATCTGTTCGTCATGGACTTGCGCTCGAAGCAGACCACACGCCTTACCGATACCCCCGCCATCGATACCGCGCCGTGCTATTCGCCCGACGGCCGGCAAATCGTGTTCGAAAGCGACCGCGGTGGCTCGCAGCAGCTCTATGTGATGCCGGCAAACGGGGGCCCCGCCACCCGCATCAGTTTCGGCGACGGGCGCCATTCGACGCCGGTCTGGTCACCGCGCGGAGACTACATTGCGTTCACCGGCATGATCGGCGGCCAATTTGCCATTGGCATCCTGCGCCCCGACGGCTCGGGGGAGCGGATACTCACGGAAGGGTTCCACAACGAGGGGCCGACTTTCGCCCCTAACGGCCGGGTTTTGATGTTTTTCCGCGACCTTGGGCCAGGACCCTTCCTCTACACGATCGACGTGAACGGGCGGAACGAATTGAAGGAGCCGACCCCGAGTTACGCCTCGGACCCCGCCTGGTCGCCCTTGTTGTCCTGAACGGGGGTACTGTTTTCTCCCAACAAGCGCCTTATTTTTCACGCGCTCTTAACCATCACGACAGGTATCCGCGGTTCCGACAATTTTAACGGCGCGGTGCAAGGCCTCATCAAGGTTGATGGAACGTTCGTTTAACGAACGGGGCGTTAGACCACGGGCCGGCTCCGGTCATGTGTGCGAATGGAGGCACCGGAATGATCGATCTCGGAAAAATATTGCGCGGCGTCCGCCTGGCGGCGATCCTCGGCGCCGCGTTGAGCATCGCGGCGTGCGCCAACCAGAACGCCGACAACGCTCTCGCCAACGCGAATAGCGCGGCGGTTCCCGGCAGCCAGCAGGATTTCGTCGTGAACGTCGGCGACCGGGTGTTCTTCGAAACCGACTCGTCGGAACTTTCCGCGCAGGCGCGCGCCACCCTCGACAAGCAGGCGCAATGGCTCAGCCGCTATCCGCAATACACCTTCACGATCGAGGGTCATGCCGACGAGCGCGGAACGCGCGAATACAATCTTGCGCTCGGCGCACGTCGCGCGCAGGCGGTGCGCGATTATCTGATCTCGCGTGGGATCGCGGCCAACCGCATGAACACGATTTCCTACGGCAAGGAGCGGCCGGTCGCACTGTGTGACGATATTTCGTGCTGGGCGCAGAATCGCCGCGCGGTGACCGTGCTCAACGCGAGCTCGTAAGGCACGCAGCCGTTGCGATCGCGGTGCGGTGACAGGTATGCGGCGCCAGTGGCTGCGTGAGGATCGGGCAACCTCCTGGTGCCGTCCGCAGTCACAATTTCGACGCAGCGGCGCTCAATGCTGGAAGTTCCCGGACATGGGGGCCGGACCATAATCACAATGAACCGTCTGCGACATCCGCTCTGCACAGTTGTGCTGGCCGCTTGCTCTATGCTCGTCATTGCCGGCGCGGCGCGAGCGCAGGACCGGGGCGGTCTGTTCGACGACATTTTCAATCGAGGCGAACCGCCGCAGAACCAGAACCGCGCGGTGGTGCAGAACGACGCGACGGGCGAACTTTCCGCGCGCGTCGCCCGCTTGGAGAGTGCGCTGCGGCAGCTCACCGGGACGGTCGAGCAATTGCAGCATCAGAATCAGCTGCTCCAGATGCAGCTGCAGCAGCTTGGAGCCCGCGGCACGGCTCCCGCTGCACCGTCGGTCAGCGCACCGTCCGCGACCGTGCCCCCGACCGCGACGCCGGGAACGCTGCCGCCGGTGGATCGGCATTCCGACGCCTTCGACCCCACCAAGAATCCCAATGCTCCCGGAGCCCCGCGGGCGCTCAACCTCGAGGCGCGCGGCGCGACGACGCCGGCCCCGCCCATGCCGGCGGCCGGCGAGCCGACGATCGGCGCCCCTGCAGGGCGCGACGCCGGGGCGCCGCTCGACCTCAATTCGCTGGCCGCGCCGACGGCACCGGGTGCCTCTCCGTCGCCTGCAGGTCCAAGCGCGACCGGCGTCAATCTTGCCACGCTGCCGCCGTCGGGGCGTCCGCAGGACGAATACGACATGGCCTACGGCTATGTGTTGCACAAGGATTATGCCCTTGCCGTCCAGGCGTTCCGTGACTTCATCAAACGGCATCCCGATGAACGCCTGGTCCCCGAGGCGCAGTATTGGCTCGGCGAGAGCCTGTTCCAGCAGCAGCGCTATCGCGATGCGGCGGAAGCCTTTCTGACGGTGTCGACCAAATATGAACACTCGGGCAAGGCGCCCGAGGCGCTCTTGCGGCTGGGCCAGTCGCTCGCCGCAATGCACCAGAAGGAGGCCGCCTGCGCAACGTTGGCGGAAGTGGGCCGCAAATATCCGCATGTCTCGGCCGGTATCAGGCGCAGCGTCGCGCAGGAACAGAAGCGCGCGCATTGCTGAGACGACGCCCGTCTCCGCTTCCGAAGCCAACGCGCTTTTTTCCGATCTCTCTAATCTGCCCGCGGTGGTCATTGCCGTTTCGGGAGGACCGGATTCGACAGCATTGATGATGCTGATGGCGCGCTGGCGCGCGGCGCGCAAAAGCGGGCCGAACCTTTTCGTCGCGACCGTCGATCACGGCCTGCGCCCGGAAGCGCGGCATGAAGCGGCCGTCGTGGGTCGCCTCGCGCGCAAGTTGGGGCTGCCCCACCGCATCCTGCATTGGGCGGGGAAGAAACCGGCGACCGGCCTGCAGGAGGCTGCGCGCGAGGCGCGCTATCGACTGCTTGCCGGAGCCGCACGCGCGACGGGCGCCCGCCACGTGCTCACCGCGCATACCCGCGACGATCAGGCCGAGACCGTGCTGATCCGCCTGTGTCGCGGCAGCGGGCTAAGCGGCTTGGCGGCCATGGGACGGCGCGCCGCGATGCCGGGCGCCCCGGATCTCGAGCTTGTCCGTCCGCTGCTCGACATTCCCAAAACGCGGCTGCTTGCCACGCTCAAGGCCGCGAAGATCCCGTTTGTCACCGACCCGTCCAATCGCGATCCGCGTTTCACACGGTCGCGGATGCGCGCCCTGATGCCGGCCTTGGCGGCGGAAGGGCTCGACAGTGCCCGCCTCGCGCTCTTTGCGCGGCGCGTCAAACGCGCGGAGGCTGCGTTGGAGGCGGCGACCGACCAGGCCGCCCGCGCTCTGCTGGTCGAAATGCCCGGCGGCGCCGTGGCACTCGAAGCCGTGCGTCTCGCGGATCTGCCCACCGAGATCGCGCTGCGGCTTCTCGGGCGGCTGGTAGCGCGGATCGGGCACGAAGGGCCGGTCGAACTCGGCAAGCTCGAAGCCCTCCAATCGGCATTGGCGGGGGCTATTGCGACGAAAGGCCGCCTGCGACGGAGCTTGGCGGGAGCCGTCGTGACATTGGCGGGGGCGAACGTCCTGATCGAGCCAGCCCCGCCGCGACGTTCGAGAAACTTAACCACAGGCGGCGGGGGTGCAGCGGGGCGCGCAAAAACACGCTAGAATAGGCAGAAACCCGTCGAAATGGACCTTTCCTTGCCTCATTGCGGTGCCTACATTGAACCGAGGTTTGGACGAGCATTGGCCCGGATGACCTAGGACTGAAACATGGAGCTGCGGCGCAACCGTTTGCGGCGTAGAAACGCCTGATGAATGCCAATCTTCGCAATTTCGCCCTTTGGGTGATCATCGTCCTCCTGCTGCTCGCTCTGTTTACGCTCTTTCAGAACCCGGGACAGCGCACCGCGTCACAGGACATTTCCTTCTCGCAATTCCTCAATGAGGTGGATCAAGGTCGCGTGCGCGACGTGACTATCCAGGGCCAGGATATCCGCGGCACGTTCCAGAACGGCAGCAGTTTCCAAACCTACGCGCCGCAGGATCCCGGTCTGGTCCAGAAACTCTATGCCAAGGGCGTTTCGATCACGGCCAAGCCGCCGTCCGACAACGTCCCCTGGTTCGTGTCGCTGCTCGTTTCATGGCTGCCGTTCATCGCCCTGATCGGCGTATGGATTTTCCTTTCGCGCCAGATGCAAGGCGCCGGAGGCAAGGCGCTTGGCTTCGGCAAGTCGCGCGCAAAACTTCTGGCTGAAACCCACGGCCGCGTCACATTCGAGGATGTGGCCGGCGTCGATGAAGCCAAGCAGGACCTGCAGGAGATCGTCGAATTCCTTCGCGACCCGGGAAAATTTCAACGTCTCGGGGGTCGCATTCCGCGCGGCGTGCTGCTGGTCGGTCCCCCAGGCGTCGGAAAGACCTTGATCGCGCGCGCGGTGGCCGGTGAGGCCAATGTTCCGTTCTTCCTGATCTCGGGTTCCGACTTCGTCGAGATGTTCGTCGGCGTCGGTGCGTCGCGCGTGCGCGACATGTTCGAGCAGGCGAAGAAAAATGCGCCGTGCATCATCTTCATTGACGAGATCGATGCGGTCGGCCGCCACCGCGGCGCGGGCCTTGGTGGCGGCAACGACGAGCGGGAGCAGACGCTCAACCAGTTGCTGGTCGAAATGGATGGTTTCGAGGCGAATGAAGGCATCATTCTGATCGCTGCCACCAACCGACCCGACGTGCTCGATCCGGCGCTTCTGCGGCCGGGCCGGTTCGACCGCCAGGTCGTGGTGCCGAACCCCGACGTCGTCGGCCGCGAACAGATTCTGAAGGTGCACGTGCGCAAGGTTCCGCTGGCGCCCGACGTCAATCTCAAGACCATCGCGCGCGGCACGCCCGGCTTTTCCGGCGCCGATTTGATGAACCTTGTGAACGAGGCCGCGTTGCTGGCGGCGCGACGCAACAAGCGCATGGTCACGCAAGCCGAGTTCGAGGATGCCAAGGACAAGGTGATGATGGGGGCCGAGCGCAAGTCCATGGTGATGACGGATGAGGAGAAGCTCCTCACCGCCTATCATGAGGGTGGTCATGCGATCGTTGCCCTTAACGTCAAGGCCGCCGATCCGGTCCACAAGGCGACGATCATTCCGCGAGGCCGCGCGCTCGGTATGGTCATGCAGCTGCCCGAGCGCGACAAGCTGTCGATGTCGCTCGAGCAGATGACGTCGCGCCTTGCCATCATGATGGGGGGGCGCGTCGCGGAAGAACTGGTATTCGGAAAGGAAAAGGTCACTTCGGGCGCGGCATCGGACATCGAGCAGGCTACGCGTCTTGCCCGCATGATGGTGACCCGCTGGGGCTTGTCGGAGGAACTCGGCACCGTCGCCTACGGCGAGAACCAGGACGAGGTCTTCCTCGGCTATCAGGTCACGCGCCAGCAAAACATTTCCGAGGAGACATCGCGTAAGATCGATGCCGAGATTCGTCGCCTGATCGAGGCCGCTTATTCGGAGGCCAAGCAGATTCTGACGGAGAAGCGCGCCGACCTCGAAGTGTTGGCCAAGGGCCTGATCGAGTTCGAGACGCTGACGGGCGACGAGATCAAGGATCTGCTCCAGGGCAAGCGTCCGGTCCGCGAGAGCGTGATCGAGCCCGCGGGTCCCCGCTCCCCGGCCGCCCCCCCGGCGGGCAAACCGCGGCAGCGACCCGGCTCGCCCACCGGCGAAGTCGCACCGCAGCCGCAAGCATAGGCAGGATCGGGCGTGGACAGGTGGCCGTCGCCCGTGCCGGCGCGCTGGCGAGGGGCATCGGATCCCGGCGGCGCGGCGGTGGTGGGCTCGTGTTCCGTCCGCGAAGGGTAAAATCGTCTGTGCGGTGCGCATCGGCCGCGGCTGTCGAACATGGCCGCGCGCCCGGTCGTCCCGCGGCGGGCGGGTTTCGGCCCGCGTCTTGGGCTTGTCGCCGTCATGGGGCCGGATGTAACTGGATCCGCCATTGCGCCCGCACGTATCGAGGAGGTCGCGATCCATGTCGATGCCCGCTGCATTGAGCCGCCGTCGCGGCTATGCCGGCCCCGCGCTGCTCGCCTACGGATTCCGCCCGTTCTTTCTGGCTGCCGGACTATGGGCTGCCTCGGCGATACTTCTCTGGCTGCCGCAATATTTCGGGCATTTGGAATTGCCGACCGCATTCGGCGCGCTCGACTGGCACATGCATGAAATGCTTTACGGCTATGTGGCCGCAGCGGTTGCGGGCTTCCTGCTCACCGCGATCCCGAACTGGACCGGCCGCCTGCCGGTCAGCGGTTGGCCGCTCGGTGGCCTCGCGCTGCTCTGGGCGGCCGGCCGCCTGGCCATCCTGTTTTCGGCAAGGATCGGCGCGGCAACGGCCGCGGTCGTCGATATCGCTTTTCTGGCAACGCTTGCCGCGGTTGCCGGCCGTGAAATCGTCGCCGGAAAGAATTGGCGCAATCTGCGTGTCCTGTTGCTGCTCGGCGCGCTGATCGTGGGCGATGCCGTGTTCCACGCCGAAGTGATCGTCCACGGCGCGGCCGACTACGGTCCGCGCATCGGTCTCGGCGCGATCGTGTTGCTGCTATCGCTGATCGGGGGCCGCATCGTACCGAGCTTCACCCACAACTGGCTGGCACGCCACAATCCCGGCCGCTTGCCGACGCCTTTTTCGCGCTTCGACGCGGTAACCCTGGCAGGAAGCGCCTGCGCGCTGCTTGCTTGGATGGTCGCACCCACCCATCCGGCAAGCGGAGCCATGCTGGCGGCAGCGGGATTGCTGCAGCTCATACGGCTTGCGCGATGGGGCGGCCATCGGACTTTTGCCGATCCACTCGTGCTGGTCTTGCACGTGGGCTATCTCTTCGTCCCCGCGGGGTTTTTCCTGGTCGGCGCCTCCGCTTTGACGGCCGCCGTGCCACCCACGGCCGGCATTCATGCCTGGACGACGGGCGCCATCGGTCTGATGACGCTCGCCGTGATGACGCGGGCAACGCTCGGTCACACCGGGCAGGCTCTGCAGGCGGGGCCGGCGACACAAGCAATCTATGCGCTGGTGCTGGCGGCCGCGTTGCTGCGCATTGGGGCGGCCTTCGCCGGTTCGCACGCGTTGCTCGAATGGGCCGGCGCGACCTGGGTCATCGGCTTTTTCGTCTTCGTCGTCGTTTATGGCCCGCTGCTCGTCGCATCCAAACCGACCTGGTCCGGTGGTCGTTGAGAGCGCGTCGGTCCTGATGTGCTTGGCGTTGCGCGAGCCCAGGCGAATTGCACGATGGCAGACATGACGACAAGCATGGCGACGACCATCGCCACGCAGGCGGGCCAGCGGCCTACGGTCCACGCCACGCCCCCCAACGCCGCCCCGAAACTGCCGCCGACGTAGAAGCTCGTCACGTAAAGACCAACCGCGGAGGAGCGGCCGGCTCGCGCCGTGGTCGTCACGTGGCTGGTGGAGACTGCCTGGCAGATCAGCCCGCATCCTGCGCCGAGCGCGAGTCCGACGACGATCAGCGTGAGCCAGGGCGAGAGCGTGAGGGCGATGCCGAGCATCCATAACGCGATGATCGCGATCATGAAACGCCGGCGTCCGAAGCGACCGACAGCCCAGCCGATCCAGGGCGTCAACACCGAGCCGGTGAGATAGACCACGAACAGCGCGCCGAGCCAGCCCGCGGACAGGTCGTAGGGTGGGGCGGCAAGGTGAAAACTGACATAGGTGAACGTGGAGATGAAATTGAACAGCACGCCGAAGCCGACCGCGTAGGTCGCGAGCAGCTGCCGGTTGCGCAAATGCGACAGCATCTGCCGGCCCGACGCGATGAGTCCTTCCGAACGCACGAACCTGCGCTCGTGCGGCAGCAGGCAGGCAACCGCCACGGCACCGGCCAGCGTGATTCCTGCGAGTGTCATGAAGCCGGCGCGCCAACCCACGAGGTCGGCAACCACGCCGGTCACCAATCGGCCGCTGAACCCGCCCAGACTCGAGCCCGAGGAGTAAATGCCGGCGGCGGTGGTCGCCTCGCGCGCTGGCCATTCGTCGCCGATATAGGCGACGGTGACGGCAAAGATTGGGGGCAGCAGCAGACCCTGCACCACCCGCCAGAAGATCAGCCCGGACAAGCTGGTGGACAGGCCGACCATCAATGTCGGCACCGTCAGCGCGAACATCGCGGCAACGATCACGCGCTTGCGGCCGAGTACGTCGGCCACCGTGCCGGTGAAAGGAGCGGTTGCCGCGACCGCAAGCGTGCTCACGGTGATGATGGTGGAGACTTCGGCGGCCGTTGCGCCGAATTCTTGCGACAGCAAGGGAAGGATCGACTGCGGCGAATAAAGATTGATGAAGGCGCAGTACCCGGCAAGTCCCACCGCGAGCTGGCGCGTGGGCAAGGAGCGATTTCTGGGGGGAGAACTCATTCCGGGCGCCGGAAGGACGGGGACGATCTATGCTCGCTCTCCCGTCGTCTGCCAAGTCCCCGACGCGGCGGAGCTGTGCGGCGTCGTCTGCATGGCTCATAGACTACGAAGCGTGCCGCCGCGCCGGTTCGGGTCGCCGCAAATGAGCGGACAGGAGCTCGGGCGAGGGACATAGACCTTGAATTGACCATATCCATCGCCATGTTGTTGTCAGGGGACGACACAAGAGGCGTCCCTGATGCGTGCCCTGACAGTCGAGCCCGGGCGGCCCCACTCGATCGACTTTGCAGAAGTCCCTCCTCCGCCGGCAAGCGACGGTAATCTTTTGGTCCGTGCCCTGGCGCTCGGCATTTGCGGCACGGATCGTGAGATTATCGGCGGGGCCTACGGCTGGGCGCCGCCGGGCGAGCGGCGCCTGATCCTCGGTCACGAGTCGCTCGGATGCGTGGAAGCCGCGCCGGAGGGCAGCGGATTCAAACGCGGGGATCTCGTCGTCGGCATCGTGCGCCGGCCCGACCCGGTGCCGTGCGCCGCGTGTGCGGCCGGCGAATGGGACATGTGCCGCAACGGACGCTATACCGAACGCGGGATCAAGGAGCGCGACGGCTTCGGAGCCGAGCAATTTAGGCTGGAGAGCGATTTCGCGGTCAAGCTCGATCCGGCACTCGGCATCCTCGGCGTGCTGCTGGAGCCGACCAGCATCGTCGCCAAGGCCTGGGATCATGTCGAGCGCATCGGCAGGCGAAGCGCGTCATGGCAACCGAGGGTTGCGTTGATCACCGGGGCGGGGCCGGTGGGCCTGCTCGCGGCGCTGATCGCCAAGCAGCGCGGTTTCGACGTCCACATCCTCGATCGCGTGACGAACGGCCCCAAGCCGCGGCTGGCGCGCGATCTCGGCGCCGCCTATCACGTGGGCGACCTCGGCGCGCTCACGCCCGACGTGGTCATCGAATGTACCGGCGCGGGCACGGTCGTGCTCGATGCATTGCGTCGCACCGCGCCGCAAGGCATTGTCTGCCTTGCCGGCGTGTCCTCGGGCGGTCACAAGCTCAGCTTCGATGTCGGCGACCTTAATCGCACGATGGTGCTGGAGAACACTTTGGTGTTCGGCTCCGTCAACGCCAATCGGCGCCACTACGCCGCGGCGGCAGAGGTGCTTGCCAAAGCCGACAGGGATTGGCTGGCGCGCCTTATCAGCCGGCGCGTTCCGCTCGCGCGCTGGCGCGAGGCATTCGAGGTGCGTCCCGACGACGTCAAAGTAGTGCTCGATTTTTCCGCCTAGCGGGGCATACCGGTAACGCCATGTCCGCGCGTATCGAGGACTATGCGCTGATTGGGGATCTCGCAACCGCCGCGCTGGTGGCACGCGACGGCTCCATCGATTGGCTGTGCTGGCCGGGGTTCGATTCGGATGCCTGCTTCGCAGCGCTTCTCGGAACGCCCGAGCACGGCCGCTGGCTCATCGCGCCCAAGCGATCCGTCGTTCGCATCGCGCGCCGCTATCGCCCCAACACGCTGATCCTCGAAACGACATTCGAGACGGCGGATGGCGCCGTGACCCTCGTCGATTTCATGCCGCCCCGCGCTCTCCCGAGGCAGGATGGCGAGTCGCATTTGGTGCGGATCGTCGTCGGCAACCGCGGCCAAGTCCCGATGCACAGCGAGCTCGTGCTGCGCTTCGGCTATGGAGCCACCGTGCCCTGGGTCACGCGCGTCGATGAATGCACGATGCGGGCCGTTGCGGGCCCCGACATGGTCGCGCTGCGCTCGGCGGTACGCATGCGCGGCGAGAATTTCAAGACCGTCGCGGATTTCACGGTGAAGGCCGGCGAGCGCCTCGCATTCGTATTGTCCTATGCGCGCTCCTACCATCCCCTGCCCGAGGCGATCGACGCAGAGACGCAGTGCAAGGCCACCGAAGCCTTCTGGATTGGCTGGATTGGCAAGAACGTCATCGCCTGTCCCTGGGACGATGCCGTCTGCCGTTCGCTGATCACGCTTAAGGCGCTCACGGACGCGCCGACGGGCGGCATGGTCGCTGCCCCGACCACATCGTTGCCCGAGCAGATCGGCGGTCCGCGTAACTGGGATTATCGATTCTGCTGGCTGCGAGACGCAACTTTCACGCTGCTTGCGCTCATGAACGCCGGTTACTACGACGAAGCACGCATGTGGCGCGACTGGCTGATGCGCGCGGCGGCCGGCAGTCCGCGTCAGATCCAGATCATGTACGGCATTCGCGGCGAACGGCGACTCACCGAGTGGGAAGTGCCCTGGCTGCCCGGCTACGAGAATTCCCGGCCGGTACGCGTCGGCAATGCGGCGCACGGCCAGAGGCAACTCGATATCTTCGGAGAGGTCATGGACGCCCTGCATCAGGCACGCCAGGGCGGACTCGGCCTCGTCGAGGCCGGTTGGGATCTCCAGCGCGAGCTGCTCGCCTATCTGGAGACCATCTGGACCGAGCCCGACGAAGGCATCTGGGAGGTCCGCGGCGGCCCGCAGCATTTCACCTATTCCAAGGTGATGGCCTGGGCCGCCTTCGACCGCGCGGTGAAAAGCGCCGAGAGCTTCGGCCTGCCCGGTCCGGTCGCGCGGTGGCGGGCCCTGCGGGAGCAAATCCATGCCGACATCTGCGAGCGCGGCTTCGATCCTGCGCTGGGTACCTTCGTGCGCGCCTATGGCAGCAAGGAGCTCGACGCGAGCCTGCTTCTGCTGCCTGCGGTCGGCTTCCTGCCGCCGCAAGATCCGCGCATTCGCGCCACGGTGGCGGCGATCGAGGCGCGGCTGACGGTGGACGGCCTCGTGCTGCGCTACGACACGAGGACTGCCGCGGACGGTCTGCCGCCCGGCGAGGGAGTCTTTCTCGCCTGCTCCTTCTGGCTTGCGGACGCTTATCTGATGCTCGGCCGCAGGGACGACGCGGTGCGTCTGTTCGAGCGGCTCTTGTCACTGCGCAACGATGTCGGTCTGCTCAGCGAGCAATACGATCCCCGCGAACGGCGTCTCATCGGCAACTTCCCGCAGGCTTTCTCGCATCTTGCTCTGGTCAATACGGCAAGCAATCTCGGGCATCACCGCAAGCCGGCCGAGCAGCGTTCGGCCCACGTCGTCGACCGCAAGGCGACACGGCGCATGGGTACGACCGAAGCATATTGACCGGACCACGTTCCTCCGGGAAAAGTGCACGCGCCGCAACCACGCGGAAAAGCAAGGGAGGCGCGACGTGCTCATCGACCATCGGACCTACACCGTTCGACCCGGCACCCTGCCGGCTCAGCTCGATCTCTACGCCAAGCTCGGCTATCCGGTGCAGCTCCGCTATCTCGGCGAACCGCTGTACTATCTCGTGGCGGAGAGCGGCGAGCTCAATACGCTGGTCCACGGCTGGGTTTACGAAAACGCCGCCGACCGCGAGGCCAAGCGGGCGAAGATGGCCGCCGACCCCGACTGGAAACATTATCTCGCCGAGAGCGCCAAGGCCGGCAACGTCGTCAGCCAACGCAACGTGCTAATGGCTCCGGCACCGTTCGCGCCGCCCGTCAGCATGCCGAAGATCCATCGTTGAAAGGCGAGGGGTAAGACCTGTCGCCTCGCGGTGGCCGGCCGATGGGTCTTCCGCCGCCGCGGGGCGATCCAGGGCGGTTCGATGTCGCCGTGTCGAGGGAGCGGTGAAGTGCGGCGTCTGTCCTGCCCCACGATCGATGCGCGGTCGGCGGCGCCGACGCGCACGAACCGCAAGGCCGCTCGCAGGCGCGGTCGTGATGGTCTATAGCATGCGCGATGTTGCACCATTGCTGTGCGGTCGCGAGCCGGCAGAGCACGCCTCGGATCGAGGGTCGGCCCCGGCGGCGGCCCGCCAGGTCGGAGTTCTGCACGCATGCGATCGAATGACGGAATGCGGACCGGCGGCGAAGTCCTGATTGACCAGCTGGCGGTTCACGGCGTGCGCCACGTTTTCTGTGTCCCTGGCGAGAGCTACCTCGCCGCACTCGACGCCTTTTACGACAGTCCGATCGCGCTCACCGTCTGCCGCCACGAGAGCACGGCTGCCATGGCGGCTGAAGCGGTCGGCAAGGCCACCGGGCGGCCCGGGATCGCATTCGTCACGCGCGGGCCAGGCGCGACCAATGCTTCCGCAGGCGTTCATATCGCGCGCCAGGATTCCACGCCGATGATCCTCTTCGTCGGCCAAGTCGCGCGGTCCATGCGCGACCGGGAGGCTTTCCAGGAGCTCGATTATCGCGCGGTGTTCGGATCACTCGCCAAATGGGCGACCGAGATCGATGATCCGGCCCGCATCCCCGAGATGGTGTCCCGCGCCTTCCATACGGCCTGCAACGGTCGCCCGGGGCCCGTGGTGATCGCGCTGCCGGAGGACATGCTGGGCGAGCGTGTGAACGTGACCGACGCCAGGCCGTTCGAACCGGCGGACATCTGGCCAGGGGCAGGGGACATGGAGCGTCTGCAGAAGATGCTGTGGTCGGCGCGGCGACCGATTGCCTTGATCGGCGGCAGTCGCTGGTCCGAATCGGCCTGCACCGCTTTCGCGCGCTTCGCCGATCGCTTTGCACTTCCGGTCGCGACTACCTTCCGCCGCAGCCATCTGTTCGACGCGCTGCATCGCTGCTATGCGGGGGATCTCGGCATCGGGCCCAATCCCAAACTGCTTGCGCGCATCAAGCACGCTGATCTCGTGCTGTTGATTGGCGGTCGCCTCGGCGAGATGCCCTCGCAGGGCTATACGCTGTTCGACATTCCCGAGCCGCAAACCACGCTTGTCCATGTGCATCCGGGTGCTGAGGAACTCGGTCGCGTGTATCATCCTGCGCTTGCCATCAACGCGTCCCCGACTGCTTTCTGTGCCGCGCTCGAGGGCCTGCAGCCGCCCAAGCCGATCACCTGGGACGGCGAATGCGAGGCAGCTCATGCCGATTTCCTCGCCTGGACAGAGCAGGCCACGCCGTTGCCCGGTGCCGTCAATCTTGGCGAGGTGATGATCTGGCTGCGCCAGAATCTGCCGGAGGACGCGATCATCACCAACGGTGCCGGCAATTTCGCGGCCTGGATCCACCGCTTCTACCGTTTCCGCAGGTATGCGACGCAGGTCGGCCCCACCTCGGGCTCGATGGGTTACGGCTTTCCGGCCGCGCTTGCGATGAAAGTTCTCCATCCGCGCCGCACCGTCGTGTGCATCGCCGGCGATGGCGATTTCCTCATGACCGGCCAGGATTTCGCGACCGCGGTGCAATACGAGCTGCCGGTGATCGTCCTTCTCGCCGACAACCGTCTTTACGGCACCATCCGCATGCACCAGGAACGCGAATATCCCGGACGCGTGATCGCGACCGAGCTCCGCAACCCGGATTTCGTGGCCTATGCCAGGGCGTTTGGAGGTTTCGGCGTGCTGGTCGAGAAGACGGCGGATTTCCCTGCTGCCTTCGCACAGGCGACTGCGAGCGGCAAGCCCTCGATCATCCACCTGAAGCTCGATCCCGAAGCCATCACGCCGGGGACGACGCTCACCGCCATCCGGACCAGAGCGCTGGCCGCAGACCGAAAATGAGTTGACGCTGTTCGGGACAGGTCGTGCCGGTCCAAGGTCGAATGTCGGCCGGCGCCAAGGCACGAATCGGTTTTTGTCGCGCAGGGGGGCTCGATAGTCCCGCCGAAGGATGATTGCGCGGAATCATGAATCGGCGTTCACTTCATACATGGCCTACCGCCGCACCGAGAACGTGATCCGCAGGCTCGCCGCCCGCAAGCAGGTCATTCTCGATGCGGCTGCGGTCCTGGCTGCGGCGGGCGGGCTGGCGGCGGTGCAGATTGCGGCCGTGGCGGCGCGTGCCGGCATCGCCGTAGGCACCGTCTACCGGTATTTCCCGCGCAAGATCGATCTCATCGCCGACTTGATGGCGCGCGTGGCGGCCGAGACGGTCGACGCGGTACGCGACGCGGCCGAGGCCGCCCCCGGGCCGCTCTCGGCGCTGGCTGCCACCATCGCCTCACTGGCCACCCATGTTTTGGGGGCGCGCGGGTTGGTATGGTCGGCACTCGGCGAGACGGTCGGCGCCGAACTCGATGCCGCGCAACGGGAGTTTCGCCGCGCGCTCGCAAACGAGATTGAGACGCGGATCAAGGCGGCGATCGCCAGCCGTCATCTTCCCGAGCAGGACACCCGCACATCCTCGGTTGCCGTGCTCGGCGCGCTGATTGAGGGTCTGACCGGTCCGCTCGCCTTTCCGTCCGCTGAGGCGGCAGGAGCGCAACGTGGGATCGTGCAGGATATGACACTTTTCGTGCTGCGCGCGCTCGGGGTTGCCGACGCGCGGGCAAGGGGGCTGGTCGCGCAACTAGAGCTCCGCTGATCCCGACGGCCGCGGCTGTGCTGCGGACGCGACGCGAGATCAGTGGGACATCAGCACCGGCACCGTCATCGACTCGAGGAGAGCGCGGGTCACGCCGCCGAGCACGAATTCGCGCAGGCGCGAATGGCCGTAGCCGCCCATTACGATCATGTCCGCACTGGCGTCAGCGGCGTAGGACAGCAGGGTGGAGGCGACGTCGACGTCCGGCGAGGTGATGCGTTTGACCTTGACCTGCAGACCGTGCCGCGCGAGATGTTGGGCGAGATCGGCGCCCGGCACTTCGTCGCTCTTCTCAGGCTTGCTGGCGACGATGACGATCTCCACCGTTTTGGCTTTTTGCAGCACGGGCAGGCCGTCCGCAACGGCGCGGGTCGCCGCGCGGCTGCCGTCCCACGCGATCATCACCCGGTCAGGCTTGAAACCGCCGCGTTGGATGAACGGCACGAACACGACCGGGCGTCCCGAATCGAACAGCACCGCCTCGCTCAGTACGTCCTCCGCCGCGGATTGCCCGTGCCGAGGCTGTCCGACCACCGCAATGTCAAACCGCCGCGCGAGGCGGCTGAAGCGATCCGCGCCGCCGGCAATGCTGGCTTCGGCAAGATGCGTTTCGAAGGTCACACCCGCGCGCTTGGCCGCCTGTTCGAATCGCGCGAGCGCGGCACGTGCCTTCCGATCCGCGTCATTGCGTTGCGCGTCGATGAATTCAGGCGGTATGCCTCCCATCACCGTGCCCGGTATCACCGGCTCATAGGCGAAGGCAACGCCGAGGATGTGCGCCTCGAAGGCCTCCGCCATGGAAACGGCATAGTCGCCGGTGGGGTCGCGTTCGGCCAAGCCGAGATTGACGATCACATCCTTGATCATGTTCCTTGCCTCCTCATCACCCAGGCCGGACGCAGTCAACCTGTGTGAGTTTGTCCGTCCTGGCCGCCTGCGACCTCGGCCGTCCGATGAGGCGTACCTCGCGGCTACTTCTTCTTGCCGTCCGGGCCGAACTGCTTGAGATAGGCCCAGAGGTCGGCCGCCTCCTTCTCGTTCTTGATACCGGGAAACACCATCTTTGTGCCGGGAATTTTCGCGCGCGGATCCTTGATGTACTCCTTAAAAGTGGTTTCGCTCCAGGTGATCCCGGAATTCTTGTTGGCGTCAGAGTAGTTGTAGCCGACGACAGAACCGGCCTTGCGGCCGTCAAGCCCGTTGAGCTCGGGGCCCACGAGGTTCTTGGCGCCTTCCCCGATGCGGTGGCACGGCATGCATCTCTTGAACACCTGTTCGCCGGCGGTCGCGTCTTGCGCGCGTGCGCCCGGCCCGTAAACCAGTGCTGCCGCCAATGCCACCGCTGCCAACTTCGCTTTCATGGAACCTGCTCCTTCTCATCACTTCACCACCCGGTCCGCCGGGACCACCGTTCCGAGTCGTCCTTCGGTTTTTGCCAGCCCTCTGTGTCGCGCGTCAAATGGCTGCTATGATTTTCTCCATGCGCGAACATTCGTGGATCGAATGACATGACCGTCCGCCTGCCGGAGGTGGATGCCGCGGTGCTGCAGCGACGCAAGACGATCATTGCGGCGCTGCGTCAACTCGTCCCAGGCGAGGGAGTGATCACCTCCGAGCGCGAGCTCAGGGCGTACGAGAGCGACGGACTCACCGCCTATCGCCAATTGCCGATGGTGGTGGTGCTGCCGGAGACCACCGAGCAGGTTTCCGCGGTGCTGCGCTACTGTTACGAAGAGCGTATCAAGGTCGTGCCGCGCGGGGCCGGTACCTCACTCTCGGGCGGGGCACTGCCGCTTGCCGACGGAGTGGTGCTCGGCATGGCCAAGTTCAATCGCATCCGCGAGATCGACTATGACAACCGCATCGCCGTGGTCGAACCCGGCGTCACCAATCTCGCCGTGTCGAATGCGGTTGCCGAGCGCGGCTTCTACTATGCGCCCGATCCGTCATCGCAGATCGCGTGCACCATCGGCGGTAATATCGCGGAGAATTCGGGCGGCGTGCACTGCCTGAAATACGGGGTAACGACGAACAATGTGCTCGGCTGCGAGCTCGTGCTGATGACGGGTGAGATCCTGCGCATCGGCGGGCGTCACCTCGACAGCGCGGGCTATGATTTTCTCGGTCTTATCACCGGCTCGGAGGGCCTCCTTGGCATCGTCACCGAAGTGACGGTGCGCATTCTGAGGAAGCCGGAAACCGCGCGTGCGGTACTGGTCGGTTTTCCGAGCTCGGAAGACGCTGGTGAGTGCGTCTCGCTTATCATCGGCTCCGGCATCATTCCCGGTGGCATGGAAATGATGGACGGGCCAGCCATCCGAGCGGCGGAGGATTTCGTGCACGCCGGATATCCGCTCGACTGCGAGGCGCTGCTGATTGTCGAGCTCGACGGCCCGCAGGCGGAGGTCGATCATCTGATTGCGCGTGTGGAGGAGATTGCGCATCGCTGTCGCGCCAAGTCCTGCAGGGTATCGAATTCGGAAGAGGAACGGATGCTGTTCTGGGCCGGCCGCAAGGCGGCATTTCCTGCGGTCGGGCGTATATCCCCAGACTATTATTGCATGGACGGCACCATCCCGCGTGCAAAGCTGCCGGCCGTGCTTGCAGCCATGAAGGACATGGCGGCGAAATACAATTTGCGCGTGGCGAACGTCTTCCATGCTGGGGACGGCAACCTACATCCGCTCATCCTCTACGACGCCAACAGGGAAGGCGAGCTTGATCGCGCCGAGGCCTTCGGTGCCGAAATCCTCAAGCTCTGCGTTGCGGTCGGCGGCGTGCTTACCGGCGAGCACGGAGTCGGCATCGAGAAGCGTGATTTGATGCCGGTGATGTTCACGGAAACCGATCTCAATGCACAGCAGCGCGTAAAATGCGCCTTCGATGAAAGGGGGCTGCTCAACCCGGGCAAGGTCTTTCCGACGCTCCACCGCTGCGCCGAATTGGGTCGTATGCATGTCTCCGGCGGCAGGCTGCCGTTCCCCGACATACCGAGGTATTAGCTCATCGTGGCCTGGAGGGAACTGGGCGACAATCGAGCCCTTGTCTTGCGTTGCGCGGGCAAACCCGAAGCGGATGCGCAAGTGAGGGCGGTGTACGCGAATGACCGCGCCCGCCAGAGCCCGCGCCAAGCGCGCGATCCGACGTCGCTCGGGAGCGTGCAGAAAGGGGCGGCCGGGGCGAGACCTGCCGCGAGACAACTTGGATGACGGATACGCTCAAACCACGCGACCACAAGGACGTCGAGGAGGCGGTGCGGTGGGCTCTTGCCGACGAAAAGACGCTGGAGGTCATGGGACAGGGCTCCAAACGCGCGCTTGGCCGGCCCAGCCAGACCGACCTCACGCTTGACCTGTCGGGGCTCTCGGGCGTCACGCTCTACGAGCCGGCCGAACTCGTGCTGTCCGCCAAGGCCGGCACACCGCTTGCCGAAATCGAGAAGCTCCTTGCCGCGAGCGACCAGCAGCTTGCCTTCGAGCCGATCGACTATGGTCCCGCGCTCGGCCAGCCGTGCGGGCAGGGGACCATCGGGGGGACGGTGGCCATCAACCTTTCCGGCCCGCGACGTATCAAGGCGGGCGCGGCACGGGACCATTTCCTGGGTATGACCGCCGTCACGGGTCGCGGCGAAACCATCAAGTCGGGCGGTCGTGTAGTGAAGAACGTGACCGGCTACGATCTTTGCAAACTGTTTGCCGGGTCCTGGGGAACGCTCGGCGTGATGACCGATATCACGCTGAAGGTGCTGCCCGCTCCGGAGACCGAGGCGACCGTCCTGGTCGCCGGTCTTGACGATGCCCGTGCCTGCGCCGCCATGGCCGCGGCGATGGGATCACCGTGCGACGTGTCCGCTGCGGCGCATCTACCCGACCACGTCGCCTCGTTCTTTGAGGGGTTGCCGAAGGCTGAAGCTTCCACGGTACTTCGCGTGGAAGGTTTTGCTCCTTCCGTCGCGCATCGCAAACACGCGCTGGCGGCCTCGATGAAGGATCATGGTGTGGTCACCGTCCTGGAGGAAAGGGAGTCGCGCATGCTCTGGCGCGACATCCGTGAATTACGGCCTTTCGCGATGGACGGCGGGCGCGAACGCCCGCTGTGGCGTATCTCGACTGCACCCGCGCGCGGCCATGAGATAGCGGCGGCGATTACCCCCGCAGCGTGGATGATCTACGACTGGGCCGGCGGGCTCGTGTGGGTGGCCATGCCGTTCGCCGAGGACGCGGGCAGCACCGCCATTCGCCGCGCCGTGGCCAGGCTCGGCGGCCATGCCATGCTGGTGCGCGCAACGGCGGCGGTGCGCGCCGCAACCGACGTGTTCGAGCCGGAGCACGCGGCGCTGGCGGCATTGTCGAAGCGCGTCAAGGAAAGCTTCGATCCCAAGCACCTGCTCAATCCCGGCCGCATGTGGGCCGGAGTGTGACGCGGAGAGCATAGGGTGGGCGGCCGAGGGCCCGCCGCTGGGGCCTGACCATTCCCCTGGCCGTGGGGACGTCCTCGGGTCGCCGTTCCGCGGTGGAGCCGGCGCTGTTTCCGGCAACGACCTCCCGCTTCCTTCGCAATCGATAGGTGCCCACCGCGCCACGGGAGCACGCGCAGGGGCGGACGAGGCCGCCCGCGCGAACAAACGCCTCACGCGGGGAAAGCCTCGTCAGTGGTGCGAAACCCGGTGCATTCCACCCTACCTTGGGCAACCAGGCGCTTGCCCGGGCGGGCGGGGCTTCCTACCATGGTCATCAGTTCCACTCGGGGTGCCTCGTTCGAGGCTGAGAGGCGGCGTGCCGCCAACCCGTCGAACCTGATCCGGGTCATGCCGGCGGAGGGAAGCGGATGCCATCTGCCGTTTCACTGGACGATATCTGGACCGCACTTGAGGATCTGCGCGCGCGTCGCCCCCTCGTCCAAAACATCACCAATTACGTCGCGATGAGCGTGTCGGCCAATGTCCTGCTTGCGCTCGGGGCCTCGCCGGCGATGGTGCATGCGGAGGAAGAGGTGGAGGACTTCGTTGCGGCGTCCGACGCATTGGTGATCAATATCGGGACCCTTTCGCGGGCCTGGGTTGCCGCCATGCGGAGGGCGGCGGCGCGGGCCGCTGCGCTCGGCAAGGCATGGGTGCTTGATCCGGTCGGTTGCGGCGTGACGCGTTATCGCACGCAGACCGCGACGGCGCTTGTTGCGCTCGCGCCGCGCATCATCCGCGGAAATGCCGCCGAGATCATGAGCCTTGCAGGCGAAGCGGGCGCGAGCAGGGGCGTGGATTCGCTGAGCCAAGCGGACGAGGCACTTGCGGCCGCGTCCGCGCTCGCGCGACGCACGGGCGCCGTGGTCGCGATCACCGGCGCGACGGACTATGCCTGCGACGGACGCGGCCACGTCGCGGTGGTGTCAGGCCATGCGCTGATGCCGCTTTCGACCGCCCTCGGTTGTGCTTTGAGCGCCGTAACGGCCGCCTTTGCCGCCATACGGCCGCCTCGAGAGGCGGCCGTCGCGGCACTCGCAATCTTCGGCGCGGCCGGCGAGGCCGCCGCCGTCCGCTGTCGCGGCCCCGGCCACCTGCCGGCGGAAATTTGCGACGCCCTGCATCTGATGACGAAAGACACGCTTGTCCGGCACGCGAGGATTGACGTTTCCCTCTAAAGCGCGTTTCGATCCGGCGACCACAGGCCGCGAAACGCGATGCAAACCTCCTTCACCCTCGCGCAACTGATGGATCCGCAGGTTGCCGAATCGGAAAAGATTCTGCGCGCCTGCGTCCATTGCGGCTTTTGCACCGCCACCTGCCCGACCTACGTGCTGCTCGGCGACGAGCTCGATAGCCCGCGTGGACGCATCTATCTCATCAAGGACATGCTGGAGCACGAGCGCCCGCCGACTGCCGAGGTGGTCAAGCACATCGACCGCTGTCTCTCCTGCCTCGCCTGCATGACGACCTGTCCGTCGGGCGTGCACTACATGCATCTTGTGGATTACGCGCGTGAGCGCATCGAGAAAACATACCGGCGGCCGCTGCACGACCGCGCCTTGCGCGCCCTGCTGGCCCGCGTTCTCCCCAACCCGGCGCTGTTTCGCCTCGCGGTGGTGGGTGGGAAACTCTTCCGACCGCTCGCGCCCCTCTTGCGCGGCATCGGCCTCAAGCGCCTCGCGGCCATGCTGCGCCTCCTGCCGCGGAGCAAGCCGGCG
>Ga0209810_1001181_pt1 | contig 42596 bp, 29 predicted proteins | sample Coa_R1_7_FD_187159 | JGI IMG/M metagenome (GOLD analysis project Ga0209810, IMG submission 187159) | Surface soil microbial communities from Centralia Pennsylvania, which are recovering from an underground coalmine fire - Coalmine... | ecosystem: Environmental > Terrestrial > Soil > Unclassified... | reverse complement strand
ACGCACATCACGGAGGAGACCACACACCATGGGATTGCAGATCAACACCAACGTGTCCGCCCTGGGCGCCCTGCACAACCTGCAAAACGTCAGCAACGCCGTCAGCAGCAGCATTGAGAAACTCTCGACCGGACTGCGCATCAACCATGCCGCCGATGACCCGGCCGGGCTGATCATCTCCGAGAGCCTAAGAGCCCAGATAGACGGTCTCAACCAGGCCATCTCCAACAGCCAGGACGCCAGCAACGTCATCAAGACGGCTGAGGGCGGTCTGACCGAGATCAACAGTCTGCTAAGAAGCATCCGGCAGTTGGCCATCCATGCGGCCAACACCGGTGTCAATGACCAGTTGGCCACTCAGGCCGACCAGTCCCAGATCGCCTCGGCGCTCGACAGCATCGAGCGCATTGCCGAGCAGTCTCAGTATGGCAGCAAGCACCTGCTCGATGGCTCTGCGGGCATCTCAGCCTCGGTCGTGGACACCAAGACCATCTCCGGCATCTATATCGGCGGGGTCTTCGGAGGCGTGGCCACCCAGAACGGGACGGTCAACATCACGGTCAACAACGCTGCCACCCGCGCGCAGTCGGTGGGCACCGTCACCTACGCCAGCGTCAACGCCTCGGTCTCCCTGGCCAACGGCGGCACCACCGGCGCCGGCGGCACCGTCGTCCTCAACGGCCAGTCCATCTCGGTCAGCGGCTCGGATACCGTCCAGACCCTCATCAACAAGATCAACAACGTGGCGGGGGCCACCGGCGTCTCGGCAGCCTTCACCTTCGGCAACGGTTCGGGCTCGATTGTGCTGAGCCAGCAGAACTATGGGGCCAACTTCAAGATCAACGAGGCCGAGAGCTCCGCACTGATCAACGGCACCTCCGGCACGCAGGTGGCCGGTCTGAACGCGACCGTGACGGTAGTGGCCTCTGGCCTGGTCAATGGCGCCGTCACGGCGGTGGTGGCTACCTTTGTGGGAGGCCGGGCTTCCACCGACACGGGGCTTCGGGTCACGGATACCTACGGCAACTCCATCCTGCTGACCGAGGCAGGCAACTCGACCAACACCTCCAACGATACCGCCTCGACGGTGACAAGCGGGGCGCTCCAGTTCCAGGTCGGCGCCAACGCCGACCAGACGGTGCATACCAGCCTGGGCAACGTGCGCACCACCAACCTGGGCACGACCTCGGTGGCCGGCTTGAACCTGTCTTTGGTGGATGTGACCACGGCCACCGGAGCCAACAACGCCCTCAAGATCGTCGATGAGGCGATCTCGCAGGTCTCGCAGTTGCGCGCCAGCATGGGCGCCTTCCAGAAGAACACCCTGGAGAGCTCCGTACGGTATCTGGGGATCGCGGTAGAGAACCTATCGGCCTCGGAGAGCCAGATCAGGGATACCAACGTGGCTAGCGAGGTGATGAATCTGACCAAGAATCAGATCATCCAGCAGGCGGCCACCTCGATGCTGGCCCAGGCCAATGCCGCACCCCAGCAGGTCCTCTCCCTCCTGCGGTAGGTGATGGCCGGTTTCGCAAGCGTACATCCTGGCGCCGTGGCGTGAGTGCCGCTGCGTCCAGGAGAGCCAGGGCGCTCCTTTGGGGGCGTCCTGGCATTTTTATGTTATTTTTAATGTTAAAGGTGCCGTAGTTCCCTTCTCTACTATCTTGCAACAAGCGCTTAAATTCGCTATACTGCTGTCATGAAACCGGCAGAGCAAACGGTATCCTCGGAAGACGTCGCGCTCAACCCCCAGTTCCGTGCCAGCGAGCGCGCCCTGCTGCACGCGCTGCTGCAGGCCACGGACTACGGCATCCTGTTGAGCGGCCTGGATCGGCAGGACATCTTGGCCAACCAGCGGCTGGGGGAGCTTTTTGGGGTGGCCCCCCAGGACATCGTGCAGGCCGACCCGGAGGTCGTGCGCGCCCTGGCGATGGCTCGCGTGCGGGATCCGCAATCCTTCAACGAGCTGCTGCACCAGACCTACGCCGATCCCACGATAACCTACCAGGACGAAATCGAGCTGGCAGGAGAGCCGTCGCGCATCTTGCGCCGCTATACCGGCCCTGTGCGCGACCGCAACGGGGAGCCCATCGGTAGGCTCTGGACCTTTCTGGATATCACCGAGACGAAGCGCCTGCAGGCCGAAGTGCAGGCCCAGTTGACCGCCCGCACGCAGGATTACGCCACCACCTCCGAGGTGCTGCGCGCCATGAATGCGCTATGCCGCGTCGCCGTGCAGCACCGGGCCGCCGATGATCTGCTGATCGCCATCCTGGAGATAGTGCGCTCACTGATCGGCAACGAGTGCGCGGTGGCGCTCCTGCTTTCCAAAAACGGCGCGGAGCTCGAAGGCATCGGCTGTTCGCCGGGCCGGCCCGCCACGGTGCTAAGCATGGTTCGCCGCCGCGATCCGGCCCTGGATAAAGCGCTCGATACGGCCTTTCCAACCGAACCACCCCTGACGCTCTACGAGGATTATCGCGGACCCATCGCCCGGCGGCTGCGCTGCAGGACGGTGGGGGTCGCGCCGCTTTACAGCGATGGACATGCCATCGGCGCCCTGGTGCTTGGCTCCGGCGACGCTCAGTCCGGCCTGGCCGCGCTGGCGCGATATCGAAGCGCGCACCTGCGCGCTATTGTCGATCAGGTGGCCCTGACCCTGGAAACCCACCGGCTGCAATCGGAGCTGCATACGGCCATGGAGACACTGCAGGCCGCGCAACGCAGCCTGGTGGAAATGGAGAAACTGCGCACGGCGGGAACGCTGGCGGCCAGCGTCGCCCACGATATTCGCAACATCCTGACCGCCATGCAGATGGAATTGGAAACGCAGTCCGATCCGGTTTCCGAGTCGATTAGCGCGCAGTTAAACCGCTTTTTCGCGTTGACGCACCGCTTGCTGGCCTTCTCGCGGCCTACCGTGCTGGAAACCTATCCGACGGCGGTGGCGGATGTGCTCCGGCGTATCGTGCCGCTAGTGGCGGGACAGGCGCAGGTCAATAGCGTGGAGATTATCCTGGATGTTTCCGACCGGCTGCCTCTGGTCGCTGCGGATGTCAGCCAGCTGGAGCATCTCTTTGTCAATCTGTGCCTGAATGCCATTCAGGCCATGATGGAGCAGGGAGGAACGCTGGCGCTCACCGGGCGCGCGCGCAAAAGCTGGCTGGAGGTCGCCGTGGTCGATACGGGCCGAGGCATTGCACCCGAGGCCATGGATCGTATCTTTGATCCCTTCTTCACTACACGCGCTAACGGATTGGGGCTGGGGCTGTTTAGCTGCAAGCGTATCGTGGAGCAGCATGGCGGCCAACTGACCGTGACGAGCGCGCCAGGCCAGGGAGCCTGTTTTACAGTGATGTTGCCGACCCTGCCACAAAGCAAACCTGGCAATGGGGTCAGACCCATTGACCATTTAACTTAAGTTATGGGAGGAGATGCAACGATGCCGCGCCTGCTGCTGGTAGATGATGATCGGTTCATACTGCGGGCTATCGAGAAGCTGCTGGTTGCGGAGGGCTTCTTCTGCCAGACGGCGGTAACGGCGGAGGAGGCGCGGCGTGCCCTGCTGGGCGCGCCCTTCGATATGGTGATCCTGGATGTGAGCCTGCCCGACCAGGACGGCTTTGCCCTCTGCCGCCAGATACGGACCAAGCACCGAATGCCCATCCTGTTCCTGACGGCCCGCGACGACAACGCCGATAAGGTGGTGGGCCTGGAGCTGGGCGCCGATGATTATCTGACCAAGCCGTTCGCGCCGCGGGAACTGGTGGCGCGCATTCGCGCGCATCTGCGCCGGGCCAATGAGTATAGCCAGTCCCCGGAGGCGCCCAATCAAATCCGGTTGGGGACGCTGGTGGTGGATGTGGATCGGCGAGACGCCTTCTGCAACGGCGAACCGGCGCACCTGACGGAACGCGAGTTTGAGCTATTGCACCTGCTGGCGCGCAACCGGGATAAAGCCCTGGCCACCGATTGGATTTTTGAAAACGTCTGGGGCTATGATGCCGAAATGGGCGTCAAGACCCTGGCCGTCTACGTGCGCCGTCTGCGCCGCAAGATCGAGGCCGACCCGGACGAGCCGCGCTTTCTGCTGACGGTGCGCGGCTTCGGTTACAAGCTGACAGCGGGCGAGGAGTGATCGGGCGCACGGCTCCTCTGGCTCACCCGGAGTGCTTGTGCGTCGTCAGGAAGGCCCATTGCTGCGGACCGGCGCGAATTTCCCGCACGGCCAAAGCCTGGTTACGACGCGAAAGACCTTCCACGCCGCGCCAATCGGAAGGAGTGCGCGGCTGCTGGCCGATCAGCGCGATGCTATGCGTGGACTGGAAGCGGGGCAGCACAGCCCCCGTGACCCCGGGCTGTAGGCAGTCATGGAGCTCCACCAGGATATCGCAGGTTCTCAGTGCCGGGGCCTGCTCGGGATCCAGCAGCGTTGTCTCATAGCCCTCGCAATCGGCAAACAGCAGGGTATCGGGCGTGAGCCGTTCCTGAAGCTTAGCGGGGTCGCAGAACTCACAAATGGTCACCTGCTCTGCCACGCCGTTAACCTCCACCATTCTGTGTAAGAGCTCTCTGGCGCCCGGATCGGTATCAAACGCCACGATCCGGGTGGCGGGCATTCTTCTTGCCAGGCCCACCGCGTAATAGCCTTCTGCGGACCCCACATCAAGGATTTCGGCGTAGTTCCGGCGGATAATGCGCTCCACAATCGGATGCAGTTCCGCCTCATAGCATCCCAGCAGCTTGGGGGCGGCATGGAGCGGGAAGGCTTCGGGGACATAGACGAGCCTTTGAAACGGACCGTTAAGCACCTGCATTCCGTGCCGCTGCGCAATGGCCGCCGCCAGGCGCCCGCAGCGCTCTCGAATCCGCCGCCACTTCCAATCGTAGTAGCGCGCTTTGGATGTCCTCCATGCGTTAACGAGCCCTGGAGATCGGCGCCGTAACCTCTCCTTAAGGCTCTCCTTCAAATCCCCTTTGGCCACGGTCGTTGCGCTCATCGGCTCTGCCTCCCCTGGAAATGCCTTACCCTGGTGGCACTATCGGCACGTGCGTGGAACCAGGCAAATTTACTGGGGGCGGTGGGTCATACTATAACGAACTTGGGCTGGATTTGCAATAGTCGTTTTCTGTCTGCTAATATCCAATCCGGTGAATTTCTTCCCATATGCGCTGCACCTTGAGGTAGCCATACGATAAGTATTCCCTCGGACTGGATATAAGTAGTTCTTGTCTCATGACGGCATACGCCTTATGCTTCCCCGGGTCAGATAGAGCCGTGCAGAGAGGTCGGACTCCGCCTTTGGTGCCATAGAAAATGCCATCGAATTGCCTAGACCCAAATCGTGGCCGACCGCGTCCAATGCAGTGAGTTGATCCGTGATCAGGCCATATTCCTGTTCTCCCTGCCTGCCTGTGGAGTCAAAGCCTCCGCAGGCAGGCACTATTTTAGCCGGGAGAGCCAGCAAAAACCGCAGCTTGCCCCGAGGGCAGGAGGAGGCAGGGTCTGGCATCGGCCCGAAGTTTTTTGGCTAACGCCAATCCGGCAAGCAGGATAGTGGCGGCGGCACCTGGAGCGTGAGGGGAGGAGATTGCGGCGATGGGAAAAGGCAGACAGCAGGTTTTGGAGCGTCCGGGAACCCAGGAAGGGCAGCTGCACGCGCGGCCGGCGGCGCCGCTGGAAGAGGCGCAACCTGGATTGCAGCGGCTGGGGCTGGATGGCCGGCGCGACGGCCTGCTCTATGTGCCTGCGGGTTACCAGGCGGATCATCCGGCGCCGCTCGTGCTGATGCTCCACGGCGCGGGCGGCCAGGCCACGCACGGCCTGCATCCGTTCCGGCATCTGGCCGACCAATTCGGCCTGCTTCTGCTGGCGGTGGACTCGCGCGAACGGACGTGGGACATCATTCTCGGGCACTACGGTCCGGATGTCGCCTTCATTGACCGGGCGCTGGAACAGACGTTCCGCCGCTGTGCCGTGGACCCGGCCCACATCGTCGTGGAGGGCTTCTCCGATGGCGCCTCCTACGCGCTGTCGCTGGGGATCATGAACGGCGACCTGTTTACCCATGTCATTGCCTTCGCCCCGGGGTTTATGGCGCCGACGGCCCAGCGGGGCAAGCCGCGCATCTATATCTCTCACGGCCTCCAGGATCGGGTGCTTCCGATTGAGGTTTGCAGCCGCCGGATCGTGCCGCAGCTAGAGGGCGCGGGCTACGACGTGCTCTATCGGGAGTTCAACGGCCCGCATATGGTGCCGAAAGGGATTGCGCGCGAGGCCGTGGGGTGGCTGCTGGCTTAGGACACTTTTGGGTAATCGCTCCCAACGGTGTTGACGTATCTCCTCAGCAGCAGGCTGCGTGAGATTGATCCACACGGCTGGGAGTGTCTACCCACTTTTGACCGACGGAATAGAATTCCTTCGCTGTAGGGCGCTACGCGCCGTGTGTCCCTGCGGGACACTTTCCCTGTCGGCAGGCAATCTCTGTCCCGAAGGGACACCCAGCCGAAGGTTCTAGAGCGAAGGGTTTCTAACCCGTCGTAACTCCATTCCGTCGCTAAAACCGATCTGTCTGCCCTTGAGCCCTCTAGGGAGAGCGGCCTTTTTTTTTCTTTCCTGTAAAAGTTGACCAAAATTTACCCGTCTGTTACTTTCTTGTAACCTTGGTTCGTTATGCTAGCCCTATAGCGGCAGTGGCCTCCATGCCGCGTACTGCCAGGCCACTAAGAACCCTAACACCTTAGCACGCAAATGGGGAATAGCGGCAGTTGCCTTCATGTGGCGTATTGCCAGGGGACCAAGGCGTCGGGACGATAGGGAGTACGGCTCGAGCGCTTCCACTTTGCTCCTCTGGGAACGGCCCATCTCTTAAGAATCCACTTCGGAAGGGAGGTTGAGAGCATGACCCATCGGATGCAGTACCGGAAACTCCTCGGGCTGGCGGGCGCAGCCTGCGCCATTCTGATGCTTTGCCAGGCCCGCGCCCAATCCGTGGACGTCACCCCGACGGTGACGTTCGCCAACGGGTTGTACCACTACGACTACTCCATCTTCAACGACACGGCGGAAGAACTGGCAATAGTCAGCATCGGCGTGCTGCCCGGGCCGAATACCGTTCTGAACCCTACGGCCCCCACCGGGTATCAGGCCAGCTATGACTCCGGGCTGGGAATCGTAGACTTTCTGCCGGAGCTAGGCGCCGGCGGATTTGACCCGGGCAGCACGGTCAACGGCTTCCTGTTCGATAGCCCGATCCCGCCGGGGCAGAGCAGTTTTTCGGCGTTGACGGCCAGCGGCGTGCCGATTATGGGCATTACCCAGGCCCCGGTTCCCGAGCCCCAGAGCCTGGCGCTCCTGGGCGCGGCAGCCGCCGTGAGCACGGTCGCGCTGCGGCGCCGGCGTCCTACACGCCGCTAAACCCGCTCGTCACTAGCCATCCCTGAGACCTACCAAGGAGAGAGATTGCCATGCGTGCTTTGAAACTGGCTGCCTTATTCGCAGCAGGCGCAGCGCTCGCGCTCCCGGCTCTGGCCGCTAGGGCTTCCAGCCACAGCGATGCGCCCCTGATCAAACTCGACCCGCAGGCGAATCTGACCGATGTCTATGCCTTCGTTCGCCAGCGGTCCACCGGCGAGAAGGTGCTGGTCGTGGAAATCAGCGTTCGTCCCTTCTCCGAGCCGGGCGACGGCATCTTGTACGATGCCTTTTCGGATGACGCGCGCTACAGCATCCATATCGCCAATCCCAACACCGGCGCGGAGGTGCAGCGCTACGACTTCCAATTCTCGCCTGTCTCCGTCAACGGCAACTACAAGAACCTTAACACCGCCCTCCGCTACGGACGGGGCGCCGATATCGGAGGACAGCCGGACGCCGGGGCGATCCAGGATGTCGGCGACAGCCATCAGAACTTCGTTCAGACCTATGCCGTCCGGAAGGTCGTCGGCTCTACCTCCACGCTGCTCAATACCGGCACGACGCTGATGGTGCCTCCCTATAACGTCGGTGTGCGCACCACTCCCTTCTACAACGATCCGAACACGGGCAAGGCCATCTCGGGCGCTACCTCGCGCGCCACCCTGGATCGCTACACCCGCGAGACGGTCTATGACCTGACCAGCAGCGGCAAGGTCTACACAGTCTTTGCCGGCTGCCGGGAGGATGGGTTCTACTGCGATATTCCGGGGATCTTCGACCTGCTGGATCCGCGCATCGTCTCCCCCAGCCCGCCCGGCACCTTCGGCCAGAATGGCGGCGGGGTAGATGGGTTCAAGGGCTTCAACGTGCTGCACTATGGCATCGTGATCCCCATCTCGGACCTGCCAAGCTTCCAGTACACGGCGCCGTTTCCAGCCCGCACCTCCACCGGCGTGGGCGTCTATGCCTCAGTGAGCCGCCCCCGCGTCACGCTGCGCAAGACCGACGGCCTTCCCGTCAACTCCGGCCCCTGGGTGCAGGTCAACCGCCTGGCCAATCCGTTCTTTAATGAAGGCTTCGTCGCCCTGGTGGATAAGGACCGCTACAACCGCATGTCGCCGACTCAGGACGCCACCCTATTTGCCAAATACGCTCTCAACCCCGAGCTCGGCGTTTTGATCAATGCCGTCTACCACCTCGGTATCACGACGACAGGGCGTACCGACCTCGCGCTTGTCTTTATCCCGGACGTGGTGCGTGTAGATACGACCACCGGCGCCGTGCCGGTGTCTGGAGAGGGGGGCTTTAACCGTCTAAGCTTCATCGGCGGCGATACAGTGATGAATGGCAACGGGGATAGTATCCCCGGCGGATGGCCTAATGGGAGGCGCTTCGGCGATGATGTCGCCGATATTGCCCTTACGGCGCTTGCCAGCGGACCAAGCTACACAACCATTACCGTCGTGGGTGATAACGTCGACTCGAACGACCAGGTCTACAACCAGACCTTCCCCTACGCGGGAACGCCCAACGCTGGCACGCGCAATAGCAAGGACTCCGGTGTCAACGTTGAGTGTCCGCCAGGAGGCCAGGATTAGGCTGGCTCGCCAAGCTCGATAGGCTAGACCCTGCCATGGCCCTCACCCCCTGTCCCCTCTCCCGCAGCGCCGGGAGAGGGGAGAGCAGAAGCCTTGTTCTCCCCTCCTCCCCGGCCCTTCTCCCTTGGAGGGAGAAGGGAGAGCAGAAGCCAACTCTATTCTCTCCCCTCCCCTGTTGTTGGGGATCGCTAGGCGGAGGGGCGTCGCAAGGTGTCGCAAGGCGGAGGCAGGGGCCGTAACCTTGCCGACCCTAGCAGTGGCCCCAACCATGGCAGGGCCGACCCTTGCAGTGGCCCGAACCATTGTAGCGCCGACCCTACCAGTGGGGGCCGGGGGTTAGGCAAAGCACGAGGGGGGAAGAGAAGCCAGGGTTTAGCCTGCCGGGAGAATGGCACCATTGAGGCTTAAAAATGAAGGCACACATCCTGAAAAGAGCGTTGATCTGGCCTAAGTTACTGCTGATCGGGCTGGCGCTTGGCGTCGTGGTGCTGGGAGGCTGGGCGCTGGCGCGGCATGGACGGAATCCCGCCCAGGCCAAAGCCGCGCCCGGAGTCTCCGAGGCGCTTCCCGCGCTGCCAAAGCCGACCGGCAACTCCGCCACCGATCGGGACATCGCCAAATGGGCCGAGCAGGCTCGCCAGCATCCCAACGAGGACGGTGTATGGGTCAATTTGGGCGACGCGCTGATGCAGAAGGTGCGCGAGACGGCCGACAGCAGCTACTATGCCTACGCCGAGCGGGTCTTTGCCAGGGCGCTGGCCCTCAATCCGCAAAACGCGGAGGCGATGACGGGGCTGGCCTGGGTCAACGGCGGAAGGCACATTTTTGATAAGAGCATCGAATGGGCGCGGAAGGCGATTGCCCTGGAGCCGCGCGACTACCAGGCGTACGGCCTGATCGGGGACGCACAGATGGCGCTGGGCGACTACAACGGCGCCTTTGAGTCCTATCAACGGATGCTAGACATCCACCCGGACATCTCTTCCTATAGCCGGGGGGCCTATCTGCTGCATGTCGCCGGCGACAACCGCAAGGCGCGCTGGCTCATGGGCAAGGCGATCAAGGCCGGCGCACCCTATGCAGAGAATACGGCCTGGTGCCGCGTGCAGCTCGCGCTCATTCTCTTCAGCAACGCCAACCTGATCCCCGCCGAGCAGGTGCTCAAGGACGCGCTTGCCTATGCGCCCAATAACTATCAGGTTCTGGCCGCGATGGGCAAAATCAAGGCGGCGGAAAAGGATTACAACGCCGCGATAGACTACTACAAACGCGCCATTGCCATCGTGCCCCTGCACGATTCGCTGGTGGCCCTGGGCGACCTCTACCGGCTGACCGGCAAGCCCGAGGAGGCAGAGAAGCAGTACGCGCTCGTCGAGGCGGTGCATAAAATCCTGAAGGCCAACGGCGTGCGCGGCGACATGCAGATCGCCCAGTTCTATGCCGACCACGACCGCAACCTGCCGGAAGCCCTGAAACTTGCGGAGGCAGAATACGTAACCAACAAGAACGTCTATGCCGCCGACACCCTGGCCTGGTGCTACTACAAAAACGGACGGTACGCGCAGGCCCGCGACATGATCAAGGCCGCTCTGAGCCAGCACACGCCGGAGGCGAGCTTCCTGTTCCATGCCGGGATGATCTATGCGAAGCTAGGCAATATTCCCGACGCCAAGATCTATCTCTACCGGGCGCTGAGCATGAACCCCAACTTCAGCCCCATCTATGGTCTCGTGGCCTCGGATACGCTGCACAAGCTAGGCTCGATCCCGCCGGACGCGGTCAAGAGGGTAGGGTACGCAGGCAATTAGCTGGGCTGTGGATGGAGATATTACCGAAAAGCCTTGTTCTCCCCTCATCCCCGTCCCTTCTCCCTGCAAGGGAGAAGGGAGAGCAGAAGCCGGGTTCTCCCTTTCCCTGCTGCGCCTGCGCAAGAACAAGGATGAAGGATGATTAGTTAGGGTGTGGGCGGAGGCAAGAAAGGCGCGTGCGTATGAAGCGGGGGATCACGGCATCAGGCCGATGGATGGCTGTGGCTGCCTGCCTGGCAGGCATCGCCTACGGGCATCCGGCGGCGGCGCATCCCATGGGCAACTTCTCCATCAGCCACTATGCCCGGTTTGAGGCGCAGGCAGATAGACTCCGGCTCTTTTATGCTCTCGACCTGGCCGAGATTCCGACGGTTTCTGAGCGCAGCGTCGTGGATGCCGACAGGAACGGGCGCATTGAGGAGAAGGAGCGCGACGCCTATCTGCGCGAGAAGGCGTCCCATCTGAGGGTGACAGTCAACGGCAGGCCGGCGGCGCTGGAGTTCAAGCCGCTGGGGCTGCGCTTCCGGCCCGGCGCGGGCAACCTGGATACGATGCTGCTGACGATGGAGCTGACGGCGGCGCTGCCCGGCGCGCATCCCGGCGCGACCTACCAGATCGCCTACCAGGATGTCAACTTTCCGGAGCGCACCGGCTGGAAAGAGATCGTCACGCAGGCCGAGCCGGGCGCGCAGATCGTGCGCTCGTCCGTCTCCGCGACCGACATCAGCCAGGGGCTGACGGTCTATCCCACCACGCCGGGCATCGTTCCCCCGCAAAACACGGAGGCCGCGTTCACGGTGCGGATCGCGCCGGGCGGCGGAGCCGCCGCTTCGACGCAGGTTTCTGGAGTGCCGTCCGGCGGGCAGGCGGCGGCTCCCAACACGCCGCAGGACGCCTTCACCCAGGCAATTGCGATGAAGCAACTGACGCCCGGCTTGATTGTCCTGGCGCTGGGCGTGGCGTTTGTCTTTGGGTCGTTCCATGCGCTTTCGCCGGGGCACGGCAAGGCGATGGTCGCGGCCTATCTGGTCGGAGCGCGCGGCACGGCCCGGCACGCGGCGTTCCTGGGCGCGGTCGTCACGCTCACGCACACCATCGGCGTGTTCGCGCTCGGGCTGGTGACGCTGGCCGCCGCGCAGTACGTCGTGCCGGAACGCCTCTATCCCATCCTGAGCGCGCTCTCCGGCCTGGCCATCGTGGGCATCGGTCTGACGCTGCTGCGCCAGCGGATTCGCGCGCTAAGGGCGCACCAGGCCGTGCACGACCACGATCACGCCCACCATCATCACCACGAACACGACCCTTCGCATACCCACGACCACCTGCACGAGCCTCACCATCACGACCATGACCACGTACACGGCGGCGTTCTCTACCATGATCACGGTGACGGGCATTACCATTCGCACGCCATCCCGGAGGACGCGCCCATCTCCTTCAAGACGCTGCTCGCCCTGGGGATCACGGGCGGGGCGCTGCCCTGTCCCTCGGCGCTGGTCGTGATGCTGGGCGCCATCGCCCTGCACCGGGTCGCCTTCGGGCTGGCGCTGATCGCGGCCTTCAGCCTGGGGCTGGCCGCCGTCCTGACGGGCATTGGCCTGCTGGTGGTCTACGCGCGCGGCTTTCTGGAGAAGCTGCCGCTCCAGGGGCAGATCGTCTCCCGGCTGCCCGTCGTGAGCGCGGCGATTGTGACCGCCATCGGGCTGGCGCTGTTCGTGCGCGCCGTCACCGGCCAATTTTAAAACATTCCAACAGGATTAGGTAACCCAAGTTGCTACCTAGGAACACGTTTGAGAGAGAATCGCTCTGGAAACCGGCTTTTGCATCACCGTTTGCCTTCTCGAAGAGGCAAGGTAGCAACTTGAGTTAGGTAATCGCTCCCAACGGTGTTGACGTATCTCCTCAGCAGCAGGCTGCTTGAGATTGATCCACACGGCTGGGAGTGTCTACCCAGGATTAAACAGGATTTCTAAAACCCAACCAACCAGCCGAGTACCTATGCCTCTTAACTTGGTTGGCTGGAAGGCTTCTGTCTCTCTAGCCCTAATCCTGTAAATCCTGCAAAATCCTGTTCATCCTGTTGAGGTTTTCCGTAGCGAGTGGTTTATTTTAGATGCTTATCGAACCACTCCACGTTGGTCTGCATAGTCTTAAGCAGCATCCTGGGTTCGCTGGGGCCGTGCGGCTGGCGCGGCAGCAGGAGCATACGGGTCTCTACGCCCTGCTGCTTGAGCGCGTTATACAGCTCGTAGCCCTGGGAGATGGGAACGCGCACATCCTGGTCGCCGTGCTGGATCAGCGTCGGGGTGGTCACGCCCTTGACCTGGAACATCGGCGAGTGGGCCTGATAGGTTTCCAGGTTGTCCCAGAACTGAGCGCCGAAGTAGTCGGGCAGGAAACTGGGAATATCGGAAGTGCCCGTGAAGCTCATCAGGTTCGTCACGCCCGCGCCGACCGAAGCCGCCTTGAAGCGGCGGGTCTGGGTGATCACCCAGGAGGTCATAAAGCCGCCGTAGCTCCAGCCCATCACCCCCAGGCGGTCCGGGTCGGCGACGCCCAGGGCGATGACGTGATCCACGCCGGCCATGAGGTCTTGATAATCCCCGCCGCCCCAGTCGCTGTAGTTGGCGAGGCGAAACGGCTTACCGTAGCCGGAGGAGCCGCGCGGGTTGCAGCGCAGCACGGCATAGCCCTTCGCCGCAAAGGTCGCAATCGGATAGACCTGCGCGGCGGCGGTGAAGTTCTCTTGATAGACCCCCATCGGCCCGCCGTGAATGACCAGCAGCAGCGGCACGCGTTGGCCCGGCTCGTAGTTCACGGGATAGGTCAGCAGTCCCTCGATCTCCAGGCCGTCCGCGCTCTTCCAGCGGAGGATCTCCGTCTTCCCCAGCGGCAGTTGCGGTATCTCCGCGTTCGCCTGGCTGACCTGGACGGGCGCGAACTCCTGCGCGCCGGTAACATAGGCTTCCACGGGCCGGTCGCTGGCCTGCATGGCAAAGCCGAAGGCCGTACGCCCGCCATTTAGGTGAAACTCGGTGAGCAGGCCGCCGCCTTTGTTGAGTTCGGTGATTTCGCCGGTTTCGATGTCCAGGGCGCAGAGGCGGGTGCTCGTGCCGCGTGCCTCCGCGAAATAGATTTGCCGGCTATCGCCGGACCAGCCGACCAGATTCGGCCCATGATCGAAGGTAGCCGGAAGCTCCTTCGGCGCTCCGCCCTCTGCCGGGAACAGATGGATGGTGGCGTTGAACGCCCAGCGCGGCGGATCATCGCTGACGACGGCGGCGATCCACTTTCCGTCGGGCGAATAGAGCGGCTGCGTTTCGGCTGCCGGTGTCGCCGCCAATGGCCTGACCTCGCCGCTCGCCACATCCACGATAGAGAGGTCGGCGGTCAGCCAGTCGTCGGCTTTGGGCGTTCTGGTGTGCGAGAAGACGATGCGCTTGCCGTCGGGCGACCAGTCAAAGTTGCCGCTGACGTTGAGATCGCCCGGCGTCAGCTTGCGCGGCTCACGCTTCCCGGCAGGGTCTTTGCGCAGGGGCAGGAGGTAGAGCCGGTTTAACTTAAGGTCTTCGTCCACCCAGCGGGCATCGTCTTTGGCCTTGTTGCGCTTCTCCTCGGCTTCGTCCGTCGGATCGGGCATCACGTAGGCGAGCCACTGGCCGTCCGGCGACCAGACAAAGCCGCCGATGTCGCTCTTGGCCTCCGTCAGCTGCTCCGCCTCGCCGCCGCCGATCCGCAGCAGGTAGAGGTTGTTTTTGTCGTCGCGGTTGGAGAGGAAGGCAAGCCATTTGCCGTCCGGCGACCACTGCGGGTCACGGGAGGATTTCTCTCCGAAGGTCGCCTGGAACGACTCGCTGCCGTCGGCGTTGGCCAGGTAGATCTGCGAGACGTACTCGCTCTTGTCGTCCTCCATTACGGGCGCGGTGACCACGTAGGCGACGCGCTTGCCATCGGGAGAGACGCGCACCTGACCGACGCCCTTGACCTGCATAGAGACTTCGGGCGTCCAGGCGGTAGGCCGCCAGTATTCGTTATGCGGGTAGCGGTAGGTCGGCGGCTCTTCGCCGGGCGCCAGAGAGACGGTGTTGTAGGGCGCGGGCGGGTTGTAGACGAAGGGCGCTTCGTCCTGGGGAATGTAGTCCGCTTTCTTGCGCCGCTCCAGGCAAGCCAGCAGCACCTTCTGCTTGAGCGGGATATACGCGGGGACGTGCGGCCCCTTCTCGGCCTCCACGTGGGCCGCGCGGAACTCGTAGTAGACCACGCGCCGCAGCTTTTGCGAGGTGTTCGGCGGTGAGCCGTGCAGAACCAGGATGTTATGGAACAGCACGTCGCCGGGCTGCATCAGCGCCGGAACGGCCCCGGAAGCCTCAAACGCCTCCACCGTCGTATCCCGGTCCCGATGCTCGGTCAGCCACGCCTCAATCTGCTCCTTGCTCCACTTATGGCTGCCGGGCATCACCCACACGCAGGTCTCTTTGTCCGCCTCATCCAGGTAGAAATCCACGTTGAAAATGGGCTTATCGCCGACGCAGTCGGTTCCGGCGTCCCGGTGCCAGGGCACGATAATGCCCTCGCCGGGCAGCTTGAGCACCATCGAGTCCCAGGTAGGAATGAAATCTGGGCCGATCAGCTTCTCGACGGAGCGCAAAATGAAGGGGTGGGCGAGCAGCGTCTTGCACTCATCCCGTTTATTGATGACGTATTCGATGCGCCGCAGCACCTTCTCGCCGGACTGATGGCCGGTGCCGTAGGCGTAGTCGGGATCGCTGCGCACCGCCGACCTGCCGTACTCGGTCAGTTCGTCCATGGCGGCGCGCAGGCGGCGCAACTCCTCGCCCTGAAGCACGCCGCGCACGATCAGGTAGCCGTTCTCCTCAAAAAATCGCGCTTCGTCGTCGCTGATAACCAGTGGCGCCATTTTCTTCCCTCCCTGCCCGGAATTGCTTTTGATGTCCCTAAATTTAGCGGAGGGACATCCGGTTTCCTGCGCGATTTGAGGATCTTGACCTAACTCCCCCGGCCCCCTTCCCTGCTACGTTCGCTTCGCTCACAGGGAAGGGGGACCCAGCTTCTGCTCTTCCCCAGAAGGAGACCGGTCGGGTCCCTCCCTTCCCTAAGAGGGAAGGGGGCCGGGGGGTTAGGTGCCTTTGTTGCTGCGGCTTTAGCCGCCCGAAGGAGAACAGGCGTATTCCTGCGCCCATGCGGAGGGCGGGAGAGTCCGGCAGGAGGCGATAATCCCCCGCAATTACGTCGGCAAAGCGCGGATCGGCCACGCGCGACGAGTCGGGGATGCCCGAGGCGGCTGAGAAGGCTTCTGGAGTAGCGAAGGTCCTGCTCCTGGCCCGCCAGGGCACGCCATAGAGGTAGTTGGGACGGCCCGGCAAGGGCCAGAGCAGATTATTGGCGAAGCGGATATGCAGCGTCCTGGGGTCTTCAAACAGGGGCTTGTCCCTGTCCTCTCCGCTCGGATGCGGCCCGAAGAAGTTGGTATCCATCCAGAGCGCGATATTATACGCCTGGGAGTAGGCCACGATATTGTTGCGGAGGAGGTGGTTGCTGTTCAGAATGCGGACTTCCTTTTCGGGGTTGGCGATGCGGGGCGTGGTCCGCTCCTGCTCCCGAAAGGCGATGCCGTCCCGGTTGCCGATGAGCGTGTTGTTCTCGATAACGCAGCCCTCGGAGGAAGAGAGGGTGATGCCGCCCATCCCCCATGCGCCGCCGAGCGTCTCGCCCAGGTTGGCGTTATGGACGACGAGGTTATCGTGGACGTGCAGGCCGTAGGAGATTTCGTAGAAGAGGCCCGCTTCGTCGTTGTCGGCGATGAGGCAGTTCTTGACCTCCGCCTGCTCATTGCCGATGTCATACCAGATGCCGCAGCCCCGGTTATCCAGGACCCGGCAGCGGTCGAAGACGAAGCCGCGCGATAACGTCACCTTGAGGCCGCCCGCTTCCCATCCTGTCGAATAGCCCTTCGTATTGTTGCGATAGATGCCGCACGCCTCCATGCGCGTATCGTGGCAGAAGGAAGCGCCGAAGCCCAGTTGGCCGTTGTCCTGGAAGAGACAGCGGCGAAAGAGATGGCCGCTGCCGGAGAGAGACGCGCCGCAGGCATTGGAGCGCTCAAAAACGCAGTCCTCGACCACCCAGCCCTTACAGATGGCGGCAGGCTGCGACCCATCCGAGGGACCGATGGCGAAGGCGCCGCGCTGGGCGTGGTTGGCGGCATAGCGGAAGGTGATGCCGCGCACATGCACGTAAGAGACGCCGGCGGCGGATGTCAGCCAGGTGTTTCGCGTGCTCGCCTCTAGCTCCGTCTGGCCGGGGTCGCCGCTATCCCGCAGCCAGACGTAGAGCTTTTTGGCAGCCAGGTCCGCATAGAACGTTCCGGGCGCCAGTTGCTCGCGGCGGAGAACCTGGCGCAGCAACCGTCCCCGGTGGATCACCTGCTCTGCCCGTCCGGTCAGTTCATGCTCCTTATCGTCGGGGTGGGTCAGAACGAGCGTGCCGTCCGGGCGGCGATCAATGGGAAAGACGTAAGGCCAATCGTGAACGTAGATGGCCTCCTGCGTTCCCTCCGGCCGGCTCCATCCCTCCTGGAGGCGGTCCGCGCCCGTGACGATAACCTGCGCCCCCGGCAGCGCTGAGAGCGTGATGGGCGCCTGCGCCGTACCGCCATGTTTTATCTCGACGCTTGTCCGATACGTTCCTGCCTTAAGGAAAAGGGTATCGCCCGGCCTGAGCGCATCCACGGCACGCTGCAACGTGCGCCAGGGCGCGGCCTGCGTTCCCGGAGCGCCGTCCTTGCCCGAAGGGGCGACGTAGTAGGTGCTCGCGCGGGCGGTGGATACACATGCTGTCGTCCACAAAGCTGCCACTGTGAGCCAAACGAAGATCCTCATCCTTGCTCTCCTTATCGCGGCGCGATGCCCGCGTCGGTAGGCGCCACCCATTATAAATTCTTTTTGCTGCCGGTGCAACTTTCTGATTAGAGGGGATGTCAATACCGTCGGAAAAACACACAAACGGCGCCCGCAATACGGGCTTAATGCTGCGCTGAATTTTGGGACGTCGTTGTGTTCCAGGAGGGCAGCACCTATGGTTCATGTCCGTTTTGAAGGGCGCTCCTTCGACCTCAACGAGCGCCAACTGGAGGTAACGCCGGAGATGACTGACGCCGAGATCAAGGAGCGCCTGGCCCGCTTCTTCGATGTCGAGCACAGCCGGTTTGTCTCCTATGTGATAGATCGTGCGCCCAACGGCAACCTGATTATCCGCCCTGAAGCGGTTTACGGTTAAGGGTTCCCGTTTCCCGCGCCCCGATGGGCAAAGCCTACACACCTAATGCAGCCTGGTTCAGCAATGAGTGCGGGTGCGAGCCCCGCCGGAGATAGCGTGCTATCTCTGTGGTGGAAGAGCAGACACGCCAGGAAAAGTGCCAATGCTTTGCGAACTTGCGCGGGAACCGGCCTGGCCTGCATTGCGATTGGGGCTATTTCGCGCCCTGACGCGAGAAGCGTACACACACTCCGCTGCTAACGGAGAGGTCGCGGGTTCGAGTCCCGCCAGGTCCGTTGGCTATGGACCTGTAGCTCAGAGGCAGAGCGCTTAGTGAGAACCGCTTTTGGGACTTGCGCGAAATAGCTCTCTTATCTGGTGCGTTATCGTCTGTTTTCCCGCGCCCCGACGCGGAAAGTATACACACTCGGTAATCTGAACGTAGTGGGTTCGACTCCCACCATAGTAGCTCATCGGCAGAGCGTCAGATATGTGCAACGGCTTTTCGAACTTGCGCGGGAAAGATCTATATCTCTGCTGTCCTGGTTCCGCCTCCGTGCGCCTGGCGCGCGCCCTGGGAGGAGAAGCCTACACACTAACCATCTGGCACATGGTTCAGCAGGTTCGACTCCTGTCTCCCCCGTCGTCCTGGGGGAGAGGCCCGTCGGCACGGGCAAAAAACGCTTCTCGAACTTGCGCGCTGCCGCCCGCACGAAGAGAAACTTCGGCTCTCGTGTTCCGCCTCGCGCCCTAACAGGGAAGCTTACATACTCGTCCAATGGTAGGACACTTGGTTGACACCCAAGAGGCTGCGGCTTCGAAAACCGCGTATGCTCCTAACGCTTTCCAGACTTGCGCGAGGCGGAATACGTGATAGAATCCAACGGTAAAGGAGGTGACTCCCATGCGCATTGAAGAGCGCGACCTGCGCCTGGAGATGTTAAACAGCCTGCTGACCACGCCCCACCGCCAGTTGGAGAAGGTGGCGGAGGTGCATAAGGAGATGCTGATCCGCGACCCGCTGTTCTACGGCCACCTGGCCGTATGGTATCAGCACAACGGGGACGTGCGCGACCATAAGGAGGTCTTCGTCGGCAATCTGCTGGTCAGCGAGGTTCCGGAGCATCGGGACGCGGGCTTCGTGCTGTTACAGGAGTTTCCTCCCTACCAGGTCGTCCGGGTAGTGGACTTCATGAAGCAGCGTCTGGGCAAGGTGCCCCGCTCGGCGCGAACGGCGGTGACGCGCTACCTGCGCAAGCGCGAGGAGAGCGCGACCTTCTTCGACCGGGCGGCGCTGCGCAGCCGCAAGGCGCTCAAGCACCTCTATGCGACGCTGCATGTCCGGCCCGGTGAGCGCGCCGATCAGGTGCTCTTCAAGGAGGTGCCGCCCACCGACAGCGTTCTCTTCGCCCTAAAGGAACTGGCGCAGGCGACCACGCCTGAAGAGCAGGCCCAGATCATCGTCGAGCATAACATCCCGTACACGACCGCCGTTGGCGCGCTGCGGGAATTGACGCCGACGCTGCTCGTGGCGCTTATCAATGCGATGACCCCGCAGGAGGCCATCAACAACCTCAAGTCGCTGAAGGCGCGGGGCGCGTTCAACCATCCGGAGGTCAAGCAGCTTATCGAGAGCAAGCTGGAGAAGGCGCAGACGGATGTGCGCGTCTCTGCTTTCAAGGCGCGCGTGGCCTCCGACGCGGCGGAACTGGACGCGGAGACGGCGGCGCGGCTGGAGCGCGTGGCCGACACGCAGGCCAAGCAGCGCGGTCGCATCACCCGCCCAACTGCCCTGCTGGTGGATAAGTCCGGCTCGATGGAGAACGCGATTGAGCTTGGCAAGCGCATCGCGGCCCTGATCTCCGGTATCGCCGACGAGCGCCTGCTCGTCTACGCTTTCGACACCATGCCGTATCCGGTGCAGGCGCAGGGCACGGCGCTCGGCGATTGGGAGCGGGCGTTCAACCTGATCCGGGCCGGAGGCGGCACAAGCATCGGCTGCGCGCTGGAGGCGATGCGCCAGCGCCAGCAGCGTGCCGAGCAGATCGTCCTGGTCACCGACGAGGGCGAGAACACGCCGCCCTACTTCGCGCAGGTCTATGAGGCGTACCGGAGTGACCTTAATCTGGCGCCCGACGTCCTCATCGTCCGGATCGGACGGCATAGCGCCTGGCTGGAGCAGCAGCTCAAGCAGAAGCAGGTGCAGGTGGATACCTTCACCTTTGAAGGCGACTACTACTCCCTGCCGAACCTGATCCCGATGCTGACCCGCCCGTCGCGGCTGGAACTGCTGCTAGAGATCCTGGAGACGCCGCTGCCGGTACGCGACGACAAGTAGCGGCGGCGCGCCATGTCGCATGGCGATGAGGAGAGGAGGCGACGGGCAATCCCGCTTCCTCTCCTCATTTTGCTGTAAAGGCCGACCTCATCGGCATACCGGTTTCCGCTTCTCCGTTGTCTCCGGGAGTAACGACAGTGTGGAGTAAATCCAACACTCCCACTAAGTCCGCCCTGGATAGAGCGCACCTTTTCTACGGCACACAGAGCCAACTCTGGCGTGCCTGAGGCGGGTTTTGATGGATCCCCCGCCGGAAGGGCAGGGGCGGTAGAGAGACAGGAAGGAGAAGTGTATGAGCACCCAAACCCAGGAACCCGTCGAGATGGCTACCAAGCCGGTTCAGGAGCACCAATGGCTTCAACAGCTCGTCGGCGAATGGCGCGTCGAGACGGAAATGACGATGGCACCCGGCCAACCCAAGCAGAAGTCGGAAGGCACCGAAAGCGTCAAAGGCCTCGGCGGCCTGTGGGCAGTCGGAGAAGGAAAAGCGACGCTGCCTGACGGGACTCCGATGACCTACTACTCCGCGCTTGGCTACGACGTCTCGTTCAAGGAGTATCGGGGATGCATGTTCGCCTCGGTGTCGTCCCACTTGTGGAAATACACGGGAGAACTGAGCGCGGACGGCAGGGTCATGACGCTGAATTGCGTGGGGCCGAACATGATGAAAGAGGGAGAGACGGCCAACTATCGTGATGTCATCGAGATCCTCGATGCGGACTACCGGATACGGACCTCGTACGGCCAGGATGAGAACGGCGAGTGGCACGAGTTTATGAAGGCGCGCTACACGCGCGTCTGAAGCCGTGCGCGCCCCGAAAGCCCTCCCTTCCCCTGGCATACGATTGATCGGTTACGGCTCTCAACCTCTGTCCCCACTGCCAGGGTCGGGGGTGGGGGCCAAATCTGAATGACCCTGAATGCGCCGGAGCGAGGCAGGGATCTCCCAGGTGCTTGCCGAAGCCAGAGTCGAACCGGAGGAGATCAACTTTGCCTTCCTGCAAAGCGCGGCGACCGCGACAGAATTGGTGGCGCAGTTGTGCGTGCGGGTAGACACTCCCAGCCGTGTGGATCAATCTCACGCAGCCTGCTGCCGAGGAGATACGTCCACACCGTTGGGAGGGATTACCGTGCGTGCGCGCCAAGCGCGAATATTCCGCTGGATTAAAGGCTGATACCGTGACCGACATTCGCAGACTCCTGGCAAAAGTGGCGGCGCAGGAAGCGCAGTTTCGCGAGACGACCTTTTTGGCGCCCTGCGTGCGCGGCGGCAAGGTGCGCGCCCGCATTATGGGGCTGGTGCAGACGTTTACGCCGCATCCGCCCGAATTTGAGGGGTGGGGCCTGTTCCGACCTGCCGAGGGGAAGACGGCGCAGGTGGTGGAAGAGGCCGATCTGCCGCTCGTGGCGGAATATCTGCGGCGACTCTTGCCCCTGCGCGTGCGGCTGGCCTATCGCTTGAAGAGCCAGACCTGGCTCGCCTATCCGGCCAACGAGGGGGACGCGCGGCAGCGTATAGACGCGGCCAGGCCGTTTCCGGTGCATCTGGTGATGGAGGGCCAGAGATTCGAGCAGGCCGTCGTGCGGGGCGACGGGCAGGCGTGGTGGTTTGAGGAGATAGACCGCCGCGCCGACCCGCAGATCGCCGACAGGCTGCGGGAAGCCTTAAAGCAGGTTACTCTGCCGGAAGCCCTGCGCTTTAAGGGCCTTACGCCCGAAATGCGTACCGCCTACGACCTGGCCGCGCAGCAAGCGGCGGAGTTTGCCGCCTTGATGCAGCCCCGGCGCGATGAGGCCCGATTGCGCCGGGCGCTGGAGATGGCCGGAGGCGCGCTGCGCGAATTTGACGACCGGGGCGACTACTGGCTGGTGGATTGGACCACGCGCGACGGCCAGCAGCACCGCTCCGCCATCGGCAAGCGCGACCTGGCCGTCATCAGCTCCGGCATCTGCCTGAGCGGCGAAGATCGAAAGTTCGACCTGCAATCCCTGGTCGGCGTGATGCAAGGGCAATTTGAAGGCAATTGGGATGAGTGACGCCCTCTACCATGAGCGCCTGTATCGCTCTGCGGCGGTGATACAGCGCCTGCGGGAGTTTCCAGTAACGGTCTGCGGGGCCGGGGCGTTGGGCGCGAACCTGACGGAGAGCCTGGCCCGGCAGGGCTTTGCCTGCCTGAAGGTGATTGACCGCGACCGTATCGAGGAGCGCAATCTCTCCACGCAGCCCTACTATCGCTCGGACATCGGTGCGTACAAGGCCAAAATCCTGGCGAACGCGCTCTATCGCGCGCTGGGGGTGAGCGTGGAGGCGCGTGCCGAGGAGCTAACGGCAGCCAATGCGGCCAAACTCCTGGCCGGCAGCGGCCTGGTCGTGGACACCTTTGACAACAGCCGCTCCCGGCAGATTATCAAGGATTGCTGCACAAGCTTGAACTTGCCGTGCCTGCATGTCGGGCTGGCGGGCGACTACGCCGAGATCCTCTGGAACGAGATCTACCGCGTTCCCTCGGCAGGGCGAGAAGACGTTTGCGACTATCCGCTGGCCCGCAACCTGGTCACGCTGGCGGTCTCCATCGCCTGCGAGGTTCTCGTCGCGTTTACGGCCCGCCAGGAACAGCGCAGCTACACGGTGACGCTCGGCGATTTTGCTATCCAGCCGTTTGAATTCGAAGCTTGACAACCAAGCCCTTCTGCCTTATAATTCTGTATATCCGTAGCCTGACCGTGGGAGCCTACACACCCGATGCCGCGATTGGAAACAATCGCTGGTTTTCAACCACCCTGGTGAAACCTGCTCCACGAACTTCTACGGATTTTTTCTTGCCTGCTTTCTGCGCCGCGTCCTGCCCGCCATGCCTCAGGCGAAGTGCTCATAGACGGCGCGGCCAATGCGCGCGATGGCCGTGTTCGTGGCGGCGGGCGGCTGAACGACCTCGCGGCTGAAGACGGCGATGGCGATAGGGTGATCGCCGACAAACAGCAGTCCCGAATCGTTGCAGACGGTGCCGGGGCCGAGCGAGCCGGTTTTATGGGCAAAGCGCGTATAGGGCGGCAATTCGCGCGGCAGGCGGCCCTTAAGCTGCTGGCGCTCCAGGGTCTGGAGGATGGCGGCGCAGGAGTCGGGCGAGGCGCACTCGTTGCGGGCGATCTGGGCATAAAGGCGGGCGATGTCGCGGGGCGTGGCCGTGTCGCGCCCTTGCGTGGCCGCGCGGATGCCGGCCCGCGCAGCCTCCGGGTCGCGGAGTTTGGCGGCGAGTTCGCTATCCTCGGTACGCAGGGCTTCCAGCGCAAAGTAGTCGAGGTCGCAGGTGCGGGAGTCGATGGCTGCGTAGATGTCGGCGAGAAGCTGGCGGATGGTGCGGTCCAGATGGATGGCGGGCAAGCCCAACTGCCGCATCGCCTCCGTGACCGCCGCCGGCCCTCCCAACTCCTTGAGCACGAGGTCGGTCGCCGCGTTATCGGAGACGACGATCATCATCAGGATCAGATCACGCACGGTGGGGGTTAGGCCCTCGTCGAAGAAGTTGAAGAGGCCGCTGCCGAAGGTGCGTGTCGCGCGGCTAATCTCCACGCGCTTATCCAGGGAAAGGGTTCCGGACTCCGCACGGCGGTACGCCTCGACCAATATCGGCGTCTTGCAGACGCTCGCCATCGGGAACGGCTCGTCCGCCCGGATGCCGATCTCTTCTCCCGTCTCCACGTCGCGCACGGCCACGCCCATAATCCCCTCGACGCGGCCCACAATGCCCGCAATTCGCCTGCGCAGCGCCTCCATTCCCATCTGTTTTGTCTCCTTTGCCAGCCGGTGAATTAGAAAACAGGATACCCCAATTTTGTGGGCTTGCAAAGCGGTGGGCGCGGCCCTGAGGTACACTGTTGGCAGGCCCATGCAGAGGACGATCAGAGCGAGAGGGAAGGATGGGAGCAGGAGAAGCGATTGAGATCGGGGCGGTGCGGCCCGAAGAGCTAGATACGATGCTCGGCATTATGTGCGAGTCGTTCGGCTTGCCATTTGATGCCGCCCGCGAAGTCTTCTATGACGACCCCTACTTTGCCATCGAGAACAAGCGCGTGCTGCGCGTGAACGGGCAGATCGCCTCCTGTCTGACCATCGTGGAGGCGGCTTGCTGGCTGGGCTTCGGCGTCGCGCGCCTGGGAGGTATCGCCGGGGTGGCGACCGCTCCGGCGCTGCGACGGCGCGGCTATGCGGGCTGCCTGCTGGCCGCCACCCTCCGCACGCTGGACGAGCGCGGCTATGCGCTCTCGGCGCTGTTTCCTTTCGCGTATGACTACTACCGCAAGTTCGGCTGGGAACTGGCCGGATTTGCGCACCGCTACCTGACCGCCCCCGCCAACCTCTTTGCCTATCCCGAGGCGCGGTACGTGCGCCTGGCCCGCCCGGAGGATATTCCCCATCTCCAGCGTCTCTACGACGCCGCCTCGCGCGGCCAGACTCTGCGCTGCCTGCGGGATGCCCGGCGCTGGCAATATATTCTGGATCATATCAAGCAGCGCGTGGTCTATTCGCCGGACAAGAGTACGGTGGAGGGCTATCTGCTCTACGAGTTTCGGCCCGGCACGCTGGGAGGCGAGGAAGGCATGGTGGGGGGCATGCCTCTGCCCCTCTCGCTGCGCGTGCTGGAGATGTGCGTGGGCACTCCGGCTGCCCGGCGCGGACTGGTCGGCCACCTGGCCGCGCAAACGCGAGTGGGATGCATCGAGTACGCCTCCACCTGGGAAGACCTGGCCGATGGCGGCCTGTTGCAGCCGGGGATAGCGTCCGGCAAGGATTCTCTGGCAAGCGTGGATATCGTGCCCTCCGTGATGACGCGCGTCATTAACCTGGGGCGCGCGCTGGAGGCGCTGCGGCCCAATTGGGCCGGGTTCCACGGCACGCTGGCCCTCGTGATGCACGATCCGCTGTCCGCCTCCGGCACGGCGGCAGCGCTGATTGTCGGCACGGGAAGCGGTAAGCCGCAGGTTCGCGAGGTTGAGGCGGCGGCGCTCTCAGCCCGGCCCGACCGCGTTGAGGGAGAGGTCGGCGCCTGGTCGCAGGTGATCGTAGGGCGCCTGAGCGGGGAGGATGCCTGCGCGCTCGGCCTGCTGCGCGCCTCCACGCCGCGCGCCCTCGAGCGCATGGCCCGGCTCTTCCCGCGCCGCACGCCCTTCCTGCCCGCTCCCGATCACTTTTAGAGTCCTCGCTGGGTTCCAGCCAGGACTCTCTTTAGGGAAGGAGGCGGCGTCGGAGGCGTCGAAACTACCGACGCTATAGGCGAACGTCCGTTTGCGGAAGGAGCGAGAATGCGCGTTTTAATGCTATCTTGGGAGTATCCGCCCAAGATTGTCGGCGGGATCGCCCGACACGTCGAAGAGCTGTCCTGGGCGCTGGCGAAGCGGCCCGACATGGAAGTCCACGTCGTCACCTGCGAATTTCCCGGCGCGCCCGCCGAGGAGACCTATAACGGCGTGCACATTCATCGCGTCGTGCCCTACGATGCTCCCGGCGGGCACAAGGATTTTGTCCACTGGGTGCATCAACTTAACGCGGCCATGCGCGACCGCGCCCATGCCCTCTGCCGCGACTGGCTGGCCGATCCGAGCCGTCCCGGTTCCCTCATCGATCCCAAGACGCTTTCTGAGAAGGATGCTATCCTCCTGCACGCGCACGATTGGCTGGCCTACTTCGCCGGAGTCGAGCTCAAGCACGCCTTCAAGCTGCCCCTGGTGGCGACCATCCACGCGACCGAGTTTGGCCGCAATAACGGCATCCACAACGATCTGTCCCGCTACATCAACGGTATTGAGGTCAACCTGGTGACGGAGGCGTGGCGGATCATCGTCTGCTCCGGGTTCATGAAGGGCGAGGTGGAGTACGCCCTGAACGCCCCTTCCGATAAGATAGACATCATCTATAACGGGGTTCATGCCGAGAAATTCGATTTCGATTTCCCGCCCGGCGAGGCCGCCGCGTTCCGCGCCACCTACGCCGCGCCCAACGAAAAGATCATCCTGTTCGTCGGGCGGGGCGTGCGCGAGAAGGGCGCGCAGGTGCTCATTGACGCGCTGCCGAAGGTGCGCGCCAGCTACCATGACGCCAAGCTGGTCATCGCAGGCGGAGGCTACCGGCAGCATCTGGTGGATCAGGCCAACGCGCTGGGGGTAGGGCAGCACGTCTATTTCACCGGGTTCGTGGCGGACGATATCCTGCTGCGCCTCTACAAAGTGGCCGATATCGCCTGCTTCCCCAGCCTGTATGAGCCGTTTGGCATTGTGGCGCTGGAGGCGATGGCTGCGCATACCCCCGTCGTCGTCTCGGATGCGGGCGGATTGGCGGAGATTGTCACGCCGGACGTGACCGGCACCGTAACCTGGCTCAACAACAGCGACAGCCTGGCCTGGGGCCTGCTGCGCGTGCTGCACAATCCACAGTTCGCCCGTGAGATGGCCGACCGCGCCTACGAGCGCGTCAAGACCGTCTTCAACTGGGATCGCATCGCCGCGCAGACCGCCGAGGTCTATAAGCGCGTCTGGAAGGAGTATCAGACTAGCCCATGGTAACGCAGGGAAAAGCGAGTTTCGTAATGGCACTCTTTTGGTTAACGCTGGGCTTGCTCTTGGCCGCACTCACGCCTGCCGCCGGGCAGCAGATCACGCTGGTCAAGAACGGCAAAAGCGCTTATGCCATTCTGCTGGCGCCGGGCGCGACCCCAGCCATGCGGCACGGCGCGGAGGAGCTACAGCAATTCCTTCGTCAGATGTCCGGCGCAAAGCTGCCGATTCTGGAGCCGGAGGCAGGCGCGTCGGATCTGCCGAGCCATCTGATCGTCATTGCCGATGCCAACGTTCTGGCGGGCCGGGGCGAGGGGCCGCGTCTGGGCGAAGAGGAGTTCCGTATCCACACGGAGCCGCCGCGCCTGGTCATCTCCGGCGGGGGCAAGCGGGGCGCGCTCTACGGCTGCTACGCCTTTCTGGAGGATGTGCTGGGCTGCCGCTGGTTCACGCCCCGCATCAGCAAGATTCCGAAGCGCAGAACAATCACCGTCGGGCCGCTAGACATGCGCGAGAAGCCCGCCTTTGAGTACCGCGAGCCGTACTACACCGAGGCTTTTGATAGGGACTGGGCCGTGCGCAATCGCACCAACGGCAACGGCCAGCGTCTGGATGAGTCGGTTGGGGGGAAGGTGAGCTACGGCAAGTTCGTCCATACCTTCAACGAGCTCGTGCCCCCGGATGTCTACTACGACACGCACCCGGAGTACTTCTCGCTCATCAACGGCAAGCGGATGAAGGGCTACTATCAGCTTTGCCTGACCAACCCGGACGTGCTGCGCATTACGATTGAGAAGGTCAAGCAGTGGATCAAGGAGAACCCGACGGCGACCATCTTTTCGGTGTCGCAGAACGATACCTACAACAACTGCCAGTGCGACAACTGCAAGGCGGTGGAGCGTGAGGAGGGCGCGCCCTCCGGACCGCTGCTGCGCTTCGTCAACGCGGTCGCCGACGCGATTGCAAAAGAGTATCCGCACGTCCTGATTGACACGCTGGCCTATCAGTGGTCGGAGGACCCGCCGAAGCTGACCAAGCCGCGCCCCAACGTCCGCATTCGCCTGGCCCCCATCGGCGCGTGCGTCGGCCATCCGATGGATAAGTGTGACGCGAACAAGCACGTTTTCGAGAACCTGGCCGCCTGGTCCAAGATCACCGACCAGCTCTATATCTGGCACTACAGCACCAACTTCGCCAACTACCTGCAACCGCTGCCCGACCTGGACGAGATCGCCGGGGATATTCCTCTGTTTAAGCAGCATGGCGTCGTCGGCTTGTTCTATGAAGGCGACTATGCGCCCGGCGGCGGCGGGGAGATGTCGGAACTCAAAGCCTACCTGATGGCGAAGCTGATGTGGAACCCGGACCGCGATCCGAAGCCCATCATCGCCGACTTTCTGGAGGGCGTCTACGGCAAAGCCGCGCCCTACATCCAGCGTTGGCTCGATCTGATGCACGCGGACGTGCGCGCCAGGAACGTCCATGTTCATATCTACGATCCGCCGACCGCGCCCTATCTCTCCGATACCACGCTGGCGGAGGGCGTGCAGCTGTTTGACGCCGCCGAAAAGGCGGTTGCCGAGGATCCGGTGGCGCTGGATCAGGTGCAGCGCGCTCGCCTGGCGCTGGAGTACGTGCAGCTAATGCGTGCGAAAGATGCGGGGACGCGCGAGGAACTGGCCCGGCGCGTGACCGAGAAGCTGACGCGGTATCATATCGGTCAGGTGCGGGAAGGCGAGCCGGTGGCGAAGTTCCTGGAACGCATCCAGCAAGCGCCGAGTGGCAAGACGGAGGGCGAAAAAAAGTGAGCAAGAGCAGGACACGGTGGCTAGGAATGGGGGCGCTGGCGGCGGCGCTGGTACTGACGTTGGCCGCATTTCGGCCCGGTCTAGCGCAGGAGGAAAGTATGCTGCGCGCCGCCGAGCCGCCCGCCAACGGCCTGTGGCTGGACACGCTCGACCTGAGCACGATACAGCAGGGCTGGGGTGGGCCGCACGCGGGCCGGTCGGTGGACAACAATCCGCTGACGCTCAAGGGAGTGACGTACCCGCACGGCATCGGCACCCATGCGATCAGCGAGTTTCGGGTCAACCTCAAGGGCGCGGCAGAGAAGTTCCTGTCTCTGGTCGGCGTGGACGACGAGAGGGCTGGGGCGGGCTCGGTGACGTTTGAGGTCTGGGTGGACGGCAGGAAGGCGGCGGAGAGCGGCGTGATGCGCGGAGGCGACTCGCCCAAGCTGCTCTCGGCGGATCTGAAGGGCGCCAAACGCCTGACGCTGCGCGTGGGCGATGCGGGCGATGGCTTTGAGAACGATCATGCGGACTGGGCGGGGGCGATGCTGCTGCTGGCACCCGGCGCGACCGCCAGGCCGGTCGCCGAAACGGCGCCGGTAGAGCCGCCGCGCATGGTCATTCCCCCGCCCGATCCCCGTCCCGCCATTCATGGCCCGCGTATCGTCGGCGCGACGCCCGGCAGGCCGTTCCTATTCCTGATTCCGGCAACCGGCGAAGGCCCGTTGACCTATGCGGCCCGGAACCTGCCCGCCGGGCTGAAGCTCGATTCACACACGGGCATTCTTAGCGGCGCGCTGGAGCAGCCGGGCACGACCATCGTAGAGCTAACGGTGCGCGGGCCGCGCGGCACGGCCCGCCGCAAGCTGACCATCGTGGGCGGCGATCACAAGCTGGCGCTCACCCCGCCGATGGGCTGGAACTCCTGGAACGTCTGGGCGGGCGCGGTGGATGCCGAGAAGGTGCGGGCCGCCGCCGATGCAATGGTCAAGAGCGGGCTGGCCGCGCACGGCTTCCAGTACGTCAACATTGACGATACCTGGGAGGCAGGCCGCGACGCGCACGGCGAAATCCAGACCAATGAGAAATTTCCAAACATGAAGGCGCTGGCCGACTACGTCCATAGCAAGGGCCTGAAGCTGGGCATCTACTCCTCGCCCGGCCCCAAGACCTGCGGCGGCTATGAGGGCAGCTATCAGCATGAGGAGCAGGACGCCAAAACCTACGCCAAATGGGGCATTGACTACCTGAAATACGATTGGTGCTCCTATGGCGGGATAGCCCAGGATAACAGCCTGGCCGAACTCCAAAAGCCCTACCGCGTGATGCGCGACGCGCTGGACAAAGCCGACCGGGACATCGTCTATAGCCTGTGCCAGTACGGCATGGGCAACGTCTGGGAGTGGGGCGCGCAGGTCGGCGGCAACTGTTGGCGCACCACCGGCGACATCAACGACAGTTGGGGCAGCCTCTACGGCATCTATACCAGCCAGGACGGTCACGAGAAGTACGCCGGGCCGGGCCACTGGAACGATCCCGATATGCTGGTTGTGGGGCGCGTAGGGTGGGGCAGCCCGCATCCGAGCCATCTGACGCCCAACGAGCAGCTACTTCATATCTCCATGTGGTGCCTGTTCTCCTCGCCGCTGCTCATCGGGTGCGATATGTCCCGCCTAGACAACTTCACGCTCGCCCTGCTCTCCAACGATGAGGCGCTGGAGATCAATCAGGACCCGCTGGGCAAGCCGGCGGGCCGCCGCAGCCGGAACGGCATGCTGGAGGTCTGGGCGCGGCCCCTCTGGGACGGCACGACGGCAGTCGGCCTGCTGAACAACGGCACGGAGCCAGCGGTCGTGACGGCGAATTGGGAGGACCTGGGCCTGCACGGACGCCAGCCGGTGCGCGACCTCTGGCTGCACAAGAACGTGGGCACGGCGGAGGGCAAGTACTCCGTCCAGGTTCCGGCGCACGGCGCAGTGCTGGTCAAGATTGGTCGCCCGAAGAAGACGGACTAGCCCTTCAGAAAGGGAAGCAGCATGACCATCCAGGATTACGTGGCCCGGCAGACCGAGCGCATGGCGGAGGCGCTGGCCCATTTCGTGGCGACCACCCCGGACGATAGGCTCGTCTGGCATCCCGCGATGGAGGGCAGCGCGCCCACGCGCTCTATTCTGGAGCAGATTAGCGAGTGCGTGACGGTCAACCGCCTTTATGCGGCGATGCTGCGCGGCGAGGCGGTCGCCTGGCCGACGGGCGGCTGGCCGGACATTCATTTCGCCAACGGGCAGGACGCGCAGGAGCAGTTGGTGACGAGCGCGCGCCAGTTGGCCGAAGCTATCCGCACCCTCGAAGATGCGGCCCTGAATCGCGAGTTTCAACACCCGCGCGCCCAGATACGCGGCGAGAACCTGATCCTGATGGGCTATCGTAACATGGCTTACCATGCGGGGCAGGCGAATTTCATCCAAACCCTCTACGGGGACGCTGAGTTCCATGTCCCCCCAACCTGGCGATGAGACGATCCCTTTGGGAGGCCGGACGCTGATGCGGACGCGCCTCGATCCGTTGGCCCTGCTGGAGCGCCCCGACAAATGGTATCTGGGCGGCGGAAAGGCGGCCATGTACGCTCCCGCCTTTCCGAAATACCTGGACACGCCCGGCTTTTGGGATGAGGCGTACTTTGCCGACATCCGCCTGGAGCGGCTGTTTTGCGTCCTCGCGCTGGACGAGAGCGCCCGCCCGCTCACGCTCCGCTGCGCCGTGCGCCGCTGGACGCCCGACCGCCTGACCCAGATATACACGGTCGAGGGCCTGCCGGGCCTGCGTCTCCAGGAGGAGCGCGTCGTCACGCCCAACGATACCCTGGCCTGCCGCCTGACGATTAGCAATTCCGGCACGCAGCCTGTCCACCTGCATCTGCTGCTCTGGAGCCTGCAAGCGCAGCGCGAACTGCCGCCGGACGGGTTTGCCACGACCGTCGCGGAGGTGCGGCGCGACCTCGACGCCCTCAGCTTCGCCCACTGCGTCCGCTACGGGCCGTCCGGCGAGACGCCCGCCGAAGTCTACGGCTGGGGAGAACGGCGGGGAACGGCGGAAACCGCTCCCCATTGCCTCTACGTCGCTCTGGGAGGCAGCCGCCTGCCCGACTCGTGGACGGTCAACCTGGCGGAGGGCTCCGACACGTCGCCGCTGTGGCAGGTCTCGGTCTTCCCGGAGAAGTTTCGCGGCGGCAGGCTGGCGCAGGAGATGCAGGCCGAGTCCGGCTGGAATCCCAACGGCCTGCTGCATCTGGCCCTGCACTACGTCGCCGAGGCGCAGCCGGGCGCTTCGGATGTCCTCACGTTCGGGGCGTCCCCGGCCCTGGATCGCGCGACCGCCCTAGCGAACCTGCGCGCGGATATGACGGGCGACGTCGTCGCGCAGAGCCGCCAGAACTGGGAGGACTATTTCGCCTCCGTGCCCTACTTTGAGTGCAGCGACCCCTACCTGGAGCGCTGCTATTGGTATCGCTGGTACGGCCTGCGCCTGCTCACGGTGGACATGGAGGCGGCGCGGCTGCCAGCGGGAAGCCAGGAGGAAGCCCCGGCGTTTCCCCTCTCTCACGCCGCCGACGAGGGGGCAGGGGATACGGGCCGCTTTCATGCTGCGGGAGCGGGGGAGAGCGAAACGCGGGGCCAACTGCCGTACTCCTGCGTCTTTGAGGGCATCGGGGCGTTTCGCTCGCATATCTCCTATTCAGCGCCGTGCCATATGCGCGAGAACTCCTGGAGGCGCGATCCGGCCCTGGCGATGGGCGCGCTGGAGAATTTTCTCGCCAACCAGGTGCTGCGCGAGGGCGCTGCCGAGGATGGCTTCCTGCCGGGGCATCTCTATCTTTGGCGGCGCGACCGGGGGTTTTATCACGCGGACTGGGGCGCGGCAGCGCTACAGGTCTACTACCTGACCGGCGATCGCCATTTTGTACGACGGGTGTATCCTGGATTAGTGCGCTACACCGAGTATTTCGACCGGGAACGCGACCGCGAGAGCGTTGGCCTCTACGACGTCATAGACCAGGGCGAAACCGGCCAGGAGTACATGAGCCGCTACCTGTTCGCAGACGAATCGGCAGACAGATGGCGCAGAATCCAGGTAAAGGGCGTGGACGCGACCTGTTATCTCTACTCGCTGCAGCGTGCGCTGGCGGTGTTTGCTCGCGCTCTAGGCCAGGACGACGACGCCCGATGGTGGGAGGAGAAGGCCGCGAGGACGCGCGAGGCCGTGCGCGCGCTGATGTGGGATCCAGAGGCGCATCTGTTTAAGGATGTCCATCCGCAGACGCTGCGGCGCTCACCCTATAAAGCCGCCGTCGGCTTCTATCCCTTCCTGAGCGACATCGCCACCGAGGAGCACCTAGCCGCCTGGGAGCACCTGAACAACCCGGCCACGTTCGGCACGCCCTATCCGGTTCCGGCTAGCAGCGTGGACGACCCCTATTTCGATGCCGAGGCGGAATGGAAGGGCAAGCGCACCAACTGCCCCTGGAATGGGCGCGTCTGGCCGATGACCAACTCCCATGCCGCCGAGGCGCTGGCCCGCGCCGCCCGCACGCTCGCGCCCGGCCTGCGCCCTGCCGCCGCCGAGCTCATCGGCAAATTCGTGCGCCTGCTGTTCCACGACGGCGACCCGAAGCGGCCCAACTGCTACGAGCACTATAATCCGTATACCGGGATGCCCTGCCTGTATCGCGGCGTGGACGACTACCAGCACTCCTGGATCGTGGATCTGATCTTGAAGCACGTCGTCGGCGTGCAGCCGGAGCCGGGGCCGGGCGGAACGCTGGTCATCGATCCTCTGCCGTTCGGTCTGGAAAGCTTCCGCGCCGAGGGCATTCCCGTGCGCGGCCATCTCATAGACGTCCTCCTGGGGCGCGCGGAGGGCTTCGTCGTGCGCGTGGATGACCGCGAGCGCGTCCAACTTCCGGCCCCGGAACGGGTGGAGATTACGCTTTGATACGAGGCATCGTTTTCGACTTTGACGGCCTGATTCTGGATACCGAGGCCCCGGAGTACCAGTCCTGGCAGGAGATATACGCCGAGCACGGCTGCACCTTGCCCCTCTCCAACTGGGTCGCCGGGGTCGGCAAGCGCAACGAGTCGATCTCCTTCTCGCCCTACGACCATCTGGAGGCGCAGCTTGGGCGGGCGCTGGACCGCGCGGCGATCCGGGAGAAGCGCCGCCAGCGCTACGCCGAGCTGATCGCGGCGCAAACGATCCTGCCCGGCGTGGAAGACTATCTGATGGAGGCCAAACGCCTCGGCCTGAAGATCGGCCTGGCCTCCAGTTCCGACCGGGAATGGGTCTCCGGCCACCTGGGAAAGCTCGGGTTACAGGCCCACTTTGAATGCATGAAATGCGTGGAGGATGTCCAGCGCGCCAAACCGGACCCCGATCTCTACCTGGCTGCCCTGGACGCCCTCGGCCTGCAACCATACGAGGCCATCGCGCTGGAGGACTCGCCGGTCGGCATTGCGGCGGCAAAGCAGGCCGGGCTCTTCTGCGTGGCCGTTCCGAACCCGCTCACCTGTCAGCTTCCCTTGGATCAGGCCGACCTGCGCCTCTCTTCTCTGGCAGAGATGCCGCTGGCGCGCCTGCTCGCGGAAGTGGAGAGAGGCCGCTCATGACCGAGCAACCGCTGGCGTTGACCCTGGACATCGGCACCTCCTCGACGCGCGCGCTGCTATGGGACACCGCAGGCCGCGAGGTCGAGGGCGTGCGCGCTCAGGTGCCTTATGCGATGCGCACGACCCCAGACGGCGGCGTGGAGATGCCTGCCGGGGAGCTGCTGGCCCACGTCGGGGAGTGTCTGGATCAGGCGCTGACGCAGGCGGGCGACCGGGCGAAAGCTATCCACGCGGTCGGCATGTCCGCCTTCTGGCACGCGCTATTGGGGCTGGATGCGCAGGGCGAGCCGCTGACGCCTATCTATAGCTGGGCCGATACCCGCTCCGCCGACGTTGCCCGCCGCCTCCGGACCGAGCTGGACGAACCGGCTATCCATGCGCGAACCGGCTGTGTGATACATCCGTCGTACTATCCAGCCAAGCTCGTCTGGCTGTGCCAGACACAGCCGCAGACGTATGCGCAAGTTGCCCGCTGGGTCTCTCCCAGCGAGTACTTGTTCCGTACGCTGTTCGGGCCGGACGCCTGCCAGGTTTCTATCTCGATGGCTTCGGGAACGGGCCTGCTCAACCAGCAGACCTGCGCATGGGATGCGGAAACGTTGGCCGCGATCCGCGTCCCGGAGGAAAAGCTCTCTTCCATCATAGACCTGAAGCAGAGCGCGCAGGGGTTGCAGGGCGAGTACGCGCAGCGCTGGCCCGCCCTGCGCGATGCGCCCTTTTTCCCAGCGGTCGGCGATGGGGCCTGCGGCAACGTCGGCAGCGGATGCGTGTCGCCGGAGCGGTTCGCCATCAATCTAGGCACCTCCGGGGCGATCCGCGCCCTCTGGGATGAGCGCGCGCCGGGAGCGCCCAATAACCTCACGCCGCCGCCGGGCCTCTGGCGGTACCGGGTGGATGCGCGCCGGCCTTTAATGGGCGCGGCCTTCAGCGACGGCGGCAACGTCTACGCCTGGATGCTGCGCACGCTGCAACTGCCTCCCGCCGACGCGCTCGAGCCGCAATTGGCCGCGATGGAGCCCGGCGCGCACGGCCTGATCTTTCTGCCCTTCTTAGCGGGAGAGCGCAGCCTGGGATGGCACCCGGACGCGCAGGCGGCGCTTACCGGCCTGCGCCTGGATGCCAGCCCCCTCGAAATTCTGCGGGCGGGGATGGAGGCGGTGGCGATGCGCTTTGCGCTGGCGGCCCAACGGCTGCGCGACCTCTTCCCGCAGGCGCGTCAGATCGTCGCCTCCGGGGGCGCGCTCGGCCACTCGCCCGCCTGGACGCAGATGTTCGCCGATGCCCTCGGCCAACCCGTGACGCTGGCGGCGGAGCCGGAGGCGAGCAGTCGTGGCGCGGCGCTGCTGGCGATGGAGGCGGCGGGCCTGCTGCCGCGCGCGGAGGAGGCGGAAGCGCGCCTGGGACAGACCTTCACGCCCAACCTGAGCCACCAGGCCCGCTACGCGGAAATGCTCTCCCGCCAGCAAGACCTTTATACCCAACTCATCGCACAACAATAGGAGGAGAGCTATGCGGCTGGCAGGCAAGGTAGCGCTGATTACCGGGGCGGGCGCGGGCATCGGCAGGGCGACGGCCCTGCTGTTTGCGCAGGAGGGAGCGTCGGTTGCGGTCGTGGATCGCAACGAGGCGACCGCGCGCGAAACGGTCGAGATGATCGCAGACGATGGCGGACGGGCGATTGCCATTCAGGCGGACGTGTCCCAGGCGAACGCGGTGCAGCGGATGTTCCAGGAGACGCTGAACGCCTTCGGAAAGCTCAACATCCTGTTTAATAATGCGGGGACGGTGGCGCAGGGGCGCGTTGAGGAGACCACCGAGGCGGAGTGGGAAGAGCAGATCGCCACCACCCTGACCAGTGTATTTCTCGGCTGCAAATACGGCGTGCCGATACTGCGGGCGCAGGGCGGGGGCGTCATTATCAATATGGCGTCGGTGGCCGGCATCATGGGCGTCGTCAACCGGGCCGCCTACTCGGCGGCCAAGGGCGGGGTCGTCGCCCTGACCCGCGCCGTCGCCCTCGACCATGCCCGGGAGAAGATACGGGTCGTCTCCATCAGCCCGGCCACGATTGAGACGCCCTCCCTGCGGGAGCGCATTAACACGGCGCCCGACCCGGCGGCAGCGCGCAAAGCCTTTGAGGAGCGCCAGCCCATCGGGCGTATCGGTCAGCCGGACGACGTGGCCTACGCCGCCCTCTATCTGGCTTCCGACGAGGCCGCCTTTGTCACCGGCAGCAACCTGATCGTAGATGGGGGCATGTCCGCGTGAGAGGACGCCGGGCAACTTATGCCCTTTGCTTTTCTGTATTAGTGCCCGGCGTCCTTATGACCGGCGGGGGCTTTGGTTTGGGCCAGGGCCTCCCGGATCGTCGGCTCTTTGGCGAGGATGCCGTCGAGTTCCTGGCGCGTCCAGTAGTGGCACGTCTTTTGTAGCAACTGGTGGGCCGCCAGGATATGCCGGGCCAGCGCCTCCCGCTCTTTCTCCTCGCGCGCGCAGCGGGCCAGGATCAGGTGCGCTTCGGTCGCTTGGACAAAGTAGCCGCATTCGGTCGCCCGGTCTACCACCTGTTGGGCCTGAATGTGGGCCTCCCGCAGCGTCTTTTCGGCCTCGGCCAGCCGCGCCAGCCCGAGGCGCACCTCGTTCTCCAGATAGGGATAGCCCAGCGTGCGCGCCACCCGCAGCGCATCCGTGTAGTAGGTACGGGCCTTGCCGAAGTCCTGGCGCGAGCGATAGATATCGCCCAAGCCCCGCAGCGCGTGCCCCTCATAATCCCGGAACTGCTCCTTCTGAGCGATCTGGAGGGCCTCGCCATGATTGGCTTTCGCCCGATCCATCTGGCGCACGCGCAGGTAGAGGTCACCCAGGCGCCATGTCCAGTAGCACATCGCGCGCGCATTCGGGCGCTGTGCGCTGATGCCCAGGGCGCGCGAGAGATATTCCAGCGCCGCCTGCGCCTGCCCCAGTTCCGCATGACAGACGCCGGCTAGCCCCGCCAGCATGTCCTCCTTCTCAAAGCGCTCGATCAGCGCCTCTTTGGCCTCCGATTTTTCCAGGGCCGCCAGAGCCTCCCAGTAATCGCCGCGCTGGGTCAGCACGCTGGCCAGGTTCTGCCAGGAGGCCGACTCGCCCTGCGCGTCGCCGGCCTGCTCGTCCATCGCGGCGCTGTTGCGGAAGCGCTCGATGGCGGTCTCGGTATCGCCGCGCAGCATGGCCAGCAGCGCTGTCTCGTTCTCCACCCAGCTTTTCTGCCAGCGTTCGCTCTGCCAGGCCGGGGTATCGCCCTGGCTGGCGGCGCGCAGTGGCTCCAGCAGCGCCACCGCCTGCGCGTAGTGGCCCCACCAGCGCAGCGCGTTATCCATGTTGTTGCGCCGGTAGATATGGTAGGCCTCGGTGTAGAGGCCGACTTGCAGGCAGTGATGGCACGCCTCCAGCAGCGGCTCATAATCGGCGAGCGTGCGCGGGCGGTCGGGCAGGGGAAGGCCCTGGGAGTAGTCCTTCAGGGCGCGGTGGGTCTGGTCGCGCTCGTCATCGCCCATGCGCTCGTAGAAGAAGGTCTTGATGAGCGGGTGGGCGGTTAGGCGAGGACGGCCCTCCCGCCGTTCCACGCTGACGAGCGGGCTCTTGATGATGCGCGTCACCATCGCGCGAAACTCTGGGCTGAAGGCGTCGCCTTTCTTGTTGAGCACCAGGAACGAGCGCTCGTCCACGCCGCCCCGGAACGCCGACATACGCGTCAGGAAGAAGCGCTCATCGGGATTAAGGCGCTGCCAGTAGGCATCCAGGGCCGCTTGCAGGCGAATGCCCTGCGCCGCATCCGGAGGAAACTCTCGGATCTGGGCGATGCCTTTCGGGTCGCCCTCGTGGAACCGGGTCAGGTAATCGGCCAGGACTTGCAGCGTCAGCGCGTGGCTGCCGAACCGCGCGCAGATGCGCCCCCGATCCTCCCCCTGGCCGGAGATGCCGAACGAGATCAGCAGCTCCTCCGCCGCCTGCGGCGTCAGGTCGGCTAGCTCGATCATCTTATAGCCCGACTTGTTCACCAGGTCGGCCAGCGGCCAACGAGAGGAGGTCAGCACCTGGCTGTTGGCGCCCTCGCACACGCCTTCCAGGAACTCGCGCAGGGCGCGATCCACGAACGCGCCGAAGTCCTTGCGGTTGCGGTCGGAGACCAGCAGGACTTCAATGCCGTCGAGGACCAGCAGATAGTGCCCTTTCTCCATCGCCTCGCGCAGCAGCACGCCCTTTTCGTAGGGAGAGGGATGCGCGACCGGATCGAAGTCGGGAATAAGGTAGCGGCAGGCTTCGGTCAGGAAGCGGTCGAACTCCGGCTCCACATAGAAGCTGAACCAGAGCGCGCCGTCCACGCGCACGTTGTATTTGGGAAGCTCGTCGAGCAGCTTGCGGGTCAGGGCGGACTTGCCGGTACCGCCGATGGCGACCATCGACAGGATGCGATGCCGGTTCTCATGGATCTCGGCGACCAGTTCGGATATCTCTTGATCGCGGCGGGCCCAGTGCGTGGGCAGCGTGTAGCCGTGAACAAACCGGAAGGGCAGTTGCGGTTTATGCATCGCCTGGCCGGATTCGTCCGTTGGAGGCGGCGGGGCCATCTCCTCCAGCCTATCCATCACGTCAGCAGGCAGTGCTGTGGGGGTGTCCGGTTGAGGCGTGTTCAGGGCGACCGCCGCCTCCGGCGTCAGCGCAACGGGGCCACGGCGGGCGGCTTCGAGCTCCTCCACACCGTCGCGCAGGGTCAACAGCGGCGCCTGAATCCGGCTCGTGTCCACTCTGGGCTGTGGGGCGCTTGCCTCCTCGGCGCTCTCCTGGGCCGGTGTGACGGGAGCGTTGGCCGCATGGACGACCGCCACGCCGGGAGCATTGGCGCGTCCGGCGGTGGCACCGGCCCATTCCACGGACGGCAACTCCTGCGGGAAGTCCCGTTCCAATCGGGCCAGCAGGGCAAAGGCCATCCCTTCGCGCTCTACCGAGAGCAAGAGCGCTTCGGCGCGCGCGCGGGGATCGTCGCCCGACAGCTTCTCCACGCCGACGGCGCGCGCCAGGTGCGCCTGGCCCTCCAGGTCATAATGGGCAGCAATAAATTGTAGCAGAGTATCGCGGTCGCTCATGAATCTTGCCTTTCCAATCGCTTGCGGGGTCGTTCTGGGTCTTGCTTGCGGCGTGGACGCGGCGGGCAGGGCCTTTGCAAGAATGTCGCCCCTTAAATTCGCGTCATCCAGGCTGAATCCTGCCCGCTGACGGCGCCTGTGAAGAACTTAACAGGGTCACGCACTGGTAACATCCGGTCTCCAGGCGCGTAACTTCTCTATAAAGGGTGAGGGGAAACCTCCCATTCACGCAAACGGAATAGCCCTGTCTCTATAAGGGACCGGCAGGAAATCACCTCTCCCGCGCGCAAATACCTTTCCAGCACCTGGTTTTCCAGCCACAAGGAGTAAGGATTGTGAGTGAACGTATCTCCCGGCGCCAGTTTTGCGGCAAAGCCGGGCAGGGAGCCACCGCTCTGGGCGTGGCAGCCTCCAGCGCCTTCGCGTGGTTACCTGCGCGCGCGGAGCCAGCTGAGGGCCGCAAGCGCAGGATGCACAACGACAAGATCACTCTTGGCGTCATCGGCTGCGGGGGCATGGGGCCGGTCAATATGTATACCCTGATGGGCAAGCCGGAAGTCGAGATCGCGGCCCTATGCGACGTGGACGCGGCCCATTTGCATCCCCATGCGGCCAACATCGCGAAAAAGTACGGCAAAAAGCCCGCTCTCTATACCGATTTTCGCAAGCTGCTGGAGCGCAAGGACATCCAGGCCGTCATCATCAGCACGCCGGATCACTGGCATGCGCTGCCCGTCATCTATGCCTGTGAGGCCGGAAAGGACATCTACTGCGAAAAGCCGGTCTCCCACGACATCACTGAAGCGCTCGCCATGGACGCCGCCGTCCGGAAGTTCGGTCGGATCGTGCAGGTGGGCACCTGGCAGCGCAGCCGACCGGAGTTCGTCAGCGCGCTTGCCTATGTCCGCTCCGGCAAGCTCGGCAAGGTAACGACCGTGCGCGCCTGGAAGACGGACGAGGCACAGGTGGGCCGCGACCAGATCACACTTCCGCCTTCCAGCCTGGACTACAACCTCTGGGTGGGGCCGGCGGCCTTTGAACCGTATAAGCCCAACCACGTTCACGCCAACTGGCGCTGGTTCTTAAACTATGGCTCCGGCATGACCGGCGATTGGGGCGTGCACATGATCGATATCGGCCTGCTGGGCCTGAGCTCGGGGCCTGATCTGGTGATGCCTGTGGAGGTCGCCAGCCTGGGCGGCAAGCTGGCCTATCCCGCCGATGAACGCACGGCACCCGATACGATGGTCTCGATCCTAAAATTCAAGAACCCGGACTTCGTGCTCCAATGGGAGACCGGGCGCGACCATCCGGGCCGTCCCTATCATGGGACGGAGTTCGTCGGCGCGGATGGCCGCAGCGTCATGGTCTGGCGGGGCGGCTGGGTTGTCCGCGACCGCGAGGGCCGGGAACTGCCCCGGGAGGAAGCCCCCGGCGTCAACGACCACTGGCAGAACTGGCTGGATTGTATCCGCTCCCGCACGCAGCCGCGCGCCAACCTGAGCTCGGTGGCGCAGAGCACTATCGTCTGTCACCTGGCTAACGCCGCGCTGCTGGCAGGGGAGACTGTCCGCTGGGACAAGGCCAAAAACGATATCGTGGGCCGTGCCGGCAAGAACACCCAGTCTTATTATCGGGAATATCGCAAGCCCTGGTCACTGCCGATACATAAGGTTTAAGTCCCTCCGTACTCGGACAGACCTCACCCCCGGCGGCCCACACCCCCAACCCACTGCCAGGGTCGCGCCTGCAATGGGTTCGGCCACTGCTAGGGTCGGCAAGGTTACGGCCCTTGCCTCCGCCTTGCGATCCCTAAGAACAGGGGAGGGGAGAGGAAAGCGTTGGCTTCTCGGTTCCCCCTCTCCTAAAATTGGGAGAGGGGGATAGGGGGTGAGGGCGACCCTATACCCTACACCCTATACCCTACACCCTACACGGGGGGTTAGGTCAGCAGAAAGGGGTTCCAGGATGCCTGAACGTGACCACGCCAAGCGCCAGCAACTCCTCTCATCCGGCTACTGTGTCTTTGTCGGGGTGCTGGACAGGCCCATGCTCGCAGAATTGACGCAGGTAACGGAGGATCTGCTGGCGCGGCAAACGCCCCAGGACGTGAAGCGTTATCGCTATCAGGGCAGCAATATCTTCGTCGCCTACCAGCATTCGGTGTTTGCCCGCCTGTTTGCTTGGCCGAAGGCGCTGGCGGCCCTGGCCGCGCTTGGCTTTGACGCGCCGAAATGGTGGAGCGCCTTTCTGCTCAGCAAGCCGCCCCATGCCCCGCCGCTCTACTGGCATCAGGACTGGTGGGCTTGGGATGAGCCGTGCAGCGCGAGTGAGATTCCGCCGCAGGTCTTTCTCATGTACTACCTGACGGATACCTCCGTGGAGAACGGCTGCCTGCGCATTCTTCCCGGCACGCACCGCAGGCGTATCCCGCTCCATGACCTGCTTCCGGCGGCGCACACCGACCAGACCTACGAGGCGTCACTGGACTCGCCGCTATTTATGCGCCACCCGGACGAGGTGGATGTCCCCGTAAAGGCGGGCGACCTGGTGATCGGCGACGCGCGAGTGCTCCATGCCGCCCACGCCAACCAGACCGATCAGCGCCGGACGTGCCTCACCCTCTGGTACCTGCCCGCGTATGCCTCGCTGCCTGACTCCATCAAAGCGGTGGCCGCGCGTAAGAAACCGCTGGAGCCGCCGGATTGGTGGGAAGGGGAGGTGGGCAAACGGATGGAACCCCTGATTCCCTACTACTCCGGCGACACCCAACCCGCCGCCTGGAACCGCAATCCGGGAAGCTATCTGCCCTCTGCCCCCATACGCGGATGCAAACCTTAATCCGCAGCTTTCACAGGTTAACCTGGATTTAAGGCCATTCACCGTTTGCTCCGTGAGCACGCACCTTTTGAGAGGGAGCCGCACGGTTGAGGGCATCTGCCAAAGGGTGAGCCGGGCCGTTTGTCGGCCCGGCTCACCTGCTGATTTGTTAGCGGCTGGCTGCTAGGTCGTGTCTGTGGCAAGCAGCAGGA
>Ga0209810_1001180_pt1 | contig 42609 bp, 40 predicted proteins | sample Coa_R1_7_FD_187159 | JGI IMG/M metagenome (GOLD analysis project Ga0209810, IMG submission 187159) | Surface soil microbial communities from Centralia Pennsylvania, which are recovering from an underground coalmine fire - Coalmine... | ecosystem: Environmental > Terrestrial > Soil > Unclassified... | reverse complement strand
AAGAAGAAAAGGAAAGCGCTGGCGGTGACCGCGAGCCCGCCGACCAGGACCCAGATCCGCCAGGTCCTGGCCAGGAACGGCGGCGGCTCGCAGACGACCGTGAAGGGAAGCGGCATCGGCGACCTCCTGCGACTGGAGTGCTGTTGTCGACTCCAGCTTCGAGATCGCCAGTCACTTCCCAGCTACTTGCGAATCACTTCAGAGGCACTTCCCCGTCACTTTGCGCGTCGGTCGCAGCAGGGCCGACATGCTCGCCGATCGGCCGGGCACGTGACTCTGCCCCGGTCGCTTTCCAGTCACCTGGAGCGCCGCTGCTACCCGCGGACAGGCCCTGGCGCACGGCTGCCCCGTCTACGTGGAGGCCGGATCCGGGGAGATCGGTGGTCAGACGCGCGGGCGGGCTGGGTGCAGAAACGTGGCCGATCCGCAGATGTCTGGATGGGAAACGGGCGACGCGGGGCCCTCCCGGCTCCGGGTCGTCACGCCGTACCGATCCTCGCCATCTATACGAATACGAGTACTTGTTTACCGCGTTCGGCGAGAAGGGCAGCCAAGCAAGGACGACTCGACAAGCGGTGTTCAATCCAGACGTGATGACCGCAGACGCCCGACGGCCCAGCGATGACCTGGTCGCCGAAAACGCCACCCTGAGACGACGCGTGGCCGAACGGGAACAGCGGGTCGCCGCGCCGAAGTCGCGCTGAAGACGACGCTCGAGCAGCTCGAGGCGGCGCGACGGGCCGGGAAACGGCAGGCCGCACCGTTCTCGAAGGGACCCCCAAGGAGAACCCGCAGCGCCCGGGCCCAAAAGCGGGGCATCCCGCGGCCCATCGCGAGCAGATGGAGCGGGTCGACCGAACCTTGGCGGTCACGCTCGCTCACACCACCTGCCTGCCGTGTGAGCGGCACCTGATCGAACTGCTCGTGGGCCTCACGCGTCGCAGACGTGGCTCTCAGTGACACCCTGGCCGCGAGATCCGGTCGGAAGGCCGCTCCCGACCGTGGCAGCGCTGGCTGTGACTTGGCTCAAGAGCCGGCGCGGGGCGGGAGGATCTGGATGCTGTGCTTCTGAGCGGCGGCCAGGAGCTTCTGCACGTCCGGCGCCGCTGGCGGGGGCAGGGTCGGGGCGGCGGCCGGCTCGCCGACCTCAGCCGCGAACTGCTCGAAGCCAGCGGGCGAGGTGAGCTGGAGGGCCCTCATCGGGCTGTCTCCCTCCACAGTGAAGGTGTGGGGGATCCCTCGCGGCAGGAAGACAAAGGCGCCCGGCCCGATGGTCCAGGTCTGGTCGCCGCACTCGATCCGCAGCGCTCCCTCGAGGATGTAGAACGCCTCGTCCTCATCATGGTGGATATGCCTCGGCGGGGCGAAGCCGCTCGGCGCCTGGAACTCGATGAGCGTGTAGGCGGAGCGGGTAGCGGCGTCGCCCGCCTTGACGGTCATGAGGGTGCCGAGGAACCAGGTGGCGTCGCCCTGGCCGGAGTGCAGGACGAACGAGCGCTGGACATCAGACAAGCCGGTCACGTTGCACCTCCGTGAGACGATGCGCTGGCCGCGCTGCTTTTCTTCCCACTGTAACCGTGCCCTACGGCGCGGTCAGCTGCTGCACGATGGCGCCGCCGTCCAGCCACGCGTTCTCGCGGCTGATGAGGCCGTCGCGGAACTCCCACACGTGCAGGAGACGGAAGGCGATGCGCCGGCCATGGCCCTCGACTCCGAGAAATGTTCCCGGGATCGTGCCGCGCCACTCGTGCTCGGTGACACAGAAATCCTCCCCGTAGTAGCTGCGGACCGGGACCATCTCCTCGGTTGCGATGTCGCGAATGAGGTGCTCGTAGAAGTCCCGCGCGGCCTGTCTGCCGTGGAGCGGGCCGTGCGGCGCGCCGACGACATCGTGTTCGACATCCTCGGTGTACATGGCCACACAGCCAGCCGTATCGCCCGCCTTCTCCGCCGCTAGATGGGCTTCGATCAGCCGGTCCATCTCCTCGTGGCTCATCATGCGCGTCTCCTCCACATCACCGGGTTCGTCCGTGGGTCGGGCCACCGGGCCTGACGAGGCCAGTATCGGCGAGATCGTCGCTCGCCGGGAATCCCCCGAGCTCGGGGTTCCAGGCAGGCAATTTCCCCTAACTCGGGGGGTTGCCCGGGCCAGGAGCGCCATCTATACTGGAGTTCATGATGACCGCCGCGCCGCTCGCGACCCCGACCGCTCGCCGCGCGCGGGCGCGGATCCTCGAGCTTGCCCGAAGCGGCCCGGCCGCCGCGGAGTTCCTGTGCGAGCTGGCGCGCCAGCTCCGGCTGATCGTCCCATTCACCGCCTCCTTCTGGTCGGCGAGCGATCCCTTCACGCTGCTCGCCACCTCGCCCGCGCGGGTCGAGAACCTGGACGGCCAGTGCGAGCGCTGGTGGGAGCGGGAGTTCCTGGTCCAGGACTTCAACCTGTTCCGCGATCTGGCATGGGCCGAGCGCCCAGTCGCGACCCTGTGGCGGGCGACGGATGGGCTGCCGGGGCGGAGTGTGCGCTACCGCGAGTTGCACCGGGAGCTAGGCTTCGCCGACGAGCTGCGCGCCGTGTTCCGCAGCGGCGGCGCGGTCTGGGGCTTCGCCTCGCTCTGGCGGAAGGACAGCGAGCCCCCTTTCAGCCTCGCCGAGGAGAAGCTGGTCGCGGACCTCGCGGCTCCGATCGCCGAGGCGTTCCGGCGCGCGGCGCTGCTGCGGGTGAGCTCGGCTGGCGCGTCGGTCGAGGCGCCGGGGCTCCTCGTGTTCGACCAGCACGGGCTGCTGGAGTCCTTCAACGACCACGCTGAGCGGTGGCTGGAGCAGCTCCCGCCAACCGTCGGGGGCACGCCGGGTCCCTCGGGCGTATCGCTCCCGGTCGAGGTCCGCACGGTCGTCGCGCTGGCGCATGCGATCGCCGCCGGCGTCGAGCGGGGCGTCGCCCGTGCCCGACTGCAGAGCCGGACCGGGCGCTGGCTGGTCGTCCACGGCTTCCCGCTGCGCGGACCGCGGCAGGGGGAGAGCCGAACCGCGGTGGTGATCGAGCCCGCCAAGGCTTCGGAAGTCGCCCCGATCATCGCCGAGGCGTATGACCTCACCGCGCGCGAGAAGCAGATCATCGAGATGATCGCGCGCGGCCTGGCATCAACGGAGATCGCAGAGCGGCTCTGCCTCTCTCCACATACCGTGCGCGACTACGTGAAGAGCGTCTTCAGGAAGGTGGGTGTCTCCAACCGCGGTGAGCTGGTCGCCCGCATCTTCGCCGAGCACTATGCCGACGCGCTGCACGACTCCGTCGCCCGCGCCTACGGCACGGAGTGCGTCAGCCCGTCCCACTTGTGATCCGGCGCCGCGCAGCGATGAGAAGCAGGGCAACGGCGCCGACGGCGAACAGAGTATTGCCAAGCAGGTCGACGGCGGGGTCGGCCGGCAGCACGGGCTGCCGGGGGAAGGCGGCCCAGGTATAGGTGAGCGTCGCGCCCCCGACCTCCGGCCCTGGTCCCGCGGGTAGGCCGAAGAAGAAGAAAAGGAAAGCGCTGGCGGTGACCGCGAGCCCGCCGACCAGGACCCAGATCCGCCAGGTCCTGGCCAGGAACGGCGGCGGCTCGCAGACGACCGTGAAGGGAAGCGGCATCGGCGACCTCCGACTGGAGTGCTGTTGTCGACTCCAGCTTCGAGATCGCCAGTCACTTCCCAATCACATCCGAGTCGCTTCAGAGGCACTTCCGCGTCACTTTGCGCGTCCTTCGCGGAGTGGCCGACACGCCTGCCGATCGCTCACGCAGGTGACTCTGCCCGATCACTTCTCAGTCACCTTGCCGTCGACAGTTGCTGATAGTTCGCGCGGATTCCGTGTCAGCGTCAGCGCTCGCTCCAACGCCAGCACGGCCTCCTGGGTCAACCGAGGAACAGGTCGACGAGAGCGGCAAGCCCCTTCGTGCTTGGAAGCGCGTGCCGTCCGGTGGGCGACTCACGCTGGCGATGCGGGAAGGGCCGATCGATCCCGTGGCACCCGACCCCGCGTGCCCGCAGGTGCTGATCCAGGGCACGGTGCGCCCGCCCCTGCCGTCGGGGGAGAGGCTGGTGACCATCTTCCTCGTGAACGACCAGCCGAAGCCGGAACAGAACCAGGACCAGGCCTGGGTCTTCCAACCCGAGATCATTCTCCGCCATGCCAGCGGTAAGGCGGTCTTCCGGCGCCGGCCGGAAGCCGCCGGAAGCGATCACGACCCGGAGCGCCTGAACCTCGAGATGATCTACCGCCGGCGCGTGGAATTCGCCGTCGGCCACGGCGTGTCCGTCCATGCCGAGCCCGCGCCCGGAGCGCCGGATCGTGCCGTCGAGGTGCGCACGCGCGTGATGCCGTTCTACGACGTGGGGGTGACGGAGACGCCTGGACAGGAGCCAGGAGATCGCCCAGCGCTCAGACGGCTCGTGAGCGAGGGGCTCCTCGACATGTGCCGGCTCGCGCAAATGGACAGGCAAGAGCTCGTGGAGACGCTGTCCATCATGACTGACGACTACGCCGCCTGGATCCGCGAGCAGCGCGAGCGGATCGCCACGGAACTGGCCGGCTACGAGGTGCCGGCGAACCAGGCGATGGATCGGTGCGAGGAGATCCTCCAGCGCGTGCGCGAGGGCGTCTCCACGCTCGACAAGGACGACAAGGCGCTCGCGGCGTTCCGCTTCGCCAACCGGGCCATGGCCATGCAGCGCGCGCGGAGCGTCTACGCATCGAGGCGCCGCCGCGGCGAGGACGTCGACTTCGCCGAGGTCGATATCCCGCCCAACCGCTCGTGGCGCCCGTTCCAGCTCGCGTTCCTGCTGCTCTCGGTCCCCTCGCTGGCGGACCCGCGGCACCCCGACCGCACCAGGCCGGTGGACGCCATTGCCGACCTCCTCTGGTTCCCGACCGGCGGCGGGAAGACCGAGGCCTATCTAGGCGTCGCCGCGTTCTGCATGGCCGTCCGGCGCCTGCAGGGCGATCTGGGCGGTCTGGACGCGAGCCGCGGCCTGTCGGTGGTCATGCGCTACACGCTGCGCTTGCTGACGCTTCAGCAGTTCCAGCGCGCCACGACGCTGATCTGCGCCCTGGAGGTGTTGCGTCGGTCGGACCCCAAGACCTGGGGCACCACGCCGTTCACCATCGGCCTATGGGTGGGCCAGCGCGTCACGCCGAACGACACCGAGGCGAGCCACGAGGCCATCGAGGCAGAGCGCACCGGCAAGCGCGCCACTAGTTCATCGCCGGCGCAGCTCACGACCTGTCCTTGGTGCGGCTCGGAGATCGCGGCCGGACGCGATATCGAGGTGAGGCGGTTCGGCCACGACGTGGGGCGGACCATCATCTACTGCGGCGACAAGCTCGGACGCTGCGATTTCAGCCGGGCCAAGTCGAAGGACATCGGCCTGCCGGTCCTCGTCGTCGACGACGAGATCTACCGGCGCCCCCCGAGCATGCTCATCGCCACCGTCGACAAGTTCGCGATGATGGCGTGGCGCGGCCAGGTGCGGACGCTCTTCGGCCGTGCCACGCTGGAATGCCCGCGCCACGGCCTGCTGTGGCCCGGAGCGGAGTGCAACGGGAAGCATCCCAAGAGCGGCGCCCTCCCAGCGGTCGACCCCAAGACCATCAAGCCGCTGCGCCCACCGGACCTCATCATCCAGGACGAGCTGCACCTGATCAGCGGGCCGCTCGGGACGCTCGTCGGCTTGTACGAGACGGCGATCGACGAGTCCGCGACGTGGAAGCTCGACGACGCGGCGGTCAGACCCAAGGTGATCGCTTCGACTGCCACGGTACGCAAGGCGCCGGAACAGGTCAACAGCTTCTTCCTGCGGCGAGTCTCTGTGTTTCCGCCCAACGGCCTCAACGTCGAGGACGACTTCTTCTCCGTGCAGCGCTCGGTCGCGGAGAAGCCTGGGCGGCGCTATCTCGGCATCTGCGCGCCCGGTAGCGCGCGGCCCGCTGTCCTGATCCGCGTCTACACCGCGCTACTGACGGGCGCGCAGGCCCTCTTCGAACGGTTCGGGCCGGCGGCGGATCCTTGGATGACGCTCGTGGGGTACTTCAATTCGCTGCGGGAGCTGGGAGGCATGCGCCGGCTCGCCGAGGACGACGTCCAGACACGCTCCTTCCGCGTGCAGATGAGCAGGGTCGCGAGGTCCGGGCTCGCCCAGCGCAGCATCAAGAACGTGGACGAGCTCACCTCGCGCGTCCCCAACAAGGAGATCCCGCGCAAGCTCGACCAGCTCGAGATCCCCTTCAAGGGCGAGCACGACGCCGCGACCGGAACCTACAAGGTCTCGTGGGGCAAGGACGAGCCGCGGGCGATGGATGTGGTCCTCGCGAGCAACATGCTTGGGGTCGGCGTCGACGTCGTTCGGCTCGGGCTGATGGTCGTCAACGGCCAGCCCAAGAGCACCGCCGAGTACATCCAGGCCACGAGCCGGGTGGGCCGCTTCTTCCCTGGATTGGTCTGTACCGTCCTGACGTGGTCGCGGCCGCGGGACCTGTCGCACTACGAGACCTTCGAGCACTACCACGCGACCTTCTACAAGCACGTCGAGGCCCAGTCCGTCACGCCATTCGCGCCCCGTGCGTTGGATCGTGGACTCACCGGCGCCATGGTCGGCTGGCTCAGGCTCAACTTCGACGAGTACAACCCGAACTTGGGCGCAGGCAGGTTGGACAGCGCGACCAAGCCCGCGATCGCGGAGGCGAAGCGGGTCTTCGCGCAGCGCGCCGGCCGCGTCACCGACTCGAAGGAGGCACAGCGCTTGGCCGAGGACATGGTCGGCCAGCGGTGCGACGAGTGGGTCAAGGAAGCGACGAGGGGCGGACGAAGGCTCGGCTACGAGGCGAGCCGAAGGCCCAAGGCAGGTGGCGGCGACATCGCGGCTCTGCTGAAGAAGCCCGGCTCCCAACCCTGGGACGAGTTCACGGTGCCGCTCTCGTTGCGCGAGGTCGAACCGGGCGTGCGGCTGGTCATGGACACCGACCACCTACCGGAAGGACCGGCCTGGAAGCCCAGCCCGGTGGGGGCCAAGGAGGAGGCGGCTACTCCATGACCACGACAGCCGTGGGCGATGTGCGCCCGAGCCAGTTGCTCTGGACCTACGGTCCGGGCGCGCTGATCGACCTCCCCAATCTCTCCGTCGTCACGATGGGGCTGGACAGGTGGGAGGTGAACCGCTGCCCACCGATCGAAGAGGCGCGCCTCCTGGCGGCGGTAAGACAGGTTCTGGGACCGCAGGTGCAACGCCTGCGCATGCCGCCGGTGGTCGCCGAAGAGAACCCCAATCCGTTCTCGGCCGAGGCCAAGATCGGCGTGCCGGTCAGACCGTTCCCCCGCTGGCTGCGGTGCGTCCGCTGCGGCCTGCTGGCGGAGTTCGACTCGGGCCTGTTCTCGATCAAGGAGAACCCGTACCGGCCCCACGAGACGCACTTCCTCCACACCAGCTGCGAGAAGGGCAGCCGCTCCGATGCCGTGCCCGCGCGCTTCCTCCTCGCCTGCCGCAACGGCCACCTCGACGACTTCCCCTGGCACTGGTTCGTCCACAGCGGCTCGGCAGGTTGCAGAGGCACACTGCGCTTCTTCGAGCGCGGCGCCTCGCTCCAGACCGAGGACCTGTGGGTCAAGTGCGACGCCTGCGGCGCCGCCCGGTCGCTCGTGCACGCGTTCGGGGCGGAGGCGCGGAACAACCTCCCGGCCTGCCGCGGCCGTCACCCCCACTTGGACGCGTACGACGCCGAGTGCGACGAAGAGGCCCGTGCGGTGGTGCTTGGGGCCACGAATAGCTGGTTCCCGATCAAGCTGTCCGTGCTGGCCATCCCGCACACCGGCGACTCGCTGAGCCAGTTGGTGGCGGACGGTTGGGAGGACCTCTCCGAAGTCGAGTCCGAGGCCGAACTCGTCGGCCTGCTGAAGGGCTTCAAGCGGCGGGGCATCCTGCCGGGACTCGAGCGATTCGGAGCGGACGAGATCTGGGCCGCCATCCAGGAGAAGCGGGCCGGCGAAGGGGAGCAACAGGTCGTCTCCGAGGGAGACATGAAGCGACCCGAGTGGGCGGTCCTGACGGACGCCAACCCGCCGACCGACTGGCCGCATTTCCTCAGCGAGCGCGTGCCTCCCCCACCGAAGCACGCGTCGCACGTCAGCGAGGTCCTGCTCGTGAAGCGGCTGCGCGAGGTCAACGCGCTGATCGGCTACACCCGCGTCGAGGCGCCGGAGGAATCCAGCGATCCGGACGAGCGACCGTCCATGGCGCCCCTCTGCCGCGGGCGGCCGGAGTGGGTCCCGGCGACAGAGGTGCACGGCGAAGGCATCTTCCTGAGGCTCGACGAGCAGCGCGTCCGGCGATGGGAACTGAGCGCCCCAGCCAAGGCGAGGGACGCCCGCCTCTTCGCTGGCCACCGCGGGTGGCGAAACGCACGGCGGCTCGACCCAGCGAAGGGCTACCCGGGCGTCCGCTACGCGATGCTCCACACGTTCGCCCACCTCCTCATACGCGAGCTGGCCCTGGAATGCGGCTACAGCGCGGCGAGCATCCGCGAACGCATCTACGCGAGCTCCGGCGACGAGGAACCGATGGCGGGCATACTGCTCTACACCGCCGCTGCGGACTCCGACGGCACGCTCGGAGGACTCATCGAACTGGGCAAGCCCGAGAACCTCGGCCTGATCATCGACCGGGCGCTCCGGCGGGCCATGATCTGCTCGTCGGATCCGCTGTGCTCGGAACACGATCCGGCGGGGGACCGCTCGCTCCACGCTGCGTCCTGCCACGCCTGCGCCTTCGTGGCGGAGACGTCGTGCGAGCGGGCCAATCGCTACTTGGACCGTGCGCTCCTGGTCGACACGTTCGACTCCGCCGGCGCCGCGTTCTTCGATCGCCCAGAGTGAGGCCATGGACGAGGTCTGGAAGGCCGTCGGCGCGCTGGGGGCGGTCCTGCACCGCGACCGAATCCGCGCAGTGGCCGACGCATTCGAGCGTCTCGCCGGCGTAAAAGAGTTCGAGCGGGCGAGAGCCGCCTTCGGCCCGAACGTCGATGCCGCGCTGGTCGAACGCCTGCGCGCCAGTTGGGCCACTGCACCCCGGGTGACTGCGGCCGAGATCAGCGCCGCGTTCAAGGCAGTCGCCGAGGTCGCGTCGCACTCGGACGCGGACGTGGGCATCGAATTGGTCTGGACGGGCCCGAGCACGGGACTGATCCCGACCCGCCGGACCGAGCAGGTCCTCCTGGAGGTCATAGAGTCCGCGGCGAGGGACCTCTTCCTGGTGAGCTACGTCTTCTACAAGGCAGCGTCGGTCGTCGCGGCTCTGAACGATGCGGTCCGGCTTGGCGTGCAGGTCAAGCTCTTGCTCGAGTCCTCTGCACAGGAGGGCGGCGCCGTGCGAGGAGACAGCGCCGGGGCCCTGTCCGAAGCAGTACCTGGTGCGATCATCTATGTGTGGGAGCCGGCCGAGAGGAAGCATGACGGAGACGCACCATCCGCGTCGGTCCACGCCAAGTGCGCCGTCGCCGACCACAAGCTGGCATTCATCACCAGCGCGAATCTCACGTCCGCCGCGCTTGAGCGGAACATGGAGCTGGGACTCCTGATCCGAGGCGGCACGGTGCCAGACCGCCTCCAGTCCCATCTCGAGGCCCTGGTCACGACCAGGATAATCACGAGGTGGGTTGGCTAGAAACGCAAGGCGGTGCTTGGGATCGGTATCCCCGACGTCCTAGCGGGGCTGGCGGCAACAGTCACGACCACGCTAGATCTGCAGGCCCCGATCATCCGAGGCTGGACAGCAGTGGCGTCGGTACCGATTGGCGCAACGCGCGTAGCGGCAGGCGATGCATGGCCTACTCGACATGAGGCCGGTCGCCCGCGGCGGCGTCCAGAGAGCAAAGGTTTCTAGCGATAGAGCCAACCCCAATTTCGACCATTCGTGCCCATCAGCACGAAGGAATCGCCACACCCAAGCCGGTAGTTTCCGTTCGTGATTTTCGACCGCCACGGACGCCTCGCTCGGCCGCCTTCGGTCGCCCCACAGCAGCGGCGATGCTGCACGTGACGCGAAAGTGACTCAGCGTCGGCGCGCCCCCGGCGACCCTCGCCGGCTTGCCCCGGCCACCGCTCCCGCCGACTGCGAGGAAGTTCCCGAACCAGCGCAAAGTGCGTGGCAAGTGACGCTGGCGTGCCTGGGAAGTGATTGGCCGTCCTTAGGCTGGAGGCGCGAGTTGGGTTTGGTCGGCTTTGGCCGAAAAGCCACGGGAACGGTCACCATCCCCGGGCGACGCGGGATCATGGTCGGTGCAGATTGCCGGCCCGCGAGCGTGCTCTCCCGCGCGGTCCGAAGGGACCAACGGCGCGGCTCGGCCGCGGCGGCGCTGGATCGGCCCAGTGGTGCCAGAAGGAGCGTGCTCTCCAGCACCGGCGATCGGAGCCAATCGACAGCGCAGCGCCAGGGAGGACGAAGTCGCATAGACACAGACGCGACGACATAGGCCGCCGACCATGATCGCGCTGAGGCTTCCACTTCGCCTGCGGAGCGCTGCCACCGGCTGCTGGGGTTCGGCCAGCAGGCAGCTTCCGCCTGCTCCGGCTCCACGGCTGGCCAGCCCGAGGCAAGGAGGAACCGGATGATCGATTTCTGGACTCTCGGTCCCACGGCAGCCGCATTCGGCCTGCGCGCCCGCGGCTTCGCGCCGCAGGAGGCCGAGCGGCTCGTCGCGCTCAAGCTGCGCCACGAGCGCGGTGCGTTCCGCGAGCTGACCGACCACGACCGGCTGCGGTTTCTCCGCTGGCTGGTCGAGCACGGCCGTTTCGCCGGCGACCTACCGCTTGAGACGACGCACAGCGACAGGAGGAGCGCATGATCGTGACCACTCAGTACCCACCTCGGTCCGGCGACGAGGGCATGGCGGTGCTCGACGCAGTGCAGGAGCGCGTCTTTCTTGACCGGTACGCCCTGAAAGGCAGCGACGGACAGCCACTGGAGCGGACCCCCGACGACCTGTGGCGGCGCGTCGCCCGGGCCATCGCCGCCGTGGAGCCCACGCCAGCGCTCGAACGCACTTGGGCGGAGCGCTTCGAGGCCGCGCTGCGCGGGTTCAGGTTCGTGCCGGGCGGGCGTATCCTCTCGGGCGCCGGCAGCGGCCACAAGGTGAGTCTGTTCAATTGCTTTGTGGTGCCCTCCCCGGAGGACAGCCGCGCGGGGGTCCTCGACAACCTCAAGCTCGTCGTCGAGATCATGGCCCGCGGCGGTGGCGTCGGCGTCAACCTGTCGTCGCTCCGCCCGCGCGGCAGCTACATCCGCACGGTGAACGGCACCAGCTCCGGCCCCTGCGCCTGGGCCGAGCTCTACTCCGTGGCAACCGGCGACGTGATCCAGCAGGGGGGTAGCCGGCGCGGCGCCCTCATGCTCATGCTGGACGACTGGCATCCAGACATCGAGGAGTTCATCACCGTCAAGACCGACCTGCGGCGGCTGCTGCACGCCAACCTGTCGGTCTGCATCTCCGACGCGTTCATGCAGGCGGTCAAGGACGATGCCGACTGGCCGCTGGTCTGGCAGGGCGAGGTCAGGAAGGTGGTGCGGGCGCGCGAGCTCTGGGACAGGATCTGCACCGCTGCCTGGCGGAGCGCCGAGCCGGGCCTGGTGTTCATCGACCGGGTCAACACGCTCAACAACCTGGCGTACTGCGAGACGATACGCTGCTGCAACCCGTGCGGGGAGGAGCCGCTCGCCCCGTTCAATGTCTGCAACCTGGGGGCGCTGAACCTCGCGGCCTTCGTGCGCGACGGACAGCTCGACGCCAGAGCGCTGTCCGAGACGACGCGGGTTGCCGTCCGCTTCCTCGACAATGTGATCGACGCCACCCCGTACTTCCTACCCGAGAACGAGGGCGCGCAGAAGGGGGTGCGCCGGGTCGGGCTCGGCACGATGGGGCTGGCCGACGCGCTGATTGCCCTCGGCGTGCGCTACGGCTCGGACGAGTCGCTGGTGGCCATCGAGGAAATCTACCGCACCATCCGCGACGCGGCCTACGACGCCTCCGCCGATCTCGCGGCCGAGAAGGGGCCGTTCCCCAAGTTCGACCGCGACTGGTTCCTCGACCGCCCGTTCATCCGGCGGCTGCCCGAGCCGATCCGCGCCAAGATCGCGGCCCACGGCATCCGCAACGGCACCCTGCTCTGCCAAGCACCGACGGGCACGACCAGCCTGCTCGCCGGCGTCTCGTCGGGGATCGAGCCCGTCTTCGACTTCCGGCTGGTCCGCCGCGACCGGCTCGGCGAGCACGTCATTGAGCACCCGGCCTACCGCGCCTGGCGCCAGGCGCATCCGAGCACGCCGCTGCCGCCCTCCTTCGTCACCGCTGGCGAGCTGACCCCGGAGGAGCACGTGCGGGTCCAGGCGAAGATCCAGGAGTACACGGACGCCTCGATCTCGAAGACGACCAACGCCCCGAAGACGCACACCGTCGACGAGGTCCAGCGCCTGTACCAGCTCGCCTACGAGCTCGGCTGCAAGGGCATCACCTACTACCGCGACGGCTCGCGGCCGGCGGTGCTCTCCCACGCCGAGGGAGCGCAGCCGACCGCCAACGGGCTGGTGCGGCGCCCGCGGGCGCTCGAGGGGACGACCTACCGCACCGAGACCCCGCTCGGGACGGCGTTCGTGACGGTCAACACCCGCGAGGGTGCCGAGGGGCGGGAGCCGTTCGAGGTGTTCCTGAACGTCGGCAAGGCCGGCTCGGACATCGCCGCGCTCGCCGAGGCGATCGGTCGGCTCTGCTCGCTCTGCCTGCGCCTGCCCTGCCAGCTCCCGGCCCGCGAGCGCGTCGCCGCGATCGTCCACCAACTCGGGGGATCGGTGGCGGGCGCGCGCTCGGCTTCGGCGCCAGGCGGGTGCGCTCGCTGCCCGATGCGGTGGCCCGCGTGCTCGCCGAGGCGGCCGAGCTCGACGACGAGATGGCTGCCCACCAGGGGGCACCAGCGGCCGGCGCGGGCGACCTCTGCCCGTCCTGCGGCGAGGCCACACTGGCCCATCGCGAGGGCTGCCGGAGCTGCCCCTGCGGGTTCAGCACTCGCTGAACCCGCAGAAGACCGAGAAGGAGCGTTAGCACGGCACCGCGCATCGCCCTCTACGCGCGTGTGGCGGCGGTCGATCAGATGGGCACGCGCGCTCGCACTGCAGGTGGCGCCCCTGCGGGCCTACGCCCAGGCACGGTCCTGGCCGGTCGCGCCGGAGCACGTCTACCGCGACGAGGGAGTGAGCGGGCTGCAGCTGGAGCGGCTCGGACTTGACCGGCTCCGCATGGCGATCGCCCGCGGCAGGATCGACGTCGTCCGCGTCAGCACTCCGGACCGCTTGGCGCGCGACGACACCGCCCTGTCCCAGCTCCTCGACGAGTGGGTGCGCGCCAGCTGCCGGGTGGTGTTCACCGACCAGGGGTAGAGCGCGTGGCGGACGCGGCCGGAGGGGGCTTCGCGCCGCATGTGCAGCGCGTGCGGACTCCAGCGGCTACGTTCGGCCCGACCATCGCGACCTCCCGGATCTGCGACGCGGCGCCACCCGTCTCCCTCGACCGCGTCGCGAGTTGGGCCCACGCCGTGCGCGGCGACGAGTCTGGCAGCCTGCTCAACGACCTCTGGACGTCAAGCAAGCGGCTCTCCTTCGTCGCGGCGCGGGGAGATCTTCGACACCGCCGTCGAGGAGGCCGCGCAGCTCGCGACGCGATGCCAGTGATCGGGCGGTCTGCCAGCCGGCCGCCCTGCGTCCCGCGCGCCGAGTCCGGCCCAGTGCCCCTATTGCCCTGAGGGCGAGCGCTCTTACAGCGTCCCGGTCTGACGCGACGACCGCTGCGAGACGCTCCCGACCCGCCTCATCGAGCGCAGCCGCCTGACCACTCGCCTCCCCACCAGCAGGCCCCGCCGACTCCGACGGGAGCCGTGATGTGCCAATCCCTTCGCTGAAAGGAGGAGACCCCATGCCTCGCGCGCCGCCACGAACTTCGCGCATCGATCGTCGTCACACCTTACCGAAGCCGAGCCCGCGGGCTCGGCTTCGGCCATTCCTGGACAAGGAGAAGTCACATGTCCAAGCGTCATCTCAACCGTTTCGCACCCTGCCGCCGGTGCCTCGCCACCGTCCGCGCGTGGTGCGCGGCCCTGCTCGGGCGGGCCTGGTGGGCCATCCGCCGCTGGCGGCGGCCCGTGCCGGTCGAGATCCTCATCGCCGACCGGGCCAAGCGGCGCCTGCTGGAGCGCGAACTCCGGTATGGCCTGCGGCGGCTCCAGCGCGCGCTCGGCGCGCCGCTCCCGGCCGAGCTGGCCGTCATCGTCCAGCAGGTCATCGCCACCGAGCGCCAGCTGGCCGGCTGCTACCAGCTCGGCCAGCGCCCGGACGGGACGCGCTTCGCCCTGGTGCGTCTGGCGCTCCAGGTCAACGGCCGGCGTGTCAGCACCGATGAGCTGCTGGCCGCGCTCGCCGAGCAGTGCGTCGGGCTCGCCACCCAGGGCAGCGCGAGCGTGCTCGTGCCGATCGATTTCGAGCCGGCGCAGCCAGCGCAGCCGGCGGAGGCCCGACGCCACAGCGCGCTCCGACCCGACCCGCTGGCGCCGCACCCCAACGGCCCCGCCCGCGGTGAGCGCGTCGCGTGAGCCGGGCCGCAGCCCAGTACCGTCTCACTGCCAACTACTGAGAACCAAGGAGGTCTCTGATGTCCCGATCGACGGTCGTCCTCAAGAGCTTCGCGGACCTCGCGAACGTCCTCGACCTCGACGCCCTGCCGGAGGCTCCGGCCGAGGTGGTGGCCGAGGAGAGCACCCCGGTCGCACCCGCCGAGCCGGCGGCCGACCTGGCCGGCCTGCTCGCCGAGCTGGAGGCGGCGAGCGCGACACTCGCCACCGTCGCCCGCCAGGACCAGGAGACCCGAGCGCTCGCCCTGCGGGACCTCGAGCAGTACGACTCGCTCGTGGCCCAGCAGCGCGAGGCCGAGCAGGCCAGCGAGCGTGCGCTCCAGGTCCGCCGGGAGGCCGAGGCCCTGGCGGACGACGCCTTCGCCGAGGAGGCGCGGGCCGCGGCCAGGCGGGTGGCCGAGTTGGCCGCCAGGGCCGCCGCGGCCGCGGCGGCGCTCGCCGAGCAGCGGCGGCAGGAGGCCGAGCAGCTGGCCGCACAGCTCGATCTGGAGCGGCTGCTCGCCGAACGGCGGCGCCGGGAGGAAGCCGAGAAAGCGAAAGCCGCCGAGGCCGAGCGGGCCAGGCGGCTTACCGGGGCCCTGGCTCAAGCGAAGGCTGCGCTCAAGGCCGGGCGACTTGAGGAAGCAAGGGCGGTGCTGGAGCCTGCTGCCAACGAGAACCCCGACAACGCTGACGTCGCTTCCCTGATGCAGATCATTGCACAGCGCGAGCTGTTTGTCAAAGCGGAGGCCGCCGAGGACGCGCTCTGGGCCGCCCGCCGCGAGTGGCGGCGCGACCCGGCAGCGGCGGTCGCGCGCCTGGAGGCGCTCGACGTCGACGGGCTGCCCGAGGAGCTCGGGCGGCAGGTGTTCGGTGCCTGGGCGCAGGCCTGCGCCCGGCTCTGCCGCGCGCGCGGGCTCGCCGAGCCGCTCCGCTACGCCCCGGACCCCGGCCGCGGTGCCGTGCTGGCCCGCGAACAGCCCGGGGCGCCCTACACGGTCGTCAGCGCCCTGGGGATGGGCTCGGGCTGGCGGCCGGGGAGCGCCGTCGGCGAACGCCAGGTCCGGCGCGCTCGTCCGCTCCGCTAGCCGGCGTCGTGTGGTCATCGGCCCCCGGGTGGTCTACCGCCCGGGGGCCACGGCCACGGAAAGGAGGGATCGAGACCGCGGGCAACAGGAGGGCAACAGACGATGGAGCATCTCAGTCGGTACCACCGGGTCACCGTGGGACTCTGGGCGCGCAGCCATGCCGAGCTGGGCCGCCCCACGGGGCAGACCTGCCTGGCGGAGGCGGCCGTCCACGCCGTCTTGGCCGGCCTGCGCCGCTGCGCCGAGCCGGGCACGCTGCTTGCGCGCTACGAGGCGGAGGCCGCCGCCGACTTCGCCCTGATCGGGAGCTTGGTCGCTGGCAAGTCGAGCGACGAGCTCTTCTGGCGGGTGCGCGACGCGGCGTACCACCTCCGCTGGCGCGAGCTGACGGCCGGCTGCGGTGGCGGTGCGTAGGCCGTGCTCGACCTCTCGCGGCTCAGCCCGGCCCAGCGCCAGGCGGTGCTGGCGGGCGATGGGCCGCTGCTGATCGTGGCGGGCCCGGGCTCGGGGAAGACGACCGTCCTGGCCGCCCGGATCGCCTACCTGGTAACCGCGCGCGGGGTCCCGCCGACCAGCGTGCTCGCGATCACGTTCTCCACCAAGGCGACGCGCGAGCTGCGAGCGCGCCTGGACGGCCTGCTCGGCGCGGCGGCGCGGCGCGTGGAGGTGACGACCTTCCACGCCTTCGGGCTCCGCGTCGTCCGGCAGTGGAGCGAGACGCTCGGCTGGGGCCCTGGCCCGGTGGCGGTGTACGCCGACGACGAGGCGCGGCGCCTGCTGAAGCAAGTGGCCGGAGAGCTTGGGATCGACTTCGAACGCTGGCCCCTCCGCGAGCTCGCCGCCCGCCTCGAGCGCTATCGGCTGGCCACCGAGCCCGACGCCACCGTACCGGAGGCGCCGCTGGCGGCGCTGGCCGAGCGGTACAAGGAGGTGCTGCGCCGACGCGGCGCGGTCGACTACCCGGCGATGCTCTCGCTGCCGCTGCGCCTGTTCGCCGAGCGGCGGGAGGCGCTGCGCCTGCTCCAGGACAGCTACCGCCACATCCTCTGCGACGAGTATCAGGATGTCTGCGCCGCGCAATACCGGCTGCTGACGCTCCTGGCCGAGCGGCACCGCAACCTGGTCGTCGTGGGCGACCCCCTCCAGACGCTGTACGGCTGGCGCGGGGCCGACGTCCGCTTCCTGCTCGCCTTCGAGCGCGACTTCCCCGAGGCGCGGGTGGTGAGCCTCGACCAGAACTTCCGCGCGACCGGGCGCCTGGTCGACCTGGCCAACGCGCTCGGGGCGCCGCTGCCGTATGGCCGCCGGCTCTGGACCGACAATCCACCGGGCGAGCCGGCCCGCCTGCACGTCGCCGCCCACGAGCAGGCCGAGGCCGACTTCGTCGCCGCCGAGATCGCGCGGCTGTGCTCCGAAGGACGGGTGGACCACCCCGGCGAGGTCGCCGTCCTGTACCGCACGAACCAGCAGGCCCACCACCTCGCCCTCGCCCTCCGCCAGCGGCGGCTTCCGTATCGCGTGCGCGGCGCCGGCGACCTCTTCGCCCGACGCGAGGTCCGCGACGCGGTCGCCTACCTGCGCCTGGCCCACAACCCGGCCGACGCGGCGGCCCTCGCCCGGATCGTCAACACCCCACCGCGGCGGCTGGGGCGCCTGGCCGAGATCGTCCGCGTCGCACCGGTGCCGGCGCGCGAGCTCACCGACCTGGCGCGCCGTCTCGGTGCGGCCGCGCTCGCCGCCGCCGAGGCGCTGGTCGCCCTGATCGACGAGTTCCACGCCCGCAGCGCCGAGCTGCCGCCGGCGCTGCTCCTGGACCTCGTCCTGGAGCGGAGCGGCTACCGCGCCTGGCTCGAGGGGCAAGCGGACGGGGCAGTCCGCCTGGCCCATCTGACCGAGCTGCGCGCCCTGGCCGAGCACGCCGAGGGCGGCCTCGGCGCGTGGCTCGCCGACCTGCAGCTCGGCGAGGACGTTGCCGCCGGCCGCGAGGACGCCGAACGGGTCGTCCTGACGACGATCCACGGCGCCAAGGGCGGCGAGTGGCGGGTGGTGTTCGTCGTCGGGCTCGAAGAGGGCCTCCTGCCCCACGCCCGCGCGCTGCTCGGCGACCCCACCGAGGGGGACGGCGTCGAGGCCGAACGCCGCGTCGCCTACGTTGCAGTCACGCGACCGCGCGAGGGCCTCTACCTGCTGTGCTGTCGGAGCCGGCGGCGGGGCGAGCGGACGGAGCCGCGTCGCCCGTCGCGCTTCCTCCGCGGGCTGCCACTCGACCTCTTGGACACCATCGAACGCGTCGACCAGGCGGCCTGATCCGCAATCGAGGAGGAACACCGTGACCACCCTGCCCGCACGCATCGACACCGATCAGGTCAAGCACGTGCATCCCGTCGAGGAGGTCGTCTCCCGCTATGGGATCGAACTGCGGCCCGTCGGCCGTGCCCTGGTTGGCCGCTGCCCGTTCCACCCCGACGGGGGCCGCCCCAATCTGTATGTCTACCCCGGCAACCGGAGCTGGTATTGCTATCGCTGCGCCGTCGGCGGCGACGTCATCAGCTTCGTCATGCGCCTGGAGCGGCTCGGCTTCCGGGACGCGGTCGCGCGCCTCGAGGGTGACTCCCTCGTCGCCTGCCCGACGCCGCCCCGCCCGGCTCGTCGTCCGAGCGCGCGCCCACGGCGCTCCTTCGCCTGGGGCGCCGCCGAGCGCGCCTGCCTCGCGGTCGCGGTCGAGCTGTACCACAACCGCCTGCTCACCGATCCGGCGGCGCTCGCCTACGTCGAGGGGCGGGGGCTGGAGCGAGCCACGCTCGAGCGCTGCCGCGTTGGGTACGCGAGCGGCGAGGAGCTGGCTGCGTACCTGCGCTGGCGGCGGCTGCCGGCCCAGGCCGCCGTCCGGGTCGGGCTGCTCAGGCACGACGGGCGCGAGTTCCTGGCCGGACGCGTCGTCGTCCCCGAGATCCGCGGTGGCCAGCCGCTCTGGCTGGTCGGCCGCACCGTCGGCCCCGACGGCGGCGACCCGAAGTACCTGGGTCTGCCGGGTGGCAAGCCGCTCCTCGGCTGGGAGACGGCCGTGGGCAGCCCGACCGCCATCGTCGTCGAGGGCGTCTTCGACTGGCTGACCCTGCGTGGCTGGGGCCTCCCGGCCCTGGCGCTGGTCGGAACGCACCTGCGCCCCGAAGCGCAACGCGGGCTTGCCCGCTTCGAGCGCATCTACCTGGTGCTCGATACCGACGAGCCCGGCCGGGCGGCCGCGGCGAAGCTGATGCGGACGCTGGGCAGCCGCGCGGTGCCGGTGCTGCTGCCGGGCGTCAAGGACGTCGCCGAGCTGGCGACCTGCCCCGATGGGCGGAGCATCTTCCACCGAGCGGTCCAGCAGTCCGAGCACGCACGCGCGGCCTGACCGCGACGCTCCCCTGGAGGCAAGCATGGAGGTTCACCTGAACACACATGGCTATGTGGTCGAGCTGACCAGCGACGAGCGCTCGGCGCTCGTCTGGGCGCTCGAAGCCGGCCGGGCCCTGCTGCTCGGCGATCCGAACCTCGCGATCCTCGCCGCCGAGGACGCCGTCCGCCCCGACCTGCTTGACGACCTGACCGATCGCGTGTTCCTGGCCGGCTGCCGCACGGCGACGGGCGAGTGACGGCATCGCTCCGGCTGGCGGTCCACCCGCCAGCACCAGCTGTGCCTACATTCCACAGGAGGTGCTGCCATGCCCTTCAACCTGAACCGGGTCGAGTTGATCGGCCGACTCGGCCACGACCCCGACACGCGGTTTACCTCGGACGGCCAGGCAATCACCAGATTCAGTCTGGCTACCGACCGGCCGGCCCGGTCCGACGAAGAGCCGGTGACCGATTGGCATCAGATCGTCTGCTGGCGGAAGCTCGCCGAGCTCGCCGGCCAGTACCTCGGGAAGGGGCGGCTGGTCTTCGTCGCCGGCCGGCTCACCTACCGCTCGTGGGAGGACCGCGAGGGCCAGAGGCGGCGGGCGACCGAGATCATCGCCACCGAACTGATCCCGCTGGACCGGCGCCCGGAGGCCGCAGCCGGCGAACAGCCTGCCGAGGCCGCGGACGATGAGCTTCCGTTTTAGCCGCTCGTTTTCGTTCCGCATCCGGACGGCGGGCGGGCGCCTGCTCTGCCAGCTCGCCGTGCCGCCGGCGGCGGGCATGGCGGAGCACATCCGCCGGGAGCTGGTGCTCGTCGCCAGCCCGACCGTGCCGCACCTCCGGCGCCTGATGGTCTACCGGCGCCTGGCTGAACCCGACGGTCGGCCCCGCGCGGCCTGAGGCGCGCTCAATACAGGGTACCGGGAGCGGAACTCTGCGAAGGGCTCCGCTCTCGTCTTTTTATGGAGGTGCTCTGATGACAACGCTCAGCGGAACACTGTGGCGCGGGCGATCCCCTGAGGTCGTACTCCAGACAGCGAACGCGAGCCCACCGATTCGGAAGTGGTCAGGGCTACCGGGCAGTGACCTGTCCTACGGATAAAGCGCAGCAAGCATGGGACGTGGCCCGGAGCGGCACCAGGAAAGCGGTGCGGTGGAGACTATGGTGGCGTCCCTCATTACAGCCAGGGAGCGAACGGGGTTATCAACGTACGATATCTTCGATCGGTTCCTCACTGTCAGCGAGGCCGCCCTAACCGGCGTGCGCGGACCAGAATGGCGGCAACTATCGGCAGGTCTCGAGAAGGCGCTGCCCGAGTTGCAACGGGCACTCGGCACCCTGCTGTACGAGGCAATGGGCGGCTACCACGATGTCTTGGGACCTTGCTATTCAGCGCTTGGTCGGTGCGACTCTCGCTTCGGCCAGTTCTTCACGCCGTGGTCCGCTGCACGGCTGCTGGCGCAGGTGGTGATCGGCGACTGCGTACGCCTCGCGCGCAAGCAGCAGATCCGCATCTTTGACCCCGCGTGTGGTTCGGGGGTGATGCTCTTAGCTATCGCCGACGCTCTCCCCCAATCGCTGCTCAGGCGGAGGCGGGTCATCTTCGCCGGAGTCGATATTGACCCACTCTGCGTGAAGATGACCCGCCTCAACCTGCGTCTGCACCACCTGATGGCCTGCACCCTGCTAGTCAAACTCCCGCATGAGCTGACGGCTCATGAACGTAGAGTGCTAGCGACCAGCATTAGCATCTAGAGGATCTCGACCTCCTCTCGATCCTCCTCCATGATCGGTACGCTGGGTGTCACGCTTAGGGCGAGCTGCCGCGCCCGTTCCCGCAGACGCGCTCGCTCTAGAACGATCTCCCGTGCTTCGGCCGCGATGCGCGCCCGTTCGGCCGGGTCTTTCGGGATCGGCAGCACCAGTTCCCTAATGCGATGACCCAGCGTGTCGATCACGTCACGGGTGAATTGCTTGGCCCTGATCTGCTTCTTCACAAGCGGTGAGTTCAGCACGCCGAGCAGCAAGTACGGGTCAAGCGCCCGCTTGTCGTTCACCCGAATCTTGTACATCCCGCCACAGAAGACGATCCGTGTGTCGAACTCGGTGAGCATACATGTTGTGCCGACTAGGTAAGTGCCGTCCCGCACCATAAGGATGTCCTCGGCACGCACGTCCTGGACATCCTTGTACTGCTGGTACAACTCCTCGCTGAGACTCTGCTTCGGATCGTACTTGAGCTCCCAGTTCGCAATATCGCTGGTGCGAATGAATGGCACAGGTCCGAGGCCGTATTCGAGCTTTCCAGGCTCATGGCCAGTGGCCCACTCGACCACTGGCAAAGGGACAGGATTCCCATCGGCGTCTGCCACGGGCGTACCATCTCGGCTGGTCCTAAACCGGACTTGCCCGTGCTCGTCCAGGGCTGGCCGTTTGTTCAGCTCGTCAAACGTGACCAGCTCGTGGGTCGCCCGTAGCGCCTCCAACCGCTGACGGATCTCCGGATCGTAGTACTTCGGGATAAGAATGAGATCTCGCAGTTGCGACCGCATCAGGATGAAGCCCAGATGATCTTGCTTGATGCCGTCCAGCGTCGAGGGGTCGGGCTGGTGCGCTTCGATGAACGGGCGGAACTGGTTGTATCGTTCTGCGATGGTAGGTAGGTCATCGAACGGGATCGGGCGAGCCATGGAATCGTGCCCGCATCGCTTGGCCACCGCCATGAAGATGGGGTATTCGGCCCTCGGGTTGCTCGTCTTGCGAAGGAACACCAGGCAAGTCTTCGCATGGGTGTGCGGCTGGAACAGGTCCTCGGGCATGCTGATGATGGCGTAGACCTCTGCGTGCTTGAGCAGCCAGTCGATCACATAGCGGTACTTCGGCATGCCGAAGATCGACTCCAGGAGCACGATACCCATCCGGCCACCTTCAGCGAGGAACTGAAGGTTGCGCTCCAAGAACAGGAGTTGAGGAGCCTGTTCTTCGAGCAACTTGCCTTTTTCGAAGACGAGTTGGCCTTCCTCGTCCTCATCCTTGCCCCATCGGTGTGCGAGGTCGAACTGCTTAAGGATGTTCTCGCCCCTCACCTTGATCTTGGAGCCATAGGGTGGATTGACACCCATCACATGCCATTTCCCGAGCTTGATATCTTTCTGCATCTCGGGCGGCCAGTCGCTGGGAGAGAGCAAGCTGTTCGCGACGTACACCGTGCCACCAGTGTCGTCACCCGTTGTGGCAGCGTAGAAGGTAATCCATGCAGCGGCCATCCGAGCGAGGAAGCCATCCTTGTCGATGCCCCGGAGGTAGCGCTTGATGTACTTGGCCTTCTCAGCGCCAAGTCGTTCGTGCGGCCACCCCTCCCGCTCCGCCTGCTCCTCTAGCTTGCGCCAGACGTGCTTCAGCGCCTCCACGAGGAATGTACCTCCCCCACAGGCGTCATCGAGGAAGTATTCGTCCGGGCGGGGGTCGAGAATGGTTATGATCGCCTCTACGGCATTGGTCGGGGTATGAAACTGCCCCTCAGTGCCGCGGGTAGCCGGCCCGATGAAGACTTCGAAGGCCGATATCAAGGCATGGCGGGGCGCTTCGGTGATCGCAAGCTGGTTGAGCTGGCCTACGACGTAGGCTAGGGAGTCCGGGTCGAGGAGAATCGCATCCCCTTCATCGAACAGAGTCTCGTACTCGTGCTTCACCTGCTCGAAGAAGCGGGTGAGACGTTCCTTCAGTTGGACATTGGTTTCGTCTGTGCCGACGCCAACCGTGACCGTGGCCTCTCTCTGGGTGTGCAGTTCGTCGTAGACCTTGAGCAGGCCGATGATCTTCATCTGCCTGGCCAGAGGCTCGTCGCGGGAGATACCAGTGGCCATGCCGGCCAGGTAGTTACGGATCTCCTTGAACGTCTTGACGAGATCTACCGGTGGGCTGAGATCGTCGCGTTTAGGGCGAGTCAGTGCCCCTGGGTCCTGGCCCCACCGGGGAATTGTGACCAGCGGGATGAACTCGAGAGAGCCGTCAGGCTTGATGCGCTTCCAAAGGACAACAGGCTGTTCTTGGCCGTTGTACCAGATGCCGAGCTTGGCGGAGGGAGCGTTCTGGAGATAAATCTGCAGTTGGTGCACTCCATCCTTGCGTTCCTTACGCTTGCACTCGACGACGGCGTACAGATCAGAATAGCCGGCTGTCCGCCAGGGGACAGTGAAGATTGCGGCATCAACTGGCCACTTCTCCTCGTCCGACGGGTATTCCTTCACTTTGAACTGCGGCCGAGTCCGAATATGTTCCCGAGGCCACCCGTATTCCTCGACTAGGCGCCGCGTGATGACCTGGGTCGCTTCAACTTCCTCGGGGCCGGCCTTTACCGGTTCGCCCGAGACGTAGTCCTCGATATAGCCAGGTCTGAGAAGCTTCCCAGTCCGCGTGTATCGCCTGGCTTCGCCCTCACCGATCTCGGCGCTGGCACCGTCTCCGCCGGCCGTCTCGGATTGGGGCTGGAGTAGGTCCGCTGTGCCGGTCGGCGGCGGGACATCACGTCCGTTGTTCGACTGAGCCTTGCGTCGACGCTTCATAGATTCCTTCGCTTGGGGCCCATCCAGCTTCCGACCGTTCATAGCGGGCTCACCTCCAACAACTGATGCAATCATGTGCGGCCATTATAGCACGGACTTCCCGAAAAGAGAATCTCTGTCCTGGTGCAACAAGATGTAGAGCGTGGTTACGTAAGCGTGTGCGAGTTCGGTCCTGCAGCTATTTCGCGGGCTCACTGCCACGCACTGAACTGACGAAAGTCCAGTACCACGCGGCAAGAATAGCAAATCGGCGACCAGGATAGGAGAAAAAGAGATTCTCGTTCGGCTTTGCCACCAGAAAGCCCGCCGCACTCCACCTGCGGTTCCTGACCGCTTCCCGGCGTCCCGCTGCCTTCGCTGCGATCCCGAGGATCCATCGAGGGCGGTGTGACTCGCATCGACCACCAAGAGCGGAGCCCCGACGGGCTCCGCTCTCGAATTTCCGGAGGTATTCCATGCCAAAGCTCTACGAGGTAGTATCGCCGGCCCGGCAGATGGAGCTGGCCGTGCAGTCCCGCAGTCCCGCCAGGCTCGCGCAGACGTTCGCGGCCTTCGTCGGCCAGTTCTACGACCGGGCCGCGTTCGACGCGCTCGCCCGGCAGGCGAGCGCCCTCTATGAGATGGAAAGTCCCGACCGCGCGTCCGCCTTTCGGGCGCATCTCGATCGACGGCTCTGCGACCGCTACCACACCCCGGTCGCCTGGGAGGTCGCGCCAGCCAGCCGGGACCAGGCGGCATGAAGCGCTCGCCGGACACGCGCCAGATCAGCCTGCTGCCGCCCGACGCCGCCGCACTCCTCCATCTCGTCCGCGAGAATCTGCGCCTCCTCGAGGAGCTCGCCACCCGGTACGAGGTGCCACGCCTGGACGCGCGCCCCGAGGGACAGCAGGTGCGGAGCCCGGCGGATCTGGCGAGCTACCTCGCCCCCGAGCTCGCCGACCTGGCCCAGGAGCAGCTGCGGGTCGTCCTGCTGGACACCAAGAATCACATCCTCGGCACCCAGCTCGTCTACCAGGGCGGGATCAACGCCACCGCGATCCGCCTGGCGGACTGCTTCCGCGAGGCGGTCGCGCGCGGGGCGGCGGCGGTGATCTTCGCACACAACCACCCGAGTGGCGCGCCACGAGGCGCATAGGTAGAGAGTTCCACGTGTCGGAACCCTGCAAGGAGAGTGCAGAGTGGCTAGGGAAGCGGGCATGAGGACCCGAGGCAGCCGCATGTCCGAAGCCTTCCCGACAATGCGGGGAGCGGGAGCCCTACCTCCCGAAGCCCTGATAGCCAGAGTGCTGCCATGGTCACGCAAGAAACGGCTGTTTGACGCCCCGAAGGTTGGACTGCCCGTGCTAACGGTAGGGCGAGGGCAGAGTCACCGGATGACCGACTTCGCTTGGGTCGGTCGAGCTTCGGATGGGCAGGAAGTCGGCTCTCCATCACACCCCGACTTCCCCGGTGGCGAGCGAGGCAATGAGCCGAGCCAGGGGGACAGGCCGGACCTACCGCAGCATGACGACACTACCTATGTGAACGTGGGAACCCTGCACGGCTCTCCCTTCGAGGAGCGGGCCAGCCTGCGGCTATCCCCGTGCAGGGGACGGAGCCCCCGTAGTAGTCGGAGCGCGAGAAAGACGCGCACAGGGCGAAGGGGGGCAGTCGGTTTCCAAGAGGCCACAGGCGAACTAAGCCGGAGAACGGACGTATGAGCCGAACGAAGATGGCCCAAAAGCAGATGGCCCTAGCCAAAACGGCGCAGGAGAACCCGGAGCACCGGTTCACCAACCTCTACAGCTTGATGCACTGGGACTACTGGCTCGACTGCGCCGCGCGTGCTGTCCTGGCGCGGCCCGGCAGCTCGACGGCAGGGGTTGACGGCAAGACGCGCGACGCCTTCAAGGACACGTACGAGGCGGCAATGGCCGCCCTCGTCGAGAGTCTGCGGCGGAAGACGTACGAGCCCCAACCGGTCCGCCGAGCCTACATCCCGAAGGCCAACGGGAAGAAGCGCCCGCTGGGCATCCCCGCCCTGCGGGACCGCATCGTCCAGGAAGCCCTCCGAGCCATGCTGGACCCGATTTTCGAATCGGACTTCAGACCGGATTCCTACGGCTTCCGCAAGGGCCGCCGCACGATGGACGCCATCGCGGTCATCATGCCCCTGTTCAACGAGCGGGCAAAGCACTTCTACGTGATCGAGGGGGACATTCGGAGCTACTTCGATACGGTCCACCATCGAAAGCTGATGCGCCTGCTCCGCCGCCGCATCGCGGACAGGGACCTGCTTGACCTCATCTGGAAGTTCCTCAAGGCCGGCGTCATGGAAGGGCCGCTCTTTGCCCGCACCGACGCCGGGGTGCCGCAAGGGGGGATCATCTCTCCGCTCCTCGCCAACGTCTACCTCCACGAGTTGGACGTCTGGGCCGAGCAGCGGTGGAACCTCCCGCACGCGGAACGGCAACGCCGCCGCTCTCACGGCATCGGCAACTACCGCATGGTTCGCTCTGCCGATGATTTCGTGGTCGTCAGCAACGACGGCATCGACGGCGTGCGGCAGGCCAAAGAGGACCTGCAGCGCTTCCTCGCCGACGAGCTACACCTGGAGCTCTCGGACGAGAAGACGGCCATCACCCACGTCAACGACGGGTTCACGTTCCTGGGCTTTCACATCCAGCGCGTGCGCCCCGAAGGGCGCTGGGTCGTCCACCTGCGCCCGGCGCCCCAAGCGACCGAGCGGGTGAAGAAGCGCATCAAGGACCTGACTTCCAGAAAGTGGACCTGGCTCGATGAGTACACGCGGCTCAGCACCCTCAACGCCCTCGTGCGCGGCTGGTGCGAGGACTACAAGCACACCAGCCTCGTCCGTGACCTCGAGGCCGTGAGCCGCTACACCTGGCACCGGTACCACCACTGGCTGCTGCGCAAGCACAAGGGAAGCCGGAGCGGGCAACTCATCGCGGCCAAGACCAGGGTGATCCACAACAGGACGCGGTGGGTCGCCACGATACGCGAAGGGGATACGGCCCTGGAGACGTACCAGTGGCTCCCCAGCCCGGTGGAACTCCACCGGTCGCGCTACCTCCAGAAAGGGCGGAACGGGTTCCCGCACCCCTATCTGATGGACGAGCCGACCGAAGAGGACTACCCGCAAGGGGAGACCGGCCCGGCCAAGCATCTGTTCACCGATGCCATCGGGGCCACAAGCCGCCCAGGCGAGCCCCTGGACATGAAAGAACGGATGCTCAGAGCCAAGATGCGCACGGGCTTCACGTGCTCCAACTGTGGGCGCCCGGACCTGCTCCGAGTCCACCACACGCGGGGCCAACGATCCCACCGCATCGCGGACCTCAGGCCGCTGTGCCGCGACTGCCACCATGCATACCACGGCTATGCCCCAGGCAGGAAGCCGATGGAGAGCCGGGTGCGTCGAAAGGCGCACGCCCGGTTCGGAGGGAGGGATGGAGGAAACCACGATGGGTAACCACCGAATCGGCGCCTCTGTCTCTACCCTACGCGATCCAACCCCCTCGCCCGAGGACGTGCGGCTCACCGCCGAGGCCGGCCGCGCCGGCGAGCTCCTGGGGATCGACGTCCTCGACCACGTGGTCATTGGCCGGCCGGGCTACGCCAGCCTTCGCGAGCGCGGCCTCTACACGCCGCCCGGGAACCGGGAGCTCCAGCAACCGCCGGATAGCCAGACCGGCCCGTCATCGCACGCCCCAACGACAGGAGGTGCTGCCCATGCTTGAGATGTCCGCCCATCCTGCTGCCCAGCCAGCGACCGGGGTCAACGGACGCGCCGAGGAGCGCGCCGAACGGGCCGCTGGACGCGTCGGCGTCCAGGCCGCCGAGGTCGAGCGGCTGCCGTTCGACCTCTCCGTGCTCGAAGACGAGGGGCTGTTCGTCAACGTCGACGCCCGCGGCTTCGGGCTCCTCGACCGGCGCCTGGACTGGCAGGCGCTCGGCATCGCCCTGCCGCGCCAGTCGGACCTCGCCTTCCGCCCACCCCGCTGCGGTCTCCTGCCCGACCGCTACCGGCTGCCGCTCCTGCGCCCGGCCGCCCGCGCCCACGCGGCGCTGCACCGGTATTCCTACCGGTTCCGGTTGACCGAGACCTTGTTCGAGACGCCCTCGTACCGGTGGGTGCCCTGGCGGGCGTTCGACCAATTCGAGCGCGAGTTCAAGGCCGCCCAGGCGGCGCTGGAGGAGGCCCGGTCGGTCGTGCTGGAGCAGTACGACGCGGTGCGCGAGGAGGTGGTCGAGACGTTCCTGCGCCTCGCCGCCGACTCGGCCCGCCGGCTGGAAGCGACCGGACATGCCATCCCCGAGGGCTTCCAGGACGCGGTCGTGCGCGGCGTGCTCGCCGCCATGCCCAGCCCCGGCGACCTTCGCGACAAGCTCGGCCTGCGCTACCGCGTCGGGGTGCTCCTACTCGGCTCCGAGATGCTGGCCGAGCAGCGCCAGGCCCGGGAGGAACGCCGCAAGCTGGAGCAGGCCGAGGCGCAGCTCCGGCTCGAGCGCCAGCGCCAGGAGGCCCGTGCCCGCTTGGTCCAACAGGAGTTCTGGGCCGAGGAGGAGCGTATCCGACGCCAGCTCCAAGCCGAAGAAGAGGAGCGCCGCCGCGAGGCCGCCGTCAAGGAGCGGCTGCGACAGCTTCGCCTGGAAGCGGCCAGGGAGCGGCTGCAGGAGGCGATGTCGCCCTTGGAAGAGGGGGCGAAGCAGCTGCACGCCGCCGTCTACGAGGCCGCGAGCGCGATCCGCGCCTCGCTCCAGAAGCACGGCCGTCTGCACGGCGCCTCGGCGAAGAAGGCGCGCGAGCTCGCCCGCTGGTTCAGGCTCATGCACTGGCAATCGGACGACGAGCTAGAGGCGCTCCTGTCCGAGCTGGAGCACCTGACCAGCCGTCCGGCGGGGAAGCGCACGCGGGACCCCGGCCCGATCGACCAGGTGCTCGGCGACATCGTTGCTCTTTGCTATGCCGACGCCCGCGCCCTCGCCGAGCCGCATCGCATGGGCGCGCTCGAGCTGTAACCCTGGCCGGACCAGGGATCGAGGCCCGCTACCGAAAGTAAGGGTGGCGGGCCTCGGTGCGTGATGAGGAGGCTTGCATGACTCAACCACAGCGCTCGACCAATCCGCCCTGCCTCGACGCCCTCGTGCGCGAGCTGGACATCCTGATCCGCGCCCGCTACCCACTGATCAGCGTCACGACCTTCGAAGAGTTGCGCTTCCGCCGGCTGATGGCGGCCGTGGCCCAACTGGAGCGCCACCGCGCCAAGGGCCTGTTCGTGTGGTCGCGGGTCACGGGCCTGCGCCAGGTGGCCGGCCCCGGCCTCGGGGTAGCGGACCGCGCGATCCCCGACACCGAGGACCCGCTGTCGGTGCTCGACCACCTCACCCAGGCGGAGCGCGGGCTGTACGTGCTCTGCGACTACGGCCCCTACCTGGCGCCGTTCGGCCAGCCGGAGCCGCTGGTCGTGCGCCGACTGCGCGAGCTAGCCTGGGCCATCAAGGCGCGGCCGGTCACCGTCCTCTTTGTCGGGCCGTCCTTCCCCGACCTGCCAGAGCTCGAGAAGGAGGTGAAAGCCGTGGACCTGCCGCTGCCCGACGAGCGCGAGGTCGACGGGATCCTCGCTCTGCAGCTCGCCCGCCTGGAGGAGAACCCCGACGTGCGGCTGGCGGTCGACCCCCGCACGCGCGAGCAGCTCGCCCAGGCGCTGCTGGGCCTGACCGAGACCGAGATCGAGAACGCGCTGGCGAAGGCCGCCATCACCCACCGCGGGATCGGCCCGGAGGCGGTGCCACTGATCCTCGAGGAGAAGCGCGCCGTCATCCGCCAGAGCGGCGCCCTCTCCTACAGCCATCCCGAGCCAGTCGACCACCTCGGTGGCTACGCCAGCCTGCGCACGCTCCTCCAGCAGGCGGCGGTCACCTTCAGCCCGGCGGCACGGGCGTACGGGGTCGAGCCCTCCAAGGGCGTGTTGCTGGTGGGCTTGCCCGGCTGTGGCAAGGATTTGTGCAAGAAGATCGCGGCCGGCATCTTCGGCCGCCCGCTCCTCGACCTCGATATGGGCGCCGTGATGGGCGAGGGCGGCGGCGTCATCGGCAGCGCGGCGATGTCCATCAAGCGCGCCCTGGCGATCGCGACCACGCTCAAGGCGGTGCTCGGCTTGAGCGAGTTCGAGAAGGGCGTCGGCGGCCTCCAGTCATCGGCACGCTCGGACGCCGGCGAGACGGCCCGCACGATCGGGGCGCTGCTCAACTGGATGGCCGAGCAGCAGGAGGTGTTCGTCTTCGCCACCGCCAACGACGTGCGGCAGCTCGCACCGGAACAGATCCGGCAGGGGCGGTTCGGCCAGATCGTCTTCGTGGACCTGCCGACGCCCGAGGACCGGCGCGACATCTTCCGCGTCCACCTCGCCAAGCGGGGCCGCGACCCGCAAGCGTTCGACCTCGAGCAGCTCGCCGGGGCGGCCGACGGCTTCTCGGGCGCGGAGATCGAGGCGGCGGTGAAGGCGGCGCTGCTGGACGCCTTCATGGACGGCGCGCGCGAGCTGACCACCACCGATGTGTTGCGGCGCGTCCGCTCGATCCGGCCGACGAGCGAGGTGAAACGGGACGAGATCGAGGAGCTGCGCAAGTGGGCACGCGAGCACCTGGCCATCGACGCGGTGCGCGGCGAGCCCGCCGCCGTGGGCGAGCGGCTGATGGAGTTCTAGACGGAGGCACCGGATGAGCAAGTACCTCGTCTTCGACCAGATCTGTTTCCCTGATCGGCAGCTGCTCCTGGCCGCGCTCGCCGACCTCGGCTACCGCGAGGTCGAAGAAGGAGAGGCGCTGCCCCTCTATGGCTACCAGGGGGATCGCCGCCCGGAGACGGCCGAGCTCGTGGTGCGTCGTCGCCACCTCGGCCCGGCCTCGAACGACCTCGGCTTCGCCCGGACGGAGCACGGGTACGTCCCCGTCATCAGCGAGTACGACCAGCGGGTGCTCCACGGTGGACGACTCCTGCCCAAGCTCCGCGTGGCCTACAGCGAGCGCGTCGTCGCAGCGGTCACGCGCCGCCTGCACGGCACCGCTCGCCGCACGGTCGAGGGCAGCGTGGTCAAGATCAAGGTTCGCTTCTGAGCGACGTGGTGCTATGCCAGAGATCGAGTTCACCATCGACCCCGAGACGGGGAAGCTGGAGCTGCACGTCAAAGGCATCGCCGGCCCGGCCTGCGACGACGTGGCCAAGCTCGCGAAGGAGCTCCTGGGCGAGCCCATCCACGAGCGGCAGACCGCCGAGTACTACCTCCGGCCCCAGGTGCGGCCGCAGATTCGGCCCAAGGGCGGCCAGTGAGCGAGCTCACCTGGATCCTCGATCCGACGAGCGGGGAGCTGGTCGTCGAGGGGCTCACGGCGGAGGAGGCGTCGGCGCTCGCCGGCGACCTCCTCCCGCCGGCCCGCGCGGTCAACTGCGCCCGCCCGCTGAGCACGGCGCCGCTGCCCGCGGTGACCGCTCCCGACAGGCCGTGCGTGCGCGTGGCGCGGATCTACCACGGCTCGGTGGTCGACGGGCCGGGGCGGCGCAGCGTCTGCCAGTTCCAGGGATGCGAGCGATCATGTCCGAACTGCCACGTGCCTGAAACCCATCCCCTGGGTGGCGGGGCCTTGCTGCCGGTGCGCGACGTGCTGGCCGCGCTGCTCGACCCGGCGGGCACCCCGCGCGACGGGGTGACCATCTCCGGTGGCGAACCCTTCCTGCAGCCGCGCGCCTTGCTCTGGTTGCTCCAGGAACTGAAGGCGCGTCGCCTCCACACCGTCGTCTACACCGGGTACACCCTCGAGGCGCTCGCCCGCCGACGGGAGCTCGAGGTGCAGGCGGCGTTGCGCCTCACGGACCTGCTGGTGGATGGGCCGTACGTCGCGGCGCTGGCCGACGGCGCTGGCGAGTGGCGCGGCTCGCGCAACCAGCGGCTTATCTCCAACCCGGCCAGGGTTCTCGCCGCCGACGGTGGGCACCTCCGGAGCGCGCACCGGTGATCGCCGCCCGCTGCTGGTTCGGCCCCTGTGCCCAGCCGCCATCCTTCCGCCTGGTCCCGTCCGATCCCTCGCTGCTGCGCCCGGAGGCCTGCCGGACCCACCTGGGCGAGCTCATCGCCAGCACGCTCGAGAGCTATAGCCTGGAGGCGCTCACGGTGGAGCTGATCCCACCCGGCTCCCTGATCGAAGGCTTTCGTGAGGAGCCGCAGCCAAGGATCCGCCACCAGCGGCGCGGCCGCTTCACGGGCATGCAGGAGGTGACGCGCCCTGACTGCGGACATGGCCTCCTCGTGGCGATGTACCGCTACCGGGTGGGCAGTCCGGAAGCGATCGCCCGGGCGCGGGAGATCGCGATGGCCCAGCCCTGCCCGATTTGCCGGGAGCACTAACCCCCACGCCGGCACCAATGGCTGCGGCGCACGCCGCAGCACAGGGTGAGACGGCTTGGCTACCAGCTCAGGGAGGGTCGCGCTTCGACTGCCGGAGCGCGGCCCTCCCTGGCGTATCCAGCCAGATCAGGGAGACGAAACCATGGACACACCAAGCATTGCCGAGCGGCTCGGTTCGCTGCTGCAGCCCACCTGCTCCCCTTCAGCAGTCGCGACGAGCTCATCCGGGAGCTGCCGAAGGCTGGCTGTTCGACCTGTCCGACCGGTGTCAGCGGTGACGCGGTGCGCCGCACCACCGGCCGCGCCGGGAAGGCCGACCAAGGTGGACGCGTGAAGCTGGGGATGGCGGGCGTCAACACCCGGCCGCTGATGCGCGCGGCCGACCCGATGGTCGGCATCGCGGGCAACTGGGGCTCGACGCTGCGCCCGCACGTGGAGCGCGTCGTCGCACCGGGGCCCGGCATCAGCCAACAGCGGCTCGGCGACCATGCCACGCTACACGCGTGGCGACACGCGTGCTACTTCCTGGATGACACCGACGCCACGTGCCCCGGCCGGCAGATGGGCCGGATGGGCTACCGCCCCGGCTTCCGGGAACTGTGCGCCCCGGAGACGCGGCGCCTGCCGCTGTTCCTCGACTCGGCAGCTTTCCGTGAGTTCACTGGCGGCGCACCGGCCTGGTCGTCCTACGACCGGTATCGCGAGGCGATCGAGCTGATGCGGCCGGATGGCGTGATGGCGAAGGATGTCGTCGGCAACCAGCGCGCCAGCCTCGAGGGCTACGAGCGCATGTCCGCCGACGGCTTCGCCGCCATCACCATCCCCATCTGGCAGGTCATGCCGGCCTGGGTCAGCGGCCTGTCGGTGGAAGCGAACGCCCGCCTGGCGTCGCGCGATCCGGTGCTGCGCTTCTCCTGCGATCGCTCGCCCCTAGTGGCGCTCGGCGGACTGAGCCAGAGTCCCTGCCGGCGCAGCGAGCGCCACCGCTATCTCGAGGTCCTCTGCCACGCCTTCCCCAACACCCAGTTCTGGGCGCTCGGCCAGGCCAACCCGGTGGTCGTGAACGGGCTGGGCTGCGCCGGGCTGCTCCACCGGGTCTTCGTGGACGGCAGTTGGTGGATCCATGATGCCCAGGCGGAGGTCTTGGCTGTACTGGAGGACGGCCTGATCAAGACCATCCGCTTGACGCGCACCGGCGCCCGCAGTTTCTTCCCGCTGTTGTCGGCGTACGCCGGGCTGTGGACGTTCCCAGGACCCCCAAGGTGCCGACCGACCTGGAGGACATGGACGCCCGGCTCGAGTTGCGGCGCCGCCTCGCCTCGGCGCAGCTCGACCTCTTTGGACCGCGGGAGATCGCCTGATGGAGCCGATGCCCACGAGCGGCGCAGCGGCCCCCAGCCGCCACATGGGAGCGGTGAGCACGGCGGGCGCGGACCGCATGGTCGGACGCCCGTCGCGCTTCGTCTTAGTGGGCGAGCGGCGGAGCCGGCGGGCGATCCATCTGGGCGCCCATTGGACGGATGGGCGGCTATGCGCCAGGACCCTCCATGAGGCGCTCCACGGCTCGGGGATCGATCCCGCGAGCGTGGTCTTCGTCAACCTGTACCACGACGAGCCCGCCGACCGCGCGCCTTGCGCCAACGCCGTCGAGGCGATGCGCTCCCTGGCCGCGGCCGGGGCCTGCATCGTGGCGCTCGGCCGCCGGGTCCAGGGTGCATTGGCGCGCGCCGGGGTGGCCCACGTCGAACTCGTCCACCCGGCGGCCCGGGACGCGATCCGCGCCCGGGCGGCCTACCGGCAGCACGTGGCCGAGGTCCTTGGCCGCTGTTGCGCTCCCCCCGGACCCGATGCGGCCGGCGCGGCCGAGCGGGTCGCAGTAGTGGCCGCCGCACAAGGCGGCGAGACCGATGCACGGAGGCATTAACCATGAACGATCCCACCGATCCTGGCGACCGCCAGGGCGACGATCGCGCCGATCGCCGCGGGCAGGACGGTCCGGCCCGCCGGGCGTATGCGCCGGACGGGGAAGCCCGGCGCCCAGCGCAGGTGGTCCGCATCGCTTTCTCGAACCCCGGCGAGTTCCTGGCCGAGCTGCGGCAGCGCGGCCCCAATCTCGAGCCCATCGTGCGCGTGACGTTCCGTTGGACAGCGGATGCGAACGGGGCGCCGATCAGCCACCTGACGCTCCTGGCCAGCTACCTCCGGCAGGTGGGCGACGTGGTGACGGTCGTCCAGCTCGCGCGCTACGTCGGCGCGGTCTGGAGCGGGGCGGCCGACCAGGCCTCGCAACGCTCCGTCGACGGGGCCCAGAAGTGGCGCGCACTCCTCTGCCGCGAGGCGGAGGAGTTGGGCTTCGAGGTGGGCGCCGGGGCCTACGTGGAGGAAGGCACCACGTGAGGCCCCTGCCCCCAACAGCCGGGGGCGGTGCGGCGACGGCCAGTGCGGCCGCGTTGCCAGCCGCGCCACGCCCGAGGGCCGAGGTGCCGACCGTCTCGGCGCGTCAGCCGGCGGCGTACCCCCGGCACGTGATCCTCAGCCTCGGGGCGGGCGTGCAATCGACCACCCTCGCGCTCATGGCCGCGCGGGGCGAGATCGCGCGGCCGGCGGCGGCCATCTTCGCCGACACGGGCTGGGAGCCCCGGGCCGTCTACGAGCACCTGGCCTGGCCGATCGCCGAGCTGGACGGCAGCCTGCCCGTGCACGTCGTCCGCAAGCAGCACCGCGACGGGGCGCCGGCGAACATCCGCGACGACGTACTGGCGGTCGTGCGCGGCACGCGAGCGCGGGCGGCCACGCCGCCGGTCTACGTCAAGCAGTCGGTCGAGTTCAATCCTTCGCCGATTCCTGAGGTGCAGCGGCGCTTCGAGCGCCACGCGGGCGGCCGGGCCAGCTTCGTGGTGATGCCCCTCTTCGCCCGCGACTTCACCGGCAAGGTCAGCCCGCTCCGGCGCCAGTGCACTGGGGAGTACAAGATCGCGCCGATCGTGCAGAAGGCGCGCGAGCTCATCGGCCGCCGTCCCGGCGCGCGCTCCGGCCCGACCTGCGAGATGTGGATCGGCATCAGCGCGGACGAGAAGCCGTCCCGCTGCCGGGAAGCCGGCGTGCGCTCGATCACCTACCGCTATCCCCTGCGCGAGCTGGGGCTGACCCGCCGGGACTGCGAGGCCTGGCTCTGGGAGCATTATCGACGCCGGGTCTCCAAGTCGGCCTGTTTGGGATGCCCGTACCACAGTAACGCCTACTGGCGCGACATGAAGCGACACCGCCCCGACGAGTGGGCCGAGGCGGTCGCCTTCGACCGCGAGGTCCGGCTGCTGCCGATGGTGCAGGGCGAGGTCTACCTCCACCACTCCTGCGTCCCGCTCGACGAGGTGGACCTGCGGACGGCCGAGGACCAGGGCCAGCTCTCGTTTGCCGGCGCGCTGCTCGGTCCCGCGGACGACGCCGACCTCCCCGACCCATTCGATCAGTGCCACCGGCGAGGGTGGCCCGGTCCAGCAGCTGATGGCGCCCAGAATACGCCGCAGGCCGGCGCTGGGGTTCTTCGCGGTCGTCGTCGAGGACCCGCAGCGCCGGGCGATCGACCGGGTGCTGCTGTACGCGGCGGAGACGACAACGGAGGCCGAGGAGATGGCCCGCGCCTCCTACCTGGCCGACGGGAAGCCGCCACTGCGGTACCGCTTCTCCGCCCGGCCGATCAGCGAGGTGAGCCGTCCGGGCGACGCGCCGGACCGCGTCATCCTCCGCCGCCTCCCTGCCCGGGAGCGCTGAGCCCAGCGGAGCCGGGCAGACCGACGGAGCGCCGCCCGCCCAGACCGACACACGCGGGCGCTCCGGGACCACGCGACACCAACCCAGACCCCACGGAGGCAACCCTATGGAGCTCACCGTCGACCAGTCCGCGCTCAGCCGCGCCCTGCGGCTCGTCGCCCGCGTCACCCCGACGCGGCCCACCCTGCCCATCCTCCAGATGGTGCTGCTCGGCGCGGAGTCCGGTCGCCTGCGCCTGACGGCGACCGACGCCGAGCTGGCGATGACTACCGCCGTCGCGGCCGAGGTCGCCAGCGAGGGGCGGGTGGCCATCCCGGCTCGCCTGCTCGGCGAGTACGTCGCGCACCTGCCGGCCGAGCCCGTCCGGCTGTCTTTCGACCCGGCGCGCACGCGGTGGCGCGCCGCCTGCGGCCCGTTCGTCGCCAACCTGGCCACGGCGGACCCGGCGGAGTTCCCCGCGTTCTGGACGACAGACGACCGTTCGGCGGTCGACCTGGAAGCGGGCCGGCTCCGGAGAGCAGTCGAGCGCGTGGCGTTCGCTGCGGCGCGTGACGAGAGCCGGCCGGTCCTCTCGGGGGTGCTGTTCGACTTCGGCCCTGAGGGCCTGACGCTCGCGGCCGCCGACGGCTTCCGGCTCGCCCGGCGCTTCGGCCGCGAGGTCAGCTACTCGGTCCTGCCGTACGACGGCGAGCTGCACGCGCGGGTCTTCGGGGACGCTCGCAGCCGGCTCAACCTGCTGCTTGGCTGCGTCGACAACAGCGCGGCCCGCCGCGCGATCGCAGCCTCGCTCGACGAGCGCCGCTGGGGCTACGCCTACCCCCGCCCGCCGCAGCCCGCTGGTAGCTGGACACCGGCAACGGGAGGAACAGCGGCCAGGTGTTGCTGGGCAATGCGACCCGAGCGGAGGGGCTACGCGGGGCGTTCGTCACCTCCTGCGAGCTGTGCCGGGCGCTGCCCGCTCCGAGCCTCCAACGGCCCGACCTGCTCGACGCACCGCCCGCGCCGCGGCCGATGCCGGACTGCGCCGAGGCCGTCATCGCCGGCGAGCAGGGACCGACCGTGAACCAGGGGGGCGCCGCGCTCGCGGCGAGCTACGTCGAGAAGCTGCTGACGGGGACGTGCCGCTGGATGGCGTCGTACTTCGACTTGGGCGACGGCATGCTGCGCTGCGTGCCCGCCGAGCCGAAGACGGTGGCCGCCATCGCGGGGTTGCACGTCAACGCGGTGGCGCCGCCCGCTCGGCACGGCTGACAGCCGAGCGCCGCGCCACGCGACCCACCACAGGAAGGGAGCCGTGGGGGCTCCCCTCCGCCTTTCGTGAGGTGATGAGATCGCAAGACCCGGGCGCGCTGCGCGCCGAGCGCGGTCGGCGGCGGAAGCCGCGGTCGAAGCCGATGCCCGAAGGGCAGCTCGCCTTGTTCGGCACGTAGACCGGGATCGCAAGAGGCCGGCTCAGCGGGGCGGGGATCCTCCCCCTATCTGTATGAACCGGCCTTTTTGTTTGCCCGCAACATCCGGCGGGACACCGCCCTGGTGGGATAGTGTCGCGATGTCGCCCTCACTTGAAAACGTCAGGCCCCGCCATGGGCCATCCTCGCCGGCGGGTCCGCCTGGTCGTTCCCCGGTCGCAATCGAGGCACGCTCGTGCCAGTCGCCCACAACCGGTAGGCGGTGCCCCTCCTCACGAAGCTAGCGTGAGCCGGTCTGCGTCCCATTGCCGATCGGACCCGACCGTAGCCAACGGCCCTAGCGCTTTTTCTGCATATGTGCTATTTCGCTGTACAGCGAAGAAGGTGGAGATTTACTCAGGAGCTACCGCCATCGACCTCGCCCACCAGGTCAGCCAGGCCCTCGCCTGGCTGCCGGACGTGGAGATCCGGTCCATCGACGCCGAACCGTGCGCCGATGACCACGAGTACGACTTCGCCATCGTCGGCGAGGTGAAGGGTCGTCCCGTCCGCTTCCTGGTCGAGGCGAAGGCGAGCGGCTACCCGCGCGACGTCCGGCAGGCCATCTGGCGGCTTGCCGAGGCACGTCGGTTCGAGCAGCCGGTGGCGGACGTGCCGCTCGTCGCCGCGCCCGCCATCTCCGAATCGAGTCGAGCGCTGCTGCGGCGGCACAAGATGGGCTACTGGGACGCTGGCGGGAGCCTGTACCTCGAGCTGCCGTGGGCGCTGTACCTGATCGAGCGGCCGGTCCCGCCCGGGCGCTCCCGCATCGTCCGCAGCGTCTACCGGGGGAGCGCGGCCCAGGTGCTCCACACGCTGCTGCTCGAGCCCGGCAAAGCCTGGCACGTCAGCGAGCTGGCCCAACGCGCGCGGGTCTCGCTCTCGACGGTGCACCAGGTCTGCACCTTCCTCGAGGCGCAGCTCTGGATGGAGAAAGAGGGGCGCGGGCCGCGCGCTGTTCGGGTGCTCCGCGAGCCGGGGGCGGTGCTCGACGCCTGGGCGGCCGCCCATTCGCTCGCAGGCTATGAGGCCCACCGCTTCCACCGCTGGACCCGCGAGCCCCCAGACACCCTCGAAGAGCGCGCGCCGGGAAACGACGCGCCCCGCGTTGAGCGCCAGCATGCGGAGCAGGTCGAACTCGCGCGCCGACAGCTCCACCGAGGCGCCGCGCACCCAGACGCGGCGGGCTGCCAGATTCACCGTCAGCTCGCCCAGCCGCAGCTCCCCCGGGGCGGCCTCGTCGCGGCGGGAAGCGTTGACGCGCGAGCGCCGGAGCTGCGCGCGCACTCGCGCCAGCAACTTGCCGGTCTGGACCGGCTTGACCACGTAGTCGTCGCCGCCCGCGTCCAGACCGACGATCTTGTCCACTTCCTGCCGCCGGGCGGTCAGGAACACCACCGGCGCCTGGCTGAAGGAACGCAGGCGCCGGCACACCTCCACGCCGCTGAGATCTGGCAGCGCCACGTCCAGCAGCACCAGATCGGGCTCCTCACGAGTGGCGGCGTTCAGCGCCTCGGCGCCGCTCGCCGCCACCTCGACGCTGTAACCCTCCTGCCGCAAGATGAACCCCCAGCGACTCGGAGAACAGCGCGTTGTCTTCCACCAGCAGGATGCGAACGGTCACTCCTGCCTCCGTCCGCGAGTATAGCCCTGGCTCGCGCGGCCAGGCCGTTATACCGACACAGTGAGTCGACCGCTTCATCGCTTTGCTCGGCGCAGCCCACGCCGCCCCACCCCCGGGCACCTCGGTGCCCATGGTGAGGGCCACCTAACTGGCTCGATGGTATACTCGCCTGGCCCGACCTCCCATCGACGGCGATCGCGTCACCGTGTGCCCATCACTCGAGTATCCCCCGCAGCAACGCCTCACTCTCACCACTCCCAACGGCGCCGCCGCGCGGGCGACACGGGCGCTGGTGCTCTTTCGCGCCGTTCTCGGCGATGAGCCGGGCCAGGCGCTGCTGGCATTGCTCGACGCGCTCCAGGACCCGTGCCCGGACGGCGACGCTGTCCGCCAGGCCTACGCTCGACTGTTCAGCACGCTCGCCGAGGAGCGGGAGCTGGACACGGCAGCGCTGGCCGGCAATGCCTGCCAGGCGCACCTGCTGCGCCGCCTGCTCCACGACGAGAACCCGTTCAGCCGCAAGGCCCAGGTCGCTCCGTTCTCCTCACTCGGCCCGGCGCTGGTTGAGCAAGCGCGGCGCGACCTGCGGCGGCTGCAGGCGCTGTATTCCCTGGACGTGGAGGACCTCGCGGCCCGAGCAGCCGAGGCGTGCGGCGAGGCGGAGCCGTTTCCCTCGCTCAGCGGCCTGGCCCCGCTGCGCGTCGCGCCGCTCCCTCCGGTCGTCCAGACGCTTCTCGAGTCCGAGACTGGTCCCAGCAGGTAGAAGCGCTGGCGCAGCACTACGCCAGCGCTGGCTCGGGCATCTTCAGCCGCTTCGTCGCCTTCCGCTGGACCCGCCGCGGCGGCGAGGGCCACCTGGAAGGGGTGGCGCACCCAGACCCGGTGAGCCTGGACGAACTCGTCGGCTACGAGGGCGAGCGCGAGCCCGTGGTCCGCAACACCGAGCGGTTCGTCTCCGGCCTCTCCGCGAATAACGTCCTGCTCTACGGCGACCGTGGCACCGGCAAGTCGTCCACGGTCAAGGCGCTGCTCAACGCCTTCGCCTCACGCGGGCTGCGGCTGGTGGAGGTGCCAAAAGAAGCGCTGGGCGACTTTCCCCGCCTCATCAGCCTGCTGCGCGGCCGGCGCGAGCGCTTTCTGCTCTTCGTCGACGACTTGTCGTTCGAAGAGCACGAGACCGAGTACAAGGGGCTCAAGGCGGTGCTAGAAGGCAGCCTGGAAGCGCGCCCGGAGAACGTTCTGCTGTACGCCACCTCCAACCGGCGCCACCTGGTGCGTCAGCGCTTCTCCGATCGCGACTCCGCTCCTGACGACATCCACCCCGGCGACACGGTGGAAGAGAAGCTCTCGCTGTCCGACCGCTTCGGGCTGCGCGTGCGCTTCCTCGCCCCGGACCAGCCGCGCTATCTCGCGATCGTCGCCGCGCTCGCGGCCCGACGGGGAATCACGCTCCCGGAGCAAGAGCTCCACGAGCGCGCGCTGCGCTGGGCTGCCCGCCACGGCGGCCGCTCGGCCCGCACCACGCGCCAGTTCGTCGACTACCTGAGCGGCGAGCTGGCCCTGCCCTGAGCTGGCACGGCGATACTAGGCTCACTCCGCTACACTTCACCCACGGCGGAGAGCGCGGGGCGCCGCGTTCCGCCCCTCAGTCAGGCCAGGAGCATCCCGCGGTGAGTGAGACGCTGCATCGAGCGAAGCCCCCGGCTGCTTTGGCCCTGGCTTCGTCGCCGCCGCGCGCCGCCACCCATGTCCCCAGCTCGCGCCAGCGCATGCTCGCGCTGCTCGCGGTCGGCGCCGCCACGGTGGTGTGGGGAACCGGGTACCTCTTCACCCACCTGGCGCTTCCCGAGGTGCGCCCGTTCACGCTCGCCAGCCTGCGCCTGCTCCTCGCCGCGCTGGCGCTGGCGCCGCTGGCCCTGCGCGACGCGCGGCGAGCACCACGGCCACTGCGCGTGCCCTACCGGCCGCTCATCGCGATGGGCTTCTCTGGCGTCGCCCTCTTCTACGCCGGGTTCAACGCCGGGCTGCTCTACGCGCCGACGATCGAGATCGGTCTGATCTTCGCGATGTCCCCGGCCGCCACCGCGCTGATGGCGGTTCTCTTTCTCCACGAGCAGATCAGCCCACTGCGCTGGCTCGGCATCGCCCTCTCGGTGCTCGGCGTCGCGTTCATCACCCTGGCCGGATCGGGCGGGTCGGGCGCCAGCCCGCTGCTCGGCGGCGTGCTCGGCATGCTGGCGGTGCTCGGCTGGAGCACCTACGTCACGATCGGAAAGTACCTCGATCCGCGCTTGCCGCAGACCATCGTGACCGCGGTCGTCACTGCCGCTGGCGTGGCGCTGCTGCTGCCGTTCTCCGCCGCGGAGGTCCTGGCCGGCCAGCAGGGCGCCATCTCGCTGGGCGGCTGGCTGCTCATCGGCTACTTGGCGCTGGCGAACAGTGGCCTGGCCTACCACCTGTTCAACCTGGGGCTGCGCTACCTGGGCGCGAGCGAGGCGCAGACCATCCTGCAGCTCAACACCGTCGTCGCGGTGCTTGCTGGGGTGGTGGTGCTCGGCGAGCCCCTTACCTGGATCGAGGCGGCAGGCGGCCTGGCGGTCGGCGTTGGCGTCTGGCTCGCCACCCGCGCTTGCTGGCGCGCGTTCTCCTGACCGGGGCCGTGCTCGTGCGGTAGCGGACTCTGTCTGTAATCGGCAGCAGCGCCTGCACCGTGAAGAGGCGTGGCTGGCGCCGGCCACGCCTCTTCGACCAGCGTATCAGACCCTCAGGAGCGACTGCTCGCCACGGCTGCCTCCGCGCCGGCGCCGGCCTCGCCGCGGAAGTAGGGCATCACCTCGCGTGCGATCAGCTCCATCGACCGCAGCACGTCGCGATGCGGGATTCCGAAGGCTGTGAGCATCATCAGGTGAGTCACCCCGAGCTGCTCGTAGTGCTTGAACCGCCGCACCGCTTTCTCGGGTGTTGTGATCACCGGGTCGTCATAGGTCTCGTACACGTTCGACAGGTCGATGTTCAGCGAAGCAGGGGTGATAACCCCACCGCGCACTTCCGTCTCGACGTCCTCGCGCTCCTGGAACCGCCGGTTCGGGTCGGACCCATAGAAGGCCATGTAGTGGGTCCAGTGGCGGAAGCAGTACTCCACGTAGCGCTCGGCCTCCTCCTCCGTCTCCGCGATGTAGACGCGGCGCAGCAGCCCGATATTGGGCTTCGGCTGGCCGTACTCCGCCAGCGCCTTGTGGAACTCACCGAGGGTGATATCGACATCGCCATGCGGGGCAAAGCAGCCGTAGTTGGGGCTGGTGAGCAGGTTGGCTCCCCTGGCCGCGATCGCCCGCACTCCCTCCAGACTCTGCCCCGAAATCCACAGCGGCGGGTGTGGCCGCTGGTACGGCCGCGGCAGCGCCGTCGTCGGCGGGAACGACCAGAACCGCCCCTGATACGCGAAGTCCTCCGTCGTCCACGCCCGCACCAGTATCTCCAGCGCCTCCTCGTACATCGCCCGACTGTCCTGCCAGTTGATCCCCAGCCGGTCGAACTCGTACTTGTTCGCCCCCCGCGCCACCCCCACATCCAGCCGACCTTTCGTCATCCAATCCACCAGGGCGATCTCTTCGGCCAGCGCCAGCGGGTGGTGGTAGGGCAGCACCA